>QWCN01000866.1_pt1 | contig 52201 bp, 41 predicted proteins | sample 1972711 | NCBI WGS metagenome assembly QWCN01 (sample SAMN09866707, study PRJNA288562) | Human gut metagenome isolate term1_stool, whole genome shotgun sequencing... | isolation source: gut | host: Homo sapiens | place: USA: California
TTTTCATGGAAGGAGTTGTACCAGTTCCAACAATTCCAATATTGGCTATATTGCTTAACATGCGAATGCCTCCTGCTTTATAAATCGTGATTTGATTAGTTCATCCAAATTATTAATTTCTTGTTGTTTTAGTTCAATAATGTTTCTAATACTATCTAATTTTGTTGCTATTTTTGCTTGTTCATCAAGAGATCTATCAACTAAAGATAGGTTAATAATATCTTTATCATGAAGATATCCTTGAGTTGCACCATTGATAATATTTTGTAATTTTGTATTAACATGTGTAGATGTGATGAAATTATATAAATACCTTTTGTTTACAAGCTCATAATTTGGCCTTAATAAATACATGTTTTGTCCATAAATTGGTAAGTCAGATTTTTTTACAACTCCAACTTCACCAACTGTCCCAATCATTGAAATCAAAAAGTCATCTTCTTGTATAAATCTTTTACTTGTTAGATTTTTAAAAGCATCTTCAGTAATATATTTGCAATCCTTATAATTAATTGCTCCGTTTTTTAGATTTTTTGATGTTATATATGGAATAGTTGCTCCATCAACATATCTTGGAGTTTTAGGCATTATCCAAAAATAATCATTACATAGTTCTGATATTAACATGCGCATACCTCCTGAACAATAAATCGTGATTTATTTCATTATAAAAACATGATATAATGTTTATATGGATGGTGATATTTTGACAAATGAAGAAAAGCTTGAATTCATAAAAGCAAATTATAAATCTACAAGAACGTTGGAATTAATGCCTAAAGAAGAAAAGGATTTATTTTTTAAAGAATGGATTAATTGTTTAGCTAATATTATACCAATCAATTTATATAAATATAGAGAATGTAATGATAATAATATTTCAGCACTAAGAAGCAAAAAAGCTTGGTTTTCTAATCCATCAACATGGAATGATCCTATAGATGTTACTGCTCAATACAATTTAAAAGAAGATTTAAAAATTTTAGATGAAAATTTTGATAATAATGTTTTAAAATTTTCTTTAAGATTAATCAATCAGTATATTGATTCGTTTTGTGCTCAAAAAGAATTTGTAGAACCAGATATAGTAAAAAAAGTATATTATTCAGTATTTAAAGGTAATGATTCTTTTGATTCAAATAAAATGATTACTTATTTAACTCCAATAGTTGGAGACATACATGCTCGACAAATAACAACTAAAACACAAGAAATTTTTATTAAAGTATTTAATACTGAATTTTAAAAAAAAATAACTAATGTATTTGAAAAATTTCTAGGATTTAATGATATAAAAAATAATTTTATAATGTTCTCATTATCAGAAACATATACCAATAATCATCAATGGGCAATGTACACTAATAATGGTAAAGGTTTTTGTATCGGTTATGAAATTATTCCAAAAAATCAAAGAGAAGCTAGTTTACTTCCTGAATTATTACCTATTTATTATGGTGAAAAAAAAGATTTATTATTAACAAAATTATTTGATGAATGCCTTGAATGTGCAATAAGAAATGAAGCACTAAATGACTTAATTAATCAAGAAAGTGAATCACTATTTGTATCATTTTATACAAAAAATATGGAGTGGATGGGAGAACAAGAGTGGAGATTTAGTATTCCTCTAATAAATACTGATTCTAATTTAATAGATTTTAATTTTGCAAAATCAATTTATCTAGGTGAAAATATTGAAGAATCATGGAAGCAACAATTAATAGAAATCGCTAAAGAACAAAATTTAAAAGTTTTTCAACGAAAATTAAATAAAACAAAATCTAATTGGGATTATGAAGAAATAAATATTAAAGAAATAAAAAAATTATAATTAATTTAATATCTATATTAATTTAAATAAAGTCAATGATGTTCCTTATTATCTCCCGTTAGGCATAACAAGGAATCCCTAATCATTGACTTTATTTATTTTTTCACATTTGTTTTATTTGTCAACTCATACAAGGAAAGATTATTTTTATTTTTTCTTTTATAGTTATCTTTTTTATTATATGTGAAAAAAACATTAATATAAAATTTTTTTGTCAAACTCACCAATGAAATAGATTATTTAGTCTTTTAATTACTTTTTTTGTTTGATATAATAAATTTAGCAGTAAAAACAATAAAAATTATCAATTAATATTATTAAAATAATATTAAATAAAATATTTTTTATTAAATAAACAAACAAAATTTATATAAATATAAAATATGATTACAAAACAAATTATGTAAAAAAGAAAGTGAGTGAATGAAAAATTATGATCGATGACTGGAACGCTGTAGATTTACATATGCATACTTTTGTTGGAATTACAGGCGATGGAAAACCTGATACAATCAAAAATTTTACATATACTAATTACATTAATGCTTTGTCAGAATGTAAAATTAAATTAGCAGCAATTACTAATCACAACATTATTAGCATGACTAACTACATTATGTGCCGTTATCTTGCCAAAAAAAGAGGCATTAATATTTTATTTGGAGTTGAAATAGACACAAATAGGGAAACAGGTGAGAATTATCACTTAGTTGCAATTTTTGAAGAAGAAATAGACAAATGTATTAATATTGCAAAATGGATAAATGACAAAACAAATGAAAAGAAAAAAATAAAAAATCAAGTGAGATATTCTCCAGATGAAATAGTTGAATTAATTAGAAAATATAATGTTGTTATTATTCCGCATGGCGATAAATCTAAAGGATTATTTAAACATGCAACAGAAGAACAAATACGTGATGCATTAAAAAAAGTTCGTGAAGGTTTTATAAGAGTTTTTGATAGCCCAAGCGATTGGAAATTAGAGAGAATTAAGGAATTAATTAAAGATGGAACAATAAATGATGTTGAAGATGAATTTGGTGGTGTACTTTTTTCTGATAATAGAGACTGGAAAAATTATAAAGCTAATTTTAGAAATTTTTATATGAATGCAGAACCAACATTTAAAGGATTTTTGCATTCAATCACTAATCCAACACAAAGATTTTCAGTAGGCAATTTAATTCCAGCAAAAAGCCAATATATATCAAAAATTAAAATTAGAAAAAATGAACCTGATGCTAAAATTGACGATTGTGACATTTATCTTAATAGTGGTTACAATTGCATCATTGGAAAATCTGGTTCTGGAAAATCTCTTTTACATTTTTTAATAAAAAATTATATCAAAGGAAACTCTTCAGATACAAATTATGCTTTTTCAAATAAAAACACTATAACTTTATATGATGAAAATGACACTATAATAATTCCAAATAAAATTAATATTGGAATAGGAGATAAAATTTTTAATAAAATAATTACAGCAAGTACAACTAAAGACTCATCAAATATGTATGATGTAATTAAAATTTTAAATAAAGATTTTAAACCAAAAACAAAATTTGATTCGTTTGTTAATGAATATAAAAATAGACTAAGAAAATATGTTTCTATAAATATCAAATTAAATAACACTATTAAAAGTCTTGAAACTGATTTTAATTCATTTAATTCTCAAAATATTGAACTAAATAAAATGAAAGATGTACGTACATTTTCATTTGATATTCCAGATAATATTGAATATACGTATTCTAATGATTCAATTTCTAAAATTGATGAAATTTATAAAGCAATAAAATCTATAAAAAGAAATTTAGGTTATTTTAAAGAAGAATCTAAATCAATAATCAAAAATAAAGTAAATGAATTAGAAAATGTTTATTTTGATGAAATGAGAAAAATATATTTACAAAATTATAAAGAAAAATTATATAATCAAAAGCTAAATATTGTCAAAATTTCCTTAACAAATGTAAATAAAGGAATTTCATCTAATGCTAGAAGAAAAACAGAAATATTAAATAATATGAATAATTTTATTGATTCAATAACACAATCAATATTAAAAATACATTTATTAAAAATTGCTAAAAAAAAGTTTGATTTAGCAATAAAAATTGAAGACATAAATTTAACTGGTGAATTAATTAAAGAAAATGGAATTACGTTTACAGAAAATATCGAACAAGATTTAATAAAAAAATTAGATATTAAAAGCAATTCTATATTTTATACTAGAGGCATACAGCAAATATTAAATTCAAAAATTTACGACATGTCAAATTTTGAAGAAGCAAAAAAAGTAATAGATGAATATATTTCTCTAGAAAAAATGAATGAGCCAGAAATTTTAAAAGTTTTTAATGATATAAAAATCAATGTAGATGTATTCTTTGATGGTAACAATGTAAAAGAATTAAATCCAGGTGATATTTCAAAAAAATATATAGAAACATATTTCAAAAATGAACTTATTAATGGTAAAAACACTATAATTTTATATGATCAAATAGAAAATGATGTTGATAAACCATTTATTAGCGAAAATTTAATACCACTTATTGAAGACATGAAAAATAAAGCACAATTAATAATTATAACCCATGATCCAATTGTCGCAGTAAATGCTGATCCTATAAATTATGTAGAAGCTACAAAAAACAATGATGGTATTATAACATATAGAAGTTTTAGACCTGAATCATACGAAAAAGATGAATTATCTACAATAGCTAGATGTGTTGATGGTTCAAAATCTGTAATAAAAGAAAGATATGAAATTTATAAAGGAGATAAAACATATGCAGATTAAAATTTATAAAAATAATGAAAAAATTAAAATTAAAATTGATTCTGATGAAAAAGACTTTGTTTTTGATACAATTGACGAATTAATCGATAAATTTGTTAATATAGATAAAACAGATTTTAATTTAGAATGTGAAGATCAATCATTATATAATTATAGAGACTTAATTCAAAACATTTTTGATGAATCAAAAAAAGCTGATTTTATTAATGCCTACAATCATTTAAACAAAGATGAAGTAAGTAATGAAGAAATTATAAAATCAATAGATGAGGAAGACGAAATCTAAATAATCAAAAATTCATTGATTAGCAGTGACTATTTTATATTTAATAGCTGTAATTAATATATAAATATCAAATCAAATAATGAATAACTTAAATTTAAAATGATAGTTATTTTTCTAATGAAATTTTTTCATATCTTATTTTATCAATTGCATAAAATAAATAATATTAAATTTTTTAAAATGTCACTTTAAAAATATTTTTATAATTACATTAAAAAATTAATAAATTAATTACAAAACTTATAAAAGTTCTAATATTACACAAAGCAATAAATTCATTTTTTAGTAAAAAAATTAAAACCTTCTAGTTTTTTATTGCTATAAAATGTTGAGCAAATAAAATTAACAAGTTGATTTAAACACTTCATCATTTATTTTAATTAATGTTTATGCTAATAATGGCTAAAATTAGGCATTTTTAAATTGCTTTATTTTAAACAAATTATTTATTTTCTTTTTTTTAACTTTAAAACCAAATGCAAAAGTATACCAAAAAGTGTACCAAAAGTATACCAAAAAGTATACCAAAAAATAGACTAAAAAATATACCAGCATTAGCTAAGTCTACTTTGATATAATCAAATAAATATAAAAAAATTAGAATATTGAAACTAAAAAATAATTTAAAATTTATGAAAACACAATAAAAATTGTATTAAGTTTTATTTGAAAATGTCACTTTAAATGTCACTATAAAAAGCAAAAATGTCACTTTAAAATTTTAATGAAATTAATTTACTAATTAATGAATTGATTAATTAGCAATTGATTCTAATAAAAGTGGTAGAATGGTCGAATAGCGGTCGATTAGTGGTAGAATTCTTATAAAAGTGGACGATTGAGTGGACGATTCATTATCGATAAACATAATATCGCATTTCTTTCTTTGCAAAGATTTTTAATAAGACTTATATGATTTTTAATCTAACAAAACACTCAAACATTTAATAATTAATTTTTAAAATCACTGATAGACCAAATTCCATCATTATCAATTTTTATATTGCTAATATCATAATTAATACCTTCAATAAAAATAGAAGCTGAAATTAAAGCAATTTTACAAAATTCGTTCCATCGTTTAACCCTAATGGGACCAGAAGCTTCTGTATATGTTTATAATAATGGTCAAGAAAATTATGCAATTAATTTTGCTCAATTAACTCAAAAAGATGGATCATTTTTATTAGGAAGAGAAAAAATAGATAATTTTGATTATTCTATGTTAAAAGGAAAAACAATTATCGGTGGAAGAAAAGGTGGTATGCCGGAAATGACTCTTGAACATGTTTTAAAAAAGAATGGATTAACAATAACTCAAAATGGTCAAGATAAAAATGCAGATGTTAATATAAGAGTTGATGTCTCTTTCGATGCCACTTCTGGAGTATTTGTCGCAGGTGAATCAGATTATGTAACAGCATTTGAACCAACTGCTTCACAGATTGAAGCTACTAAAAAAGGATATATAGTTTCTTCAATTGGAAAAGATTCTGGTATAGTGCCTTACACTTGTTTTTCTTCAGTTAAATCATTTTTTGAAGGTAACAAAGATAAATTAAAAAAGTTTACAACTGCAATAAAGAAAGGTTTAGATTATATAAACAATACTGAAACAAATAAGATTATTGAATATTTAAAACCAAGCTTTCAAACATCAAAAGATGATGAAATAGAATCAGTTATAAATAATTATAAAAAAATTGAAGCATGGCCAAATAAACTTGGATTTACTAAAGAAAACTTTACAAAATTAATCGACATTGTTAAAGAAGCTGGTGAACTAGATAAAGACATTAAAATTCCTTATGATAAATTAGTTACTAACGAAATGATTGGTTAATAAAAAAAGGAATGAAGAATTTTCACTTCATTCCTTTTTTATTATTATTTTTTACATAATTCTTCAGCTTTACATACTAATGAATAGAAATCATTTTTTAACATATCTTTTTTAAAATCATCATATTCATTATAAACATCTTTAATATGTGTATAAGATGATGTGCCTTTATATTTTGAATTTCTCAATAATAAACCAAATTCAGCAACTAAAGATGCAAATATATGATTTTTAGATGGAGATAATGTATATTCACCATTATTCATTTTTATTTCTTTTGTTTCATTTGTTTCTACATCTTTATATTTAAAGTCTATTGAGAATAAATCTTCTTCTTTATCAGTTATTATTTCATATAAAGCAATTGTAGTTTTATTAGAATATATTTCACCAGCATCTTTATTTTCATCATTAAATTCTTCATCACTCATAAGTCTATTTTCATAACCAATAAGACGATATTTATTAATTTTTTCTTGATTAAATGTAATTTGAATTTTAGCGTCTTTACCAACAATTTGTAATATAGAAGAAATATCTCCATTAAATAATCTAGCCATTTCTAATTCACTATCAATATAAAAGACATTTCCATTACCATTTAAAGCAAGTTCTTGCATCATTTTATCTTTATAATTACCCATTCCAAACCCAAAACAAGATAAAGATATTCCACTTTTTAATTCTTTTTTTATTAGTTCTTTTAATTCATCTGATGAAGAAATTCCAACATTAAAATCACCATCTGTAGCAAGAAAAATTTGATTTATTCCGCCTTCAATAAAATAATCTTTAGCTAATTTATATGCAGTTTGAATTCCACTTTGACCATTTGTTGCCCCTGAAGCATTAAGAGAAGAAATAGCTTTTTTAATTTTATTTTTTTCTGATCCATTAGCTCCTGATAAAACAACTTTTTCATATCCAGAATATGTTACAATTGATACTTTATCATTTTCATTTAGCTTATCTACTAATAAAGAAAAACTTTGTTTTAATAAAGGTAATTTATCATTAGAACTCATTGAGCCAGATACATCAATTAATAGAACAATATTATTTCCATTAAGATTATTATATTCAACTTTTTTAGTTTTAACTGCAATTGAAGCTAATTTTGCTTCATTATTCCAAGGACAATTACTAATTTCTGAAAATAAATTAATATCTTCATTTTCGTTCATTTGATAATCATAATCAAAATAATTAATCATTTGTTCTATTATTATTTGATTAAATTCAGGAAGCTTATTATTATTTAAATATTTTCTTATATTAGAATAAGCTGCTCCAGATGAGTCAAGACTAAAAGATGATGTAGGTTTATCTAATGGACTAATATAATCATTTTCTTCAATTGATAAATATTCATCATTATTTGTATTATAATCATATCCATAATATCCATTTTCTTGATAACAATTTAAATTAGATGAGCAACTTAAAAGAAAAAACAAAATAGGTAACAATATTATTTTTTTTGTATGCATAAATAAAACTCCTTATTTTTTTAAGATATCGTAAGTAGTTATAAATTTATTAAAATCTATTTCTTTTCCATCAAACCCTTTAATTAAATCATCATGTTTTAATAATTCATATTTATACATTGGTAATGTAAAATAGGATGTTTTATGCGTATTTAAATCTTTTAAAATAAAAGGAATATATAAATCAACAATTACAACACTCAATTCTTTTTTATTAGGATTATCAATATTAAATAAACATGTTTCTTCATATCCATTTTCTTTAATGACTAAATTATTATTTTTATATTCATCTTTTATTATTTCTAAATTAGATAAAATATTTTGATAAACATCATTAATTAAATCATTATCCATTTTATTATTAAATTTATATGTATAAGTATAATTATATTGAACTATTGCTTGAGTTTGGTTTATTTTCCCAAATGATTCTTCATAATAATAAACTAAGTTATTAGAATAATATTTTTGTAAAAACAATGTATATTTATTATTAGTAAACAATTCAATATTTTCTTTTCCAGAAAAAATATCTTCAGGATTAGCAGAATTATTATTACTACAACTAGTTATCAACAAACATGACATAATACATAAAAGTAATTTATTTTTCTTCATATTAATTTCCTTTAAATATTTTTTATAGTTCCATTAATCTTATCAATACGATAATCATAAGAAAAACCTTTATATTCTTTAAAATCAGTTATTTCTTTTATAGGTTCAATTTTTAAAGAATAATATGTTTCATTAGAAGAATCAATTATCACATCATTTTTTAAATTCATATAAGATATCAAAGCATTTTGATTATTAGTATTAATATAATAATATTCAACAAAAGAAGTAAAATTAATACTAATTTCTTCATTAAAACATTCTTTATTTAAGAGTTCAATTTTACCATAGATAAATAATTTATCATTTTCATTAGTACTACGATAAATAGGAGTAATAACAAGATATTTTTGATAATTATCTTCATTTAAAGAACACACATCATTATCTTTTTTTATATTCTCAAATAAAATATATGAAGAAGTTCCAATCAACAACAAAGATAAAATTGTAATAAGAATAATCCAAATTGTAGGTTTTGTTTCTTCTATAACTTTTATTGGTTCATTTTTTATTACTTCTCCAGCGTACAACTCGTCAGTTGTAACTCCTAATGCTTTTGCTAGCAATGGCATTAGACTAACATCTGGAAGAGTTTCTCCAACTTCCCATTTAGATACAGCTTTATTAGTAACTCCAATTTTTCTACCTAGTTCGTCTTGGGTTAAATGATTAGCTATACGTAAATTATAGATAAATTCACCAAATTTGTATTTATCCATCTTGCCCTCCCTAATTTCATTATACATAAAAAGGTATAATTTGTTGCTAGAACATAGTCTCCTAGCAAGAGAATTTAATATTTATAACAAAATTTTAATACGTTTTCTAACTAAATACATCTAATATTTTTAAAAAAAATTATTTTTATTTATAAAAAACATTATTTATCCTTCACAGCCATAATAAATAGCTGTGTCTTGATTGATATAAAATTCATTTTCTGTTTTTTCTAAAGTTTCATAATTATTAAAATAATATCGTACAATAAAATATCCATCACCTATAAAATCAGTATATATAGGGTGAATATTATGACTTATAAAACTTAAAGTAATTTTTTCATCATTATAAAATTCAAACAAAGTATCAAATCTTGGATTTGACCATATATTTGAGCCATGTTCTTCTTCATATACTTGATAAACATTTAATGTATATTTTTTTCTTTCAAAACTACTTGTTGAACTTGATAAACTTGTTTCTACACATGAAGTAAAAAGTAATAATGGTAACATAAATAATATTTTTTTCATAAAATAATCTTCATTTATTTTCATTTACTAAAAATGTAATATTTAATTTAAATAAATTATCTTTATATTCAAAATTAACTATACCATCATATTTTTCACAAATATATTTTATACTTTTTGTACCAAATCCATGATAATTATTATCATTTTTAGTAAGTGGCAAGTCATCATTAAAAGAAATATTTTGCGAACAATAATTTTCAATTGAAATCAATATAACAGCCCCAATTTGTTTTACTAATACATTTAAATATCTATTTTCTTTTTCTTCTTTTGATAAAGAATTTATCGCGTTATCTAAAGCATTTTCAAATAAAGAATATAAATCAGCATCTTTAATAAAAGATAACAATTTACCATCTACCATTGCAATAAAATTAATATCATTTTTCTTAGCTTGCAATCCTTTTTCAGTTAAAATAACATCTAAAGATGTATTACCAGTTTTGATTGAGCAATTATATAATTCTACTTGATTTTCTATTTCTTTTATAATATCTTTTTGAACATTTTGATCATTTGAATAATTATATGTATCAATTAATTTTTTAAAATCATGAATTTTCATATTAATTAAATCAATGTTATTTTTTGTTTGATTAAATTGAGCTTCTTTATTATGCAATAAAGAATTTAAAATTACTTTTTCCAATTTTAAATTTGTTTTCTCTACTACATTTAAAGAAATACTTAAAATAAAAATACATAAAACCATATCATAAAAATATGAAGTATTAAATGAACTTGATTCATAAGCATACCTATACATGCTTACAACATAAACAATAATTATACTAATAATAGATATTAAAAAAATAAATTGATTTTTAACTTTAATCCCACCTGCATTTTTAAATCTTTTTATGAAAGTAAAATATACCAATATATCTGTAATAATAGGAATACAAATATAAATTGAAAAAGAAAAAAACCAACCCAAAGAATAAAAACTATTAAATACTGTATAGAAAAACAATATTATATTATCTGTACTATGTTGCACTGTATAAGATAATGTTGAATAAAAAATTAATTCTCGAGCTTTAACATCATAACATATATATATAACAAGCATTGATAATAAAAATATAAAGAAAAAATTTAGATGAAACCAATCAAATAATGTTATATAGTCATCATAATAATTTAGTAATATACTAATTCCTACATAACCTAAACTTGATAAAAGTAATCTTAAACAATATTTATTTCTTTTTTTTAATAAAGTTGCAAATAAAAATTGTAACGCTAATAATGGTAAAGCATATCTAATAAATATTAAAATATACATCAATAATTCATCGCTCATAAATTCCTACCTATATATTCATTTAAAGAAATTAATACTTCTTTTCGTTTATTTCTACTTAATTGTAATTCTTCATTATTAATAAAAAGTGAATTATTTGTTATTTTCTTTATAAATTTTAGATTAACTAAATAACAATTATTACTTCTTATAAAACCTTTATCTTTTAATTCAATCTCTACATCTTTCATTGCTTTTCTTATAGTAATAATTCCATCTGAAGTGTGAAAATATAATAGATGATCTATAACTTCTATGTAATATAATTCATTTAAAGATAATTTTTTGATACCATCATCAACATTAATTAAAATAAACGAATTATTTTGTTCATCTATTTTTTTAAATGCTTTATCCAAATAAATGAATAATATTTTTTTATTAACAGGTTTTAATAAATAACCAATCGCATCAACTTCATATCCTTTTAAAGCAAATTGAGCTACATTTGTAGCAAAAATAATTTGTATATCTTTATTAATTTTTCTTAAGTCATAAGAAATATTCATTCCATTTTCATGAGGTAACTCTATATCCATTAAAACCACATTAAAAGAATTAACATCTGATTCAAGAAATTTTAAGCCATTATCAAAAACTTCATATTGATATTCTTGATTTTTATCTTTAAAATATTCATTAATCAACTGAATAAGATAATCACTATATATTTTTTCATCTTCAACGATTGCAATTCTTTTCATTTTATATACCGCTTAAGCAAATTATACTTTATAAAATATAACTAATCAATATGTAAAAACGATGCAGATTTCTCTACATCGTTAATAACAAATAAGATAATTAATCTTCTTTTTTACTATTTTTAATAGTTCTACAAATTACCCAAACTACTCCAGCAGTAAGTGCAGTAGATAAAACAACAGTTCCACTAATTAAACCAATTTGCCATCCTGATAAAGTATAAGAAATGATTGTTCCTGGAGCAATTCCTTGCATAGCATTAGAATTAGCTATCATATAGAATAAATTGTGATAAGCTTTTCTTAAAGCAATTCTACTTGTAGCTGAATCAGTATCTGCAAATGTTTTAGTCCAAGTCAATTGCATATCAGTACCTGCTCTCATACCTTGATCTGAAGGCATATAACCATATAAATTGAAATCAGAAATTACTGCACCGTGGAAATTCCATTCATCTCTTAAGACATTAGTCATTAAATTAGTATATCCACCTGCCCAAGTAGTACCAATTCTATTAAATGAAGACATCATAGCAGTTGTCGCATTAATTTCTTTAGTTGACATTGTTCCATTTTCATCAGATATATAATTAATAGTTGTTTTAGCATTTTTAACACATATTTCAAATGGTCTTAAATAAATTTCTCTTATTGCTTGTTCATTTGCCCAAGTACATAAATTAGTTGTTCTCATATATTCTTGGTCATTTAAAGCAAAATGTTTAATATAAGCAAATACACCTTTATCAGCTGCTCCTGAAACAACAGCACTAGCAATTTTTCCACCTAAGATACCATCTTCACTATAATATTCAAAATTTCTTCCAGCAAAAGCAGAACGATGTGTATTCATAGCAGGACCATACCAACCATGATAACCAAGTGCAAGTGCTTCTTCACCTACTGCAATACCCATTTCTTTTGCTAATTCAACATTAAATGTAGCAGCAAGTAATGGTTCAGACATATATGCACATGCATCTGGTTTAGCACCAAATAAGACAGAGAATCCTTGAGGACCATCATGATCAATAGTTGCAGGTTTACCAACTGATACCATTTCTGCAGTATTATATGCATTATTTGCTAAATAAGTAGTTGAATCTTTATATTCTTTATCTGTTAATTGATCTAATAATAAATCCCAAGATTTATCATCATAATCAATTCCTCTTAAGTCAATTAATGATAAACCATTACTTGCACCAGTTGTTGGCATAACATCATTAGAATCATTTTTATTTGCATATGGTTTTAATCCAGATCTAATTGTTCCAAATTCACCTAAAGTAACATCAATATTAGCGTCATCACTAGTTGGTTCTGTAGGGAATGTTGTTTTAAAATCACTTCTTGACATATTTAAAGCATAACCTTTTTGTTCTGTATCTTTAAATATTGCACTTACATCATCAAATTGATTTGTTACAGCAGTTTTATCACTTGATTTACCATTTTTAAATACTTTTTTCTCTTCATTAGATTTAAATTCTAGATTTTTACCTGAACTATCTTTACTAATTTCGTGAGAATTTTCTTTAATTTGATATACATATTCACCTTTATCTAAAACATATGCTTTTTCATTTTTATAATCATAAGAAGCCATTTCTTCTTTTTTAATAGTAAGTTTTAATGTTTCAGATTCACCTGATTTTAATGTTTTTGTTTTAGCAAAATCACCTAAAACAGTTGATGATTTTTCAATTCCGCCTTTTGTATAAGGTGCTGAATAATATAATTGAACTACTTCTTTACCTTCTTTACTACCAGTATTAGTAACTTTTACTTCAACACTAACATCATCACCAAAAGTACTTGAAGAAACAATTTCTTTAGTGAATGTAGTATAAGATAATCCATATCCAAAAGGATAAACTACAGATGTATCGTAATTAATATATCCTTCTTTAGCAGCTGTTTCATAATATCTATATCCAACATAAATTCCTTCTTCATATTGAACAAAATGAGCACCATAAGTATTACCATCACCAACTAAAATATCATCACTTCCTGAAATACCTTCATAAGTATTTACACCATTTAAACCAAAATTTTTAAATGATGGATCTTTAGTTAAATCAGCAGGATAAATATCAGGAGTATGACCACTTGGGTTAACTTTACCAGATAAAATATTGCCTAAAGAATTAAATCCTGTTGAACCCATAGATCCAACCCAGAAAATACCATTAACTTTTTCATCTTTATTTAATTCGCCTAATTCCATAACATTAGAAGAATTTACTACCACAACAACTTTTGAATAATTATTTTCAGCAAAAGTAATCATATCTTTTTCTTCTTTAGATAATTCAAGTTGATGTTGTCCTTCAGCATAATTTTTTACTTCATTAGCAGTATTAGCGTTATCTTTAATTTTCTTTTGAGCAGCACTTGTTTTAGAATCTCTTATTAAATCAGTAGATAAATCTCCACCTTCACCACCAGCTCTTGAAATAAAGACTATAGCAGCGTTACTATTTTTAACTGTAAATGAATATTTACTTGATGGAATTTCTCCAATAAAGAAATATGATTGATCATATTTATCCATGACAATATTTGCTTTATCAAAGCTTGCTACATTATCTTGAAAAAATTTATATGCTCCACTATCAATGCTAAAACCAGCTTTTTCTAAGCCTGATTTAGGATTAGCACATGTTGTAGTATCAACATTTCCAGATCCAGATCCACCATAAATTGGATCAACAGATCCTCTACCTAATAAAGTAATTTCTGAACTTGTTGATAAAGGTAATGTGCCATCATTTTTAAGCATAACAATACCTTCATTACAAATATCTTCAACTTTATTTTCACCATTCTTTCTTGATTTAGCCGATGAATCAAAAGATTGTGAATAATAAGTTTTATTCCAATTTTCAGTACCTTCTAATGGAGTTTTAATAACTTCACCTTTTCCAAAAGTGAAATCTAATGCAGCACCATAAATACCTGCAGCAACATTTGCGCCAACAACAATACCTGTGGTAACAGCTAAAACTGGAATCCAAATACCTAAGAATAATTTGTTAGACATTTTTTTATTTTTTGACATTCTAATTTCCTCCTTAAATCACAAAGATGTCATAAAACATATTTTGTAAGTGCTTTCATTATAAAAACAAATAAAAAAATCGCATATTTTTTCCGTGAGTTGTAAAAAAAGTGTCGTATCTAGCACAATTTTTGTTATTTCACATCAATATTTTGCGATTTTATAGAATATATTATTCTTTAATTTTTTAATAAACTAAACATTCATCATTATTAATCATTTGAATATTTTTATTTAATTTATCTAAATGTAACTTAAGATTTTTAATTTCTTTTCTATTTATTTTTTTCTTACTATTTAAATTAACTTTCATTACAATTACCATTTTTTTAGATTTTGCTAAATCATTTAATTTATTGATAAACCAATCATCTTTATGTGTAATTAATTCCCAACTATCAATAACAATAAATTTACTTGTAGTTTCTTCTAATGTTTTTATTATTTGAAAACTTGTTATAAAACCAACATTTAAAGATTTTGTAATTACTTTTTTTAAATCATCATTATACCAAAGATCAATATAAAGACCTTTATCACTATAATAATTAAAAATATCATTAATAATTTTACAATTATCATTATTACAATAAAAATTAATTAATTGTCCTTTTTCAAAATCAAATAGATTTTTAATTTCATTTTTAAATGTCTTTTTCATAATCTTTACCTCTTACAAATAGATTATAAAAAAAACAATGTTCTTTTTTTGGTACATTACATTTTATTTAAAATATCTTCAGCGCTCTTTTTTACTCTTTCAATTAAACTAATTGGTTCAATAATAATAAAATGCTCATTATATTGCATATACCAATAATATAAAGCATTTTCATTACATTTAATTTCAGCATAAATTTTATTATCTTCTTGATATATTTTTGCATTATCTTTAAACCAATCTACTATATATGAAATTGAAGCAGGATTATTAATTAAAAATTTAGCTTTTATAATTTCACCACCAAAAACATAAATATGATCATTTAAATAATTACTAATTGAAAAACCATTTTTATATTCTTCTAATGTTTTTATATCAATATATTCTTTATCAATTATTTCAACATTTTTAATATAATCCACTCTAAAATTAATTATTTTATTATATTTTTTACGATGACATATTAAATAATATCTACCAAAATTATTAATTAGATAATAAGGACTAACAATATATCTATAACCATTATAACGGTAATTTAATTTACAATCTTCATCATAAGATAAATATTGAAATGAGATACATTTTTTATTTTTTATAGCTTCAGAAATTATTTCAATTGTCAAAAAAACATCTTTATTTTCTGTACGATTTATTTCTTCACTTTTATATAAATATGAATAATTTTTTCTTTTATATTTACTTAAAATAGAAGAACATTTATTAGCTAATTGTTCAGCTTGTTTACCTGAAATAGATTTAGAAGAAAAAATAGCGTCAATTAAAAAAGTAATCTCGCTATCATCAAATAATCTTGATAACAAACAATAACCTTTTCTAGGTATAGAAACAATATCATATCCTAATTCAATTAATAAAGATATAGAATTACTAACACTTTTTCTTTCTAAATCAATGTTATATAATTGACTAATTTTATCAATAATTTGTTGTTGAGTTAATAAATGATCTTCATCAGTATATTCTTCTAACACTTTTAATATTAAAATAAGAGAACTTTTTTTATTTATAATCATAATTAATTAAACATAACCTTTTCATTATCAAACATTTTAGTAACAACAAAAACTCCTAAAGAAATATAAACAATATTAGAAATAATTGTAATCAAAAAATTAACTAAATTAAAATTCAAAGAAAAAATTTCACTTAAACAATTTATAGAATTAAAAATAGGAATTAAATATAAATACCAATTATTATTAGAAATAAAATATGTAGCCCCACTGACAGCCATTATTAAAAACATTAATGGTGTCGCATATTGGTTAGCTTCTTTTATACTTTTACTAAAACAAGATACTATTGATAACAAAGTTGTAAATAATATAGTAATAACAATAATAATTAATAAAACATAAATATAAGTACTTATTCCATACATTGATAAAGTAATATCACCTGTACCTTGTAATAATTTAGGTAAAGACAAAGCTAGCCCTAAAAAAGACGTTATTGAAGAAACAATACTAGTTATTGATAAAGCTAAAATTTTACCTAAAGCTATTTCACTTCTTTTTACTGGAGTTACAAGTAAAGTTGCTATTGTACCTCTTTCTTTTTCACCAGCTATAGATTCAGTAGTTACATTCATGCACCCTGTAAATAACATGATAACAAGAATAAAAGGTAAAACCATGGTGATAATAACTTTAGATTTATCTTCATCAGTAGATAAATCATAATTAATATCACTATTTTGATTAACAAAATAATTATAATTAATAGTCATTGAATTATTATTTAAAGTTTGAAAATAATAATTATAAATAGTTGATGAAGCCGTACTAGTAGATAAATAATATATTTCTACATTTGGTTTTTCTCCATTATTTAATTTATTATAAAAATCAGATTCAAAACAAATTAATAAATCAATCTTTTCATTTTTTATATCATTTTTATAATTTTCTTTTTCTTCATTAGATAACTTATTAAAATTTTTAATTTCTATTTTATAAGGGCTACTAGTATTAATAACATTAAATTCTTCAACTGGATTATCAATATAAACAATATAATTATAATCATCACTAGGATTAAAAAAATTAGAAAAAACAGAACCCATTGCAGTATAAATAATAAAAATTAATATACCAGGTAAAAATAAACTTAATAACATTCTTTTATCAGTAAAAAATCTTCTTAATTCTTTTTTTAAAATTGTAAAAATATTATTCATTTTTATCACCCATTTCTTTTACATAAATATCAAAAAATGCTTCTTCAAGATTTTTATTATTAGTTAAAATATTAATCTTATCACTAACAATCATTTTACCATTAATAATAATGCCTACCCTATCACAAATCTTTTCTACTAAAGAAAAAATATGAGTTGATAATAAAATAGATTTTCCTTCATTTTTTAATTCAATTAAATAATCAGTTACCACTTTTGCAGTAATAACATCAAGACCATTAGTAGGTTCATCAAAAATAATAAAATCAGGATCATGCACTAAAGAAATAACAATAGAAACTTTTTGTTTCATGCCAGTAGACAAATCACCAATTTTAACTTCTTTAAATTTATCTATACCAAATCTTTTAAATAATTTTTCTTTTCTTTCTTCTCTAGTTTTATTATCTACACCATGCAAAGATGAAAAATAATCAAATAAATAATTAGGAGTAAATGAATTTTCTAGTTTCAAATCACTTGTTAAAAAACCAATCATTTTTCTTATTTTTTCTGGTTCTTTTCTAATACTTACACCATTAATATAAGCATCACCTTCATCAGGTTTAATTAAAGTTGATAACATTCTTAAAGTAGTTGTTTTTCCTGCACCATTTGGCCCAAGTAAACCATATATTTCACCTTTGTACATAACAAAAGATAGATCATTAACTGCTACTTTATATTTTTCACCTTTTTCAATATTTTGTTGTTTTTTACTTAATTTAAATGTTTTTTTTAGATGTTCAACTTTCAATATCTCTTCCATAAAATTTCCCCTTTATTTTTTTATTAAATCCCAATATTTTTTACATGCTTCTTCAATTTTATTTTCTTGATAAGTATAATATTTTTTATTTTTAATATCATTAGGTAAATATTGTTGTTTAACATAATGATTTTTATAACTATGTGGATATAAATAACCTACAGCATGATCTAATTTGTTAGCTCCAGCATAATGACCATCTTTTAAATGGCTAGGAACTTGTTTACCTAATCCATTATTAATATCTTCAATAGCTAAATCGATTGCTTCACAAGCAGAATTTGATTTTGGACAAGTAGCTAAAAATATAACAGCTTCAGCTAAAGGAATTCTAGCTTCAGGTAAACCAAGTTGCATTGCTGAATCAACTAATGATTTAACAATACTGCTTGCTTGAGGATACGCTAAACCTATATCTTCACTAGCAATAACAAGTAATCTTCGACATGGTGAAACTAAATCTTTACTAACTAACAATTTAGCTAAATAAAAAATTGCTGCGTCAGGATCAGAACCTCTAATTGATTTTTGAAATGCTGATAATAAATCATAATGGTCATCACCATCTTTATCATAATGAATAGGTGAAATAACTAATTCTTTTGCCGATTGTAAAGACAAAGTATAAGTATTTTTATAAAAATCACTAACTGATAATAAAACTTCTAATCCATTTAAAGCTTTTCTAACATCTCCACCTGATGTACCAGCTAAATATTCAACAATACCATCTTCAAAATCAATTTTGCAATTATTTAATAAACAATATTTTTCTATTGCTCTATTTAAAGCAATAACTACATCATGTTTATCAACAGGTTGAAACTCAAAAATAATACAACGAGAAATAATTGCATTATAAATATAAAAATATGGATTTTCTGTTGTAGAAGCAATTAAAGTAATATCACCTTTTTCAATAAATTCTAATAAAGTTTGTTGTTGTTTCTTAGTAAAATATTGAATTTCATCTAAATATAACAAAATACCATTTTGACTATCTATATGATTTAAATCGTTTATAACTTCATCAATATCTTTTTTTGAAGCAGTAGTTGCATTCAAAAAATATATCTTCTTTTGTGTTTTAGATGCAATAATATTAGCAACTGTTGTCTTTCCAGTACCAGATGGACCATATAAAATCATATTAGGCAATGGTTTATTAGATTCAATTATTTTTCTAATAAAGCCATTTTTCCCAACTAATTTTCTTTGTCCTACAACCTCATCAAAATCACTAGGTCTAATAAGTGAAGCAAGTGGTGTTCTCATTCTACCCTCGAAATTTCTACTTCTCTAGCCCCTTTTCTAGTGGCTGATTTTACTTTTATTTTCCATTCATCTTTAAAAATGAAATTATCACCAGAAGTTGGTATTCTACCAAATTCTTTACATAACCAAGAATTAATAGTTTGGTTAAGATCAAAATCTTCATCTTCATCAATTTGTATACCAATAATATCAAAAGCATCATTAACAATTTCTTTACCAGATACTATATATTTATCATCATTTACTTTCTTAGTTTCTTCAAAAATTTCATCAGTTTCATCAAAAATTTCCCCAACTAATTCTTCTATGATATCTTCCATAGTAATTAAACCTAAAGTAGAATCAAATTGATCTAAAACAATACCCATGTGAATTCTTTTATCTTTAAACATTTTAAATGCAACAGATATTTTAGCTTCTTGAGAAACAAAAATAACAGGTTGCATTATATCTTTAAGATTAACTTTATCATTTTTACTTTTAATTAAAACAGAATAAAAATCTTTTTCATGTAAAATACCAACAATATTATCTATTGTTCCTTGATAAATTGGAATTCTTGTATATTTAGAATTTTCAAATGTTCTTCTTACTTCACTAGTAGTTGATTCAATATCAAGAGCTACTACATCTTTTCTAGGTGTAACAATATCTCTAACTTCAATATCATCAAATTTAATAGCAGAAGAAATTAAATCTTTTTCATAAGGTTTAATTTTACCTTCTTCTTCAATTTCATCAATAATAGTTAATAAGTCGTCTTCAGATAAAGAATCATCAGTAGTTTTTGATTTAAATAATTTATTAAAAAATTTAGATAACAAGCCAAAAAACCATGATAATGGTAAGAAGATATAAATTAAAATTTTAATAATCGGATTAACAAATTTAGCCACACCTTCAGCATGATTTTTAGCAAAATTCTTTGGTAAAATTTCTCCAAAAGTTAAAACTGCTAAAGTCATAACAATAGTAGAAATCCAAGATCCATTATCTTGAAACAAACGAGTAAAAACCATGGTAGCTAAAGAAGTAGCACCAATATTAACTATATTATTACCTATTAAAATCGTTGAGATTAAACGATCATATTTATCTATTACATTCAAAACTGATTGAGATTTTTTATCACCATCATCAGCTTGAGTTTTTAATTTAATTCTATTACATGATGTATACGCTGTTTCTGAAGCAGAAAAGAACGCTGAAAAGAAAACTAAAATAATAATTACAATACACGGAAGACTATCGTCCATAAATAATGTTTTTCTCCTTTATAATGCATTATTCTAACATATTTACTAATTAAAAAAAAGTTAATCATAAAATCATTTATTATTTTTATTATTTCATATATAATATTTCTTACTATGGAAAACAATTTTGAAAACATTTCATTCTTTAATTTATTAAAAAAGAAAAATTCTATCGATAAAGAAATGGAAATAACCGATAGATGTTATCATTATGAATTACAATTAAAAAAAGATAGTAAAAAAAATATTGAATCACCATTAAAAAGGTTAATTAATAGATATATATCTAATGATGAATTTAATCTTAAAGAAATTGAAAATCTTATTGATGATAGCAATCTAACTTTTTCATATTTAGATGCTTCCAATTTTCCTATTAATGATATTAAATTCATTGATTTTTTATTCTTACTTTTAAAAGAAGGTCTTAATTTAGCTACAATTTATTTAGCATTATATTTTTTATATTTTGTTAATTATAAAAATATCTCAACTCAAAACAAAAAAATATTAATAACTTATTCATACGATTATTATACATATTCTCATGCTTTATTTATTCTAAGAAATGATAAAAATTATGCTGAAATTCATCATAAATCATATTATAAAAATAATATCCAAAATAATCTTGTAGATTTTTATTTAGATTATCCTGATGAAACAGATACATCATTATATTATGCTTTAATTCATAATAAAAATGTTGATTTACCTCAAATAAAAAATGAAGATGAGTTTGATCAAGAAACTTTTCTTAATTTAATAAAAAAATATACTACATCTTTAGATGATTTTAATACTGAAAAAAATTGTATTATCGATTTTGATAATTTCTTTAAAAATAAACCAAATATTATTATGTATTTGAATTTATTAGTAGATATGGAATTAGATATAGATAAACTTAATTTATCTAAATTAATCTTAATTTTATTTTCAAGAACAAATAATTTTAATACTTTAAAATTCGCTATTACTTTTTCTAGACAATTTAAAATTAATAAATTTTTTAATCGTTTATTTAAAGATATAGAATCTTTAGCGTTAAATTCTTATTTAACAGCTTCTTGTTTTATTGCTCTATCAAATCATAATAATTCAAATGCTATATATAGAAAAATAGCTAAAAAATTAAATCAAGAACAATTTAAAAACATTTTATTATTTTTTGATCCTTCCGATAAACAAAATATTCATTTAATTTTAAATAGAATTGAACCATTATCTTATAGTGAAAATTATGTTGATTATTTAATAGAAAATTGTAATATCTATAATTTAATTTCAACATGTTCAAATAAAGAATTAAATCATTTAGTAGATTTAATTATTCGTTATTATTTATTTAATGAAGAAAACACAATAGAAAATTTAGATAAAATAATTTCTATTATATATAACGAAAGATTTGATTTTGTTAAACATATTCATTTTTTAACAACTACTTTATTAAAAACTTTTTCACAAAGAAATGATTCAATTAGTAAAAAAATAATAGATATAATTAATTCAAAAACTAATTATGATGATGAAATTACTTATATAGATAATTGTTTATCAAGTGGCACTTTTGAAACTGAAGAAATTTTAGCTATGTTAACATATTATGAATATAATCCACTTGATTTATTAAAATATTATATTTTCAAAAATCCTGATATTTATTTTGTCTTTATACCTTATTTTTATAACAAAGCCGATAACTCAATTATGGATATATTAGATATGTATGAAGATTTATGTAGTAATAAAGATTTTTCATTAAAAAACAACTTATTATTTTTAAATATAATGGCTGATTTATTATATTTAAGCAATAAATATTTTAAAAACTTATATAATTTAGGTTTAACTTGTTTTGAACCAAATATAAGATTTAAATATTTTAGAAATATAATTAATATATATAATTCTGAATTCTCTAACGAAAATATTTTAGAAGTTATAAATAAATTTTACCAAATAGAGACTGATGAAAATATATTACTTTTTTTAGATGATTGTTTAAATAATAGAAAAATCATAAATTAAGAAAATAATTTGCTTTATACATTAAAATTATATAGAATAAATAAAGGCAAAGGAGAAAATAAAATGGTTACAATAGTTGATCACCCACTTATTAAAGTTAAACTCGCAATTATGCGTGATGAAAGGACTAAATCTAAAGAATTTCGTGAAAATTTAGATGAAATTGCTTCACTTATGTGTTTTGAAGTATTTAAAGATTTAAAAACACACGAAACAGAAGAAACATATCAAACTCCAACAGGAGCAACATTACATAGAACTAAATTAGATTATAAAATTATTTTAGCGCCTATTTTAAGAGCAGGTATTGGTATGGTTGATGGAGTTAGAAACATGATTCCAACCGCAAGAATTGGTCATATCGGTATGTTTAGAGATGAAAAAACATTAATCCCACATGAATATTACTTTAAATTACCACAAGTTGATAATCCATTAGTAGTTATTTGTGATCCAATGTTAGCAACAGGTGGATCTGCAATTGCTGCAATTGATGCAGTCAAAAAAAGAGGATATAAAAACATCCGTTTAATGTGTTTAGTAGGATGCCCTGAAGGTGTAAAAGCACTTGAAGAAGCTCATCCAGATGTTGATTTATATATAGCTGCTATCGACTCACATCTCAATGAAAAAGGTTATATTATGCCTGGTCTTGGTGATGCTGGTGATAGAATATTCGGTACAAAATAATTAAAGATATTAAAACCACAATCCTAATTAAAATTGTGGTTTTTTTATTTTTTAATTATTACACATACTAATCATATCGATTTTATTTTTTACTAATTTATCTAATTTACTTCCATCACGATAATCAGCTGTTACTGACGCATCAACTCTCTTATCAAAAACAAGTGGATTAGCTGTTTGAGAATTACCAGATTTATATACAGCAATTGATAATCCTCCTCTTTCTTTAATTAAAGTCATACAAGGAATATCAGTAATTCCATCACCAATATAAATCATATTAGAAAATTCAACATGCTTCTTTTCTATTTTTTCATTAACTTTATCATCTTCTCTAATATCTAATACTCCTTTACAAATTCTAAATAAACATTGAGTTTTAGAAGTATAATTAATAATCATTTTAGGCCAGCAAGCAATTCCATTTTTATCATAAACATAATTACAAGCAAATATTTTATTAAATTTATCAGCTATTTTAGTTCCTTTTATGATCTCTCTATTACCTGAAGAAATAATATAATGTTCAACTATAACACCTTTTTCTTTACCATAAGCATTAATTCTATCAAACCAAGTTAATACACCTTCATAATATTGGACATAAGCACCTAAAGAATTTAAATATTCTTCAGTTAAAGCAATACCTTTTTTCTTACATTCAATCATCATAACATATAAATATGATAAAATTTTTTCACAATGATTTTCTTCACTAAAACGACTAGTCAACGACCAGAATTCATTTTCTGTCATACCTAAATCAGGAATAAATTTAAACCCTTGCATATCATTAGTAGCTAAAGTTTTATCAAAATCATATATTAAAGCAACTATTTTTTGTTCAGTCATATAAATTTCTCCTTTAACACTTTAATAATACATTAAATTAGAAATATTTCAAAATAAACCTTATTTATATATTAAAAATAATTCTTTTTTATTATTTTTTTTGATATTAAATTAATCAATAACTCAATAACACATACAATTATAACAATTAATAACAATAACGCTAATAAATGAGGAAAATCTAAATTTTGCTTATAATTATAAATTATTTCACCTAAAGAAGAATTACTTTGACAAATATATTCACTCATTAACATTACTTTTATTCCTAAACCAAAGCTTTGTAAAATACTCATAAAAATGTAAGGTGAAATTAAAGGTATATATATTTTAAAAAATTTTTTTATATAAGAAACATTTTCCGTTTTCAATTGATTAATATACATTAAATCAATATTATTAAGACTAGATATAAACCCTTCAATAATTACTGGTAGAACCATTAATAAAGTAATTATATATGGAGCCTTATTTGCACCTAAACTAATCCATAAATATACAGAGATTATAGCCAAAGGTGATGATTTTAAAATAATTATTAATGGTTTAAACAAATAAATACTATCTTTTTTTATCATGTAAATAAATGAAATAATAAATGAAATAATTAAAGATATTAAAATAACTATAATTACTCTTAATAAGCTAAATAAAGAATTAATAATTATTGTTTTGTTTGTAATTATATCTATAAAAGCACTAAATATAGTTTCAATTTTAGGAAAAACAAAATTATCATTAGTATAAGATAAAATAATCCAAAATAATATTATTATAGAAATACCAATAACAGTATTAAGAATTTTAAAAATTGAAGTAGAATTCTTCATCAGGTAATTTTTCTCCAAATTGAACTCCTAAACCTAATTCACTCATTTTATTAAAATAATTTTCAATCGCTTCTTTTTGATTATCTTCAATTCCAAAATGGCAATTAGGAATAGCATTCATTAAAGTTTCTTTTCCTAAGTTTGAAAAGCTCTCATGCATTAATAAAGCATTATTTGCCGTTTGCTCAATATTTTTTGTATCTAAAATAGATTGCTTCATTTTAATTAAAGTATCTTTTAACTCATTCTTCTTTTCATTTCTAACAAATATACTTGCTTGAGGATATGATCCTTTGTTAAAAATTTTACTAAATTCATCTTGTAAATCAATAATTTTTAAATTATTAATTGTTGAGCCTATTTTACTAATAGATGGTTCAGCTGAAACAATAGTATCTACTTTATTAGTTTTTAACATTGCATTTGCATTACTTACATCATCAACATATTTTAAATCTACATTAATATTGTAATATTTAATTAAACTTTTCATAACAATATCAGGAGTTGAATTTTTGCCAAATAAAGTAACACTTTTATTATTTAAATCTTTAAAAGAATTAATATCACTATTGGTAGTAGCTAAATATAGATTTCCCCATACAATAGTATTATATAAAACAAATTTTTTATTAGAATTATATAATTTAGCGCCTAAATTAGTAGGTGCCACTATAATATCATAATTTGTTGAAGTAAAAGCTGCTACTAAAGCATCTGCTCCAGCTTTTATATCAAAAGTTGTATAATTATTTTTTTCGTTATAAAAATTAGCAAGTCCTAAACTTGGTGTCCCTTGTGGAGCAATAATATTAATTACACTTGGAACATTATTAGTAGATGAACTAGTTCCTTGATTGCAACTAAATAAACTTAAGCTAAGTAAAAATAAAGATAATTTTTTTAATTTCATATATAGTAACCTCGTTTTATATAATATAAAATTTTTCTTTATTTATTATGTAACAAATGTTACACTTTTAATATGAATATTTTAAATTTATTAAAGCAAAATGAAAAAGAAAAAATTTCTTATTTAAACTTAAAGCAAAACCAAACATTATTTCATGAAGGTGAAGAATGTAAGTCTATCTTTATTATTATAGAAGGGCAAATTACAATTTTAAATTATTCTCTTAATGGCAATGAAGAGATTATTTCTATACTTAATAAAAATGATGTTTTTGGTAATGCTTTAATATTTTCTAATAATAATTATTATTTAGGTGAAATAATCGCTACAAAACCAACAAAATTAGCAATAATAAACAAAAATGAATTAATATCTCTTTTGCAAAATAATAAATCTTTTTTAGAATGTTATATTAATTTGATTGCTGAAAAAACAATTAAATTTACTATAAAAACTAAATTATTATCTCATAAAAATATTCGTTCAAGAATTTTATATTATTTAGAAATAAATAATTATTCAATTAAAAAAAATATTTCTTTTTTAGCTAAAGAACTCGTATTACCTCGTCCATCAGTTTCTCGAGAAATATCAAAAATGATTAATGAAGATATAATTTATATTAAAAACAATAAAATTATTTATAAAAAAACTTAGGTTTCCCTAAGCACAATAATTAATTTATAACAATACTTCAATCTATCCTTTTTTAGTTTATATTTCTAAGTTCCATAATTTACTTTTCACTAAATAACTTCACTATAAGCTTACTAATAAAGTCTAGGTATTGTCTTACAAGCACTTTTAATGCTTAAATATATTATAATCATCATTTATATATTTTCAAGATATATTTTATTGTTTTTACTACTTTTTTACATTTGTTATAATTATTAAATGATACAATATAAATATAATATTGGAGGTTAAATATGTATAAAGATATCACTTTTGAAGAAATAAGAAACAACAAAGAAATAGCGACATATATTTCTATGGCCGATCAATCATTAGCCTCAATGGGTTATACTGATCATTCGTTCGGTCATGTTTTAAAGTGCGCAAAAGTTGTTAAAGATATATTAACAACATTTGGTTATTCTCTTAGAGAAATTAATTTAGGTCAAATAGCAGCTTATATGCATGATATAGGTAATTCAATTAATCGAGTAGATCATGGATTAAATGGAGCATGCATGGCTTTTAATATTTTAACTAGATTAGAAATGAACCCAAAAGATATTGCTTTAATAATTGCTGCAATTGGTAATCATGATGAATCAGCAGCGTTTCCTGTTAATTCTATTGCAGCAGCCTTAATTTTAGCAGATAAATCTGATGTTAGAAGAACTAGAGTAAGAAATCAAGAAACTCATGAAGAAAATATTCATGACCGTGTAAATTATGCAGTAGTTGATTCTTCTTTAACACTAGACAAATTAGAAAGATCGGTTACATTAAATTTAACTATCGATACCGAAATCACTCAAATCATGGATTATTTTGAAATATTTTTAACAAGAATGAATTTATGTAAATTAGCCGCTAAAAAACTACAAGCTTCATTTAAATTAATTATAAATGGTCTTGAACTTATTTAAATGTAGTCCCATTTAATTTAATACAAGTATCATTTACACCTTTAATATTTTTAACATAAAATTTTTTAAATATCTTCTACTTCTATAAAATAAATTGTAACATCTTTATACATTCTAATAATTAAAAATGTAAAATATATAATTAAGCTTTTAAATAAATATATATAAAATAAAAGAACTGTTTTTAACTATTCATTGTCATCAACAGTTCTTTAATGATTTTATTTAATACTAACAGAAAATTTTACAGTTTTATATGATGAGTTAAATTCTTGTTTTATTTTTGTTATCTTAATAATAATAGTATATGTTCCAGCCGCATTTACAGTAACATCATTTAAATTATTGGGCATTTTTTCACCAGTTGAAGTATTATAAAATTCAAATGAACCACTTGCATTATAACCACCATCAGAACTAAAATTTAAATGGAAAGTTTTTGCACTATCAACAGTAGCAGTGAATTCAAGATACATTGATTTGTTTTGTTCCAATGTCACATCTAAGGAATTTGTTGTATTTGAACCTTCGCTAAATGTAAGCACTTCATAATCCACTTTTGTAAAGGTTGTGTTTATAAGTTTTGTTCCCGCAATTTCTTTTGTAATAAAACCTTCTATTGCAAATCTAATGTCTACTAATTCCCCTGCAAATGCAATCCCTGAGCATTGTTCCGAGCCACTACTACCTTTATTAAGTTGAACATCAATAAGCTTCAAAGGAACATTGATTCCTTCACAAATCAAATAGTCACCAATTTGCAAGGTGCCACTTGTAACGGTGTATTTTTTGATAGTTACATATGGTGAGGCAACAAAGTCTATCCAACTAACATTGTACTTAGCAGATTGATTAGTACCAGTAACAACTGGTTCTACATCTTCATAAATAATAATGCCAACACTGTTTTGTGCTTTATTCATATATGTAGGAATTGGTTTATAATTAGTATTATCAAATTGTAATCCTTCAAATTTTTCATTTGTTTTTATAATTTTATATCTACCTTGATTTTTATATTGTTCACCATAAACACGAAGTGTAAGATTAATTTTTGTTGATGTTTTAGGATCAATGACTTCATATGTTTTTAAATCTATATAATTTCCATCAGAATTCTTTTTAACTAATTTAAAAAATGAATTAACTGGTACTTCAATTTGATTAATTTTATATTCACTTTTTGCAACTTCACCTTTAAGATAAACACCATTTCCTTTACAAAAAATTCTTACATCATATGTTCCAGCATTGACTGGAACATTTGTAGTATAATTATCTTTAGAATCTTTTAGTTTATATTGTATTTCGCATAAAGATTTTATAGATTCATCTACAATATATTCATCAGAACTAATAGGTTGAGCTTTACCATTATAAGTTCTTGTATTAATTGTTTTAAAAGATCCTTTTCCAGATAAAGTTCTAACATAGCCACAATCATTACAATCAACATCAGAATCATTTGTAAATGTATGATTAAGTCCCTTTTTTTCAATAATAACATGTTTGTCTACATTACATTCACTAACTTTTTTATGAGTAAATTCATTTTCTTTTATAAATTTCCAAGTATGATTTTCTTCATTTCTTTTTAATGGTTCATGTTGATTGCATTCAGTTTCTTCCCAATGTTTTTCATCATTATAATTCCATTTCCAGGAATGAATATTCGCTCCTGACCCCTCAATTGTTCTTTCTGTTTCATAATTACATACAGAACAAACACCTTTTTCTACTTTATCTTTATGAACTCCAGCAGGAGTTTTTTCACTCCAATTAAAAGTGTGATTACTAACATCTTTCTTTTCTCCACATGATGAATCTTTACATGTATGCCAATGTTGTGTTTCATCATGATTCCAAACATCAGAATAATCATGAACATGAGTAGATGATGTTTGACTTGTATTATTTTTATTATCACAACTCATAAGAGAATTAGTTAATAATAAAACAAACATCATAGCTATAGTGGATAATTTTTTCTTATACATATTATTTTGCACTATTAATATTTTAATTCCCAATAGTGCATTAACCTCCTTTAAGAAAGGGAAAAAATATTTATTTGTCGACAATAGATAAAATATGTTCTAATTTCATAATTCCAGTTATACCTGTAATAATTAACTTGGTTCTATCACTAGAAATAGTTGTTGTAGTGCCTTTAAATAAACCATAAGTATGTGCTGGATTTCCTGCTTTCATATCTTCTTCAGAATCAAAAAATATTATTGAATTTCCATTAATTTTATAAAATACAGTACATGAATTCATTTCTACTTCACCTTCAAATTCTACACCAAATACAGCAGTTGCTTTTTCTTGTAAATTATCAAATGTAAACTTAATAGTAGTAGAATCGTTCATTTTTTGATATTGTTCTTCAGTAATTCCCATTTCATTAAGAAATTCATTTTTTTCTTCTTCTGTTCCATTCCATGTAATTATAGAAGATGTGTGATTATACGTTTTTCCTTTAATATTTTCAATGCCCCACTTTGCATAAAGAGTAAAAACTCTTGCAGGCATATAAGAAAATTCAAATTGTTTATCATTTAAAGTTTTTCCACCATCACTACTTTCAAACCAACCAGCAAAAATATAATTTTCTTTTGTTGGATTGTTTGGAGCGTCAATTTTTGCTCCTGCTTCAACAGTAATGCTTTTCACTTCACTTCCACCTCTACTATCAAAAGTAATGGTATAAGTTGTTTGTTCTTTTAATTTATCAATTGTTTCTGTTTTCTCTTTTAAACAAGTTGTACAAACATATTTCATAGTACCAGTTTCAGTTTTAGAAGGTTCTTTAATAACTTTACCATTATCCCACATATGTTTTTCTTTTTTAGATGTATCATTATGGCCTTCAATTTGGCAAACATGCCAATGATAATTTTCATCATTTTCCCACTTTATAGAGAAATCATGATTGTTTTGCCCACAGGAAATTAACAAAGGAAGGGCTAAAGATAAAATAATCTTTTTGTTTTTCATTTAAAATTGCTCCTTTTAAAATCATGAATATTTTAACAACAAGCTCTTAATATAAGGAAGTGCCATTTGACACCCCCCCTTTTATCGTTTTAAATAGATAAATTTTAGTAATAATTAGCAATTTGAAATGAAATAACAATCATGTTAAACTAAAAATAAGGAGTTTAACAAATGCGAATTGCAATCAACAAAAAAAGAATCAGTGGTTATTCCATATGCTTATTTTTCTTTTTTCTTGCTGGTTTTTTTCAAATGATAGATGATTTACTTCCCGACTTTTGGCATGTATTATTTTCACTTTTAGCTCACGTAATTCTTTTGTCTCTTGTTGTTTTTTGGGATGTTTCTATAATTCATAGAATCATACGCAAAGATTTAAGATTATATTTATTAATTATTGCAATTTTTATATTATTTTTTCTTGTTGTAAGAATGATTAAATATGGATTAACTAGAAATGATGATATCTTAAATCGCTATCTATGGTATTCTTATTATGTTTCGCAATGTTTAATTCCACCAACCTTATTACTAGCTTCATTATCAATAGAAACAAAAGATGGAAAGCCTTTAAAAAAAACATGGTTTTTAATTTTTATACCTGCAATTATTTTATTATCCTTAATATATACAAATGATTTACACCAATTAGCGTTTATATTTGAATATAGTGAAAATGATTTTTCATATAAACATGGTATAGTTTTTTATTTAGCTATAATTTGGGAAATATTAATAACAATAATAAGTATAATTATAATGATAATTAAATGCCAAGTATCTGCTTGTAGAAAAAAAATATGGATTCCTATCTTTACTTTTTTAGGTTGTGTTTTTATTTCTACAATTTGTTTTTTAGTTAATATATCATCATTTAAAATACCTGAATTATTATGTTTTAGCTGTATTTTGATAATTGAAAGCTGTATTGATATCGGTTTAATTCCTTCAAACATTAATTATGAAAAATATTTTTATCATTCAATGTGTTCTGCATTTATTACAGATGAAAATTTACAAGTTATTTATCGTTCTAAATCATCATTATCTCTAGATAAAGAACAACTAAAAGCCGCTATCATATCCCCAATTATGATTGATAAAAATACTAAATTTTATGGCACAAAAATTCATGGTGGATATACTTTTAGAAGTGAAGATTTATCATTAATTAATGAAATTAATAATGGTTTACAAGAAGCTAAACAACAAACTAAAGAAGAAAATGATATTATTGAAGCAGAAAATGAAATGAAAAAACAAAGTGCCAAAATTGATGAACAAAAAAAATTATATGAAAAAGTTGAAACTTATACTAAAGATGAAATTAATAAATTAAACAATATATTACAACTTAAGACTATTAATGAAGAAGACTTTATTAATAAAATGCGATTTGCTTGTGTTTTAGCAGCATATATTAAAAGACGTAGTAATTTAATTATATTATCTAAAAAAGATAAATTAATGGATGTTAATGAATTAGAACTATCTATTAATGAATCTATATCTTATTTATCTTTAAGTAATATAGACTGCTTTTTAGATTGTAAACTAAAAGGTAAAATTAATAGTGATATATTAGGTATAATTTATGATTTTTTTGAAATGTGTGTAGTTATTGACCCATATTTACAGGTATCTTTTTTAGTGCATCTTTTTCAAAAAGAAAAAAATGTAATTATTAAAATAGAAAGTGATCTTAACAAAAATTATCTACCTTTAATAACAAAAAATTTAATTAATAAATTTTCATCTAATGTATCAATTCAACATGATGGAATAACAACTTATTTTAGTTTGTTTTTACCATTACAAGGAGTATTATGAAATTTATAGACGCTCCAGTACTTGCCCAACAAATAATAATTATTCTATCGATTTTAGCATTAGTATTTTCGATAATCGATATATTCATTACTTTAAGAATTTGTAAAAAAAGATGGTTTAAAATATTAACAATTATCTCTTTTTTATCATCATTTATTTTTATCTTTTTAACAATGAGAGGAAGTTATTTATATAGAGTTAAACAATCAATTTTTTATTTATCATTAAAAATAATTCAAGAGCCATTTTGGTTAATCTCTTCTTTATCTATTATGTTATTATTATTAAGTATAATATTACTTATTTATGCTTTTAAATGGGGCAATCAAGCCATTTCATCTATTTCTATAAAAGAAAGTGTAGAAACTTTATTAAAAGGGATTTGTTTTTATGAAAAAAGTGGTTTAATTCATCTTTTCAATGAAGAAATGAATCGACTATGTATCATTTTATGTGGAAATGCTTTGTTAAATGGTTCAACTTTTTGGAACAATATCATAACAGGAAATTTTAAAGAAGGTTTTTACTTAATTCAAAATAAAAATGATGAAGCAATAATAAATTTTCTTAATATAGAATTCTTTTCTTTTAAAAGAATTAAACATAATATAGATGAAAAAGAAATTTATGAAATTATTGCTACTAATATAACTGAAGAATATAAATTAACAAAGGAATTAGAAATTCAATTACAAAAATTAAAATTGATAAATCAAAGATTACTTTCTTATGGACAAAATATTGCAATTCTAACTAGAGAAAAAGAAATATTATCAGCAAAAATTCGTATTCATGATGATATTGGCAAATTACTTTTAATAACAAAAAGAAAACTTACTTCTAACTTAAATACCGAAGAACAAAACAAATTATTATCTTTTTGGAAAAATGAATTAGAAGCTTTAACAACTACTCAAAAAGATGAAAAGAAAAGCAATATACAAGTTATATTTGAAGCAGCAAGACTTATTGATATTAAAATTGAATTTTCAGTTGATTATCCACCAGAAAATTCATTATTAGAAAAAATATTAATTCACGCAATGCATGAATGTTTAACAAACACAGTTTCACATGCAAATGGTCATTTATTAAATGTTAATGTAAAAAATAATTTAATAAGAATTACAAATGATGGAACCCCTCCAAAAGGAATAATTAAAGAAGGAGGAGGTTTATCAAGTTTACGCTCGCTTATTGAAAAAGAAAATGGTAAAATGATAGTGAAAAGTGAACCACAATTTGAATTAATAATAGATTTACGAGGAGAAAATAAATGAAAAATGGAAAATATTCAGTAATGATTGTAGAAGATCAACAAATGCCTAAAACTCTTTTTTCACATTATATTAATTCTTCAAATCATTTTTATTTACAAATTGCTATAGAAAATGCCTCAATTGCAGATATTGTTTGTACAAAAATGCCAGTTGATTTAATTCTTATGGATGTTGTTACTGAAAATGGAGAAAGTGGATTAGTAGCAGCAGAAAAAATAAAGAAGAAATTCCCTAATATTAAAATAATTATTGTTACTTCTATGCCAGAATGTTCTTATATTAAAAGAGCTAAAAAAATAGGTGTAGAAGGTTTTTGGTATAAAGAAATAAATGAGCAACCAATCCTTTCTATAATGGAAAAAGTTATAAACGGAGAAATTGTTTATCCTGAGCAACTTCAACCAGTAAAAGTAGGATTAGCATCAAGTAACGAATTCACAGAAAAAGAATTAATAATATTACGTTTAATACTCGGAGGTTATAGCAATGTTGAAATAGCCCAAAAATTAGGAGTTTCACCAGGAGTTATTAAAAACCATGTAGCAAATATGTTATTAAAAACAGGCTTTAGATCAAGAACACAACTTGCTGTAAGAGCAAGAGAAACAGGTCTTGTAATTCTTGATAAAGCAGATGATGAAATATAATTTTAATTATTTAATTTATACCCAAAATAAACTCTTCCTTTTTCTTGAAAAGCACCAATTTTTTTATAAAATTCAATTGAAGGAGCATTCCAATCAAGACAACTCCATTCAATTTCAATATACCCTTCATCTTTTATAATTTTTGCAATCTTAAAAAAGAATTCTTTTCCATATCCTTGATGTCGAAAATTAGGTTTAATAAATAAATCTTCTAAATGTACTTTTACATTAGCAGAAAATGAAGAAAAAATAGGATAATATATTGCATATCCAATATTTTCACCATTATCATTTTCAGCAATAAGCGCAGTAGCAACTGATTTTTCAAAAAGCCAATAATTCAACATTTCAATAGAACCAGTCATATCATTAGGTCTTTTTTCATAAATAGCTAAACCATTAATCAATTCATATAATAAATTAATATCTTTTTTTGTTGCTTTTCTTATAACTAGATTTTTATTTTTCATATTCTACTCCTAAAAAATAATAATATTAAGAAATAAATTTATTATTTATTTTTTCATATTTAACAACTTTTTTCAATGATATAAATTGATAAATATATGCTTTTGTAATATTTATTTTTTATTAGTTTTTAGTGTGATTTTTTTATATCTAAATTTCTAAGATGTAAATAATTAAGTTAATGATTATCAAACCAATACTTTTCTTTAAATAATGATAAAAATTTGCCTAATTAATAGCTTTCTCTAACTAATGATATAACAAATAATTTAAATAAATTTGAGTACAAAACGGTAATATTACCTACTGAAAATGACTTTATTTATTAAAATAGTCAAAAATCAACAAAATGTAAGGGTTTTCTTGTATTTATTACTTTGTAATAAAATTAAAAATATGTATAATATCTTGTTGTATAGTTAAAAAAATAAGGAGGTTTACTATGACAAAAAACAAAAGCAAAGTTGTACTAGCTTTAGCAATTAGTTGTCTTATTGCTTCTTGTACTTCTACTGTTACTAGTAGCTCAAACTCTTCTAGTAATAGTTCAACCAATATTCAAAATAGTGGAAATAGTCAAAGCAGTTCATCTATTACAAATCCAACAAAAATCAATAAAGAAATTATTGCAAAAAAACTAAATTCAGTAGTAGAAGCAAATAATTTTACTTTAGAGACTGAAATTATTGAAGATTCAATTAAAAAAACTGATATTTATAATGAAAAATATGTTCATTTAGAAACAAAGGGAAAGTCACATATTTTAATGCAAAATATTAATGACTCATCTAAAATTAATTCCTATAGTTTTAATAACTCCAATAAAAAACTTGAATTTTTGTCAATTGATAGTGAATTAGTTAATGGTGAATATAAAAACAAAACTAATTTATCTTCATTCAATCCTTTAAATGAATATAAAAACGAAAAGAATAGAGGGACATTTACTAAAGATGATATTTTATTAAGTGTCGATGATTATGTAACTAACAACTTCGGAATTGTTATTTCTTTTGCATCAATGCTTAATTTAAAAGAACTTGCTGAAAATGAAACATTTGTTTATGCAAAATTTAATTTAGATGAAAAAGAAAATTTGGTATTTACGCTTGTAGAATTAGTAGGTTTAGATACATTTGTTGATTACGCTCGTGGCACTTTTAAAAATATCAATAATTCTACATCTAAATTAGAAGAAGATTTATTAAAGAATTCATTTAATTATGAAACAATTTCTTCTACCGTTTTAGATAGTGCTAAAAAAGAATCTTATGCTTTCGAATTAAAATTTGATCAAACAAATGAATATGGTGGAGGCTGGACAGAAGATACAGGTGTCTATGATGTTCATAAAGATACACTTCACACTATAATTGGTTATGATGAACATTACTACACTAAAAAGAATAATAATTCTTATGAAGTATATCTTGATTCTCTAAATAATGTACAAGAAAAAGACACTTCTATTGCTTGGAATGATATTAATTATTTAAATGATATCGTTTCATCAAATAACTTAATGAAACTTGATGGAAATAATTTCCGATACATTGGTTCAGACACATTTAAATTATTTAACGCTTTAACATCTGCTAAATCAATGGGTGAGCTTGATATTGAATATATTGATTTTGAAATCGACTCAACTGGATTCAAGTCTGCTCATGCAAAATTCGAAGATAGTTATGAAATTGCTGGGCGCCAAATTGTTTGGTATGAAGCATTTGTTAAAATCAACAAAGGAAATAATATTACTCTTCCTACACCATTAGAAGAAACAAGTGATACAAATGATATTCGAAAAACATTCAGCTATTTTAAAGATACTTTCTCCGTTAAAATGTATGATGACCGTGATAAAAGCAATGTAACTAATGTCACTTTTTCTAATGTTGAAGGTAATAAATATATCTTAAGAGAAGAAAAGACATTAAAACCTGGCTCATTAGAAGAATATAACAATAAAAGAACTGGTTTTGGTATTAATAAAAATAATGAAGTTGTAGAATTTATGATTAATTCAGAAAATGATGTCTTCGCGTTAAGCAAACCAAGAAATGATATTACTATTACAGATGTTCTTAACATGAATATTAGCGAAAACTTATTTAAGAAATCTACAATGGATGGTGTTCCTTGCTATAGTTTAAGAACAAGTTTATTAAAAGTTGATGATAATTTACTTGGTTACAATCATTTAAAAGACTTCCGTCCAATGTCATTAAAAATTTATTTCACTGATAATAAAGCAATTAAACCAACAAGTTATAATTATCGATATAGTTATAATGATGGACAATCAACTGGATCAGAAACCGTTGAATTTACTGGTATTGGTGCTGACGAAGTAGAAATTGATGAAACATTAGCAAGTAAGATTGCCGAGTTAACAACTTATCAAGAACCTTCTACTTGGGAAATGGAAGAAAATGTTTATGGAACATTAATCTCTTTCTTAGGTGAAGAAAAAGCTAGATTAGTACCTTATATATATGAAAAAGAACTCTTTGGAAAATGGTACGCTATTACAACTAATATTGTTAATGGTAAGCCAACAAGACTATCCATTTATTTACCAGATACATACATTGACTTTGATGATGAAACAAATTATATGCAACGATTAGAAGATAAAATTAAACAAAATTCACACTTTGTTAAAGATACTGATTCTAAAGGAAAGACTATTTATTACTATGAAGATGACGATGCTTATACATTAGCCATTGCATTAAGCGACAATCCAAAAAGTGGAATTGAAGTTTATATTCCAGATTAATGAAAGGAGACTTAATAATATGAATTCAAAATTAAAATTATTATTAGCTTGTTCTATTTTAGTTATTTCTAGTTGCTCAACACCTTCTTATAGTACAAGTATTAGTGACCCTGAAAATACACCTTCAGATTTCTATAACTCCTTACCTCAAGAGAAAAATGAAAATTATTTATATAAATATTTAACATATATCGGTCTTCATGGTAATTACACTTTAACTTATGATATTGAAGGCACTGAATGTTATGACTTATTTAATAAAGATTATTATTATATGTCAATTTTAAATAATGGTGGCATTCTTCTTCCTTATTATGATCAAAGTGAAATAAAAGGTAATGTGGTATATCGTTATGAATTAGACAATAATAATATTAACATTCTATTGCCTGAAAATGGTATTAGTAACGAAAAATATTATGTAGATAGCATCAACGAAATAAGTTATTTTTCCTTGTTAGCGGATGAAACTGATACAAGATACCATATCTCTCGTGATTCATTTATTTATAATAAAACCGAGAATAAATATTATTCTAATAGTGTAACTTTAAATTCATTATTAACAATTGCTGTTGGCTATTCTAGTTTAGTATTTAATGGATTAGTGTCTGGTGTATCATTTGATTTCTTAAATAACGGAGATATCTCATACACTATTTACATGACAGGTTTAGATGAAAATGGAGAAAAATATTCTTCTAAAGTTACAACAGCAAAATTCTCAAATATCAATGGTTCAAAAATAGAATCAATAGAAAAATATAAAAAAGATTTTTCTTTTAAAGAAACATTAAATGAATCTAGTGAAGATTTATTTACATCTACTTCATTAGCTACTCACAGTGTTGTAGAACAACAAGTTGGAAATGAAGAAAAAGAAACAATTTTAAACAGTGATTTAAAATATAATTCTAATTTTATTAATATTGATACTAATGATCTTACAAATAATAGAAAATATTCTTATGTTTATAAAAACAAAGAAAATATAGCTACTGTAGTAGGAATTAATGGTTTAAACGAAGTTATTGAAGATGCATCTGATGTTTCTTGGAATGATTTAATTAAACCTAGTGAAGTATTTGATCACAATGCTTTTAGAAAAATAAGTGACAATACTTATCGATATTTTGGTTATCATAGTGAAGCATTATTTTTCTCATTAACCTATTTAAACTTTGAAATGGCAATTAAGAGTTTAGACGTTGTTGTAGAAAATAATTCTATTAAAGAAATGAATGTTGCTTTATATCGCAATGTATCTGATGAAGATTCTAGTTATATATCAACTTTTATTAAAGTAACATTCTCAAAAAATCCTACAATTAATGAACCAACACCATTTACTATTACTACCCAAAAAGAAATTGAAGATAATAATAGAATTAGTCAAGCATTTAGTAAAATTAAATCTGGCAACAATTTTGAAGCAATAATTGAAGATTATGGTTCCTACACAAACATGAAAACTAAAATGATTGTGGCAGACAATATCGTTTATTTTGAACAATATGAAGAATTATCCACAGCAGTTATTAGTTCTCGTGGTTATGTTGAAAAAGAAGGAAAAGTAATTCCATTTGTTGTTGAAACTAATGATCAAGGAGAAAAAACTCCAAAAGCACTTAATTCAGAAAATGTAGAAAAAACATTGAATGACTATATTGGATTTAGTTTAAGTTCTTTAGTATTTACACTTAATGATAACATTATTGTTCCTAAAACAAATGTAATTGATATTGCTAATTATATGTTTCCACAATTCTTCTCTGATTTCTCATTAAGTTATATGATTGTGGATACATTAAAAATGAACTTAAACAATAATAATGAAATCACAAAAATTTTATATAACTATAGTCGACCTGTCGGAGATTCTTATCAATCTTACGAAGGAAAAGAATCTATAACATTTTCAAATTATGGAACTGCGAAGTTAGGACCTAACCTAACTAAAAAGATAAACGCATTATAATAAATGGAGTAAATATTTATGAAAAAAGGAAAATTATTAATCTTAGTGTTATTACCTCTTGCCCTTGCAAGTTGTAATAACCAAACATTAAATTCATTTACAAGTGGAAGCTCAGTTTCTACCACAATAAATAACACAACATCAACTACTTCACAAGAAATTCTACCTACTGATATTGATATCCAAGTTAATGGAAAATATATTTTAAATAATGGCATTTATGATGTTTTAGTAGGAGAGGAAATTTCTTTTACTAGCAAAGTTATGCCTGAAAATGCTACTAATAAAGAAATTGTTTATACTATCTCTGATGAACATAAAGATGAAGTATCTCTTAATAAAGATAAAATCAAATTTCTCAAAGCTGCTAATGAAATTAAAATAAATGTATCTGTTAAAGGGACATCAGTAAACAAAGAATTAATATTTAAAGTTTCAACTTTGGAATCTAGATTCTTATCATCTTTAAAAAACATTAAAGACTCAACCAAGGCAGCAGAATTAAAAGCAAATAAAGTAACATTCCAAAATTCTTCTGACAATGTAATCACCGCAGAATTATTTAAAAATGAATTAATTCAAACAACTACATCTGGCTTAAAAATCGTTAGACAAATTAAAAACAACACTTATTATGAATATCGTTTTGACGATGGATATCTAATTGAATTTGTAAAAGAAGAAATAACAAAAGATTCACAACAAAAAATAAATTATATTTTTGCTAATAATCAATATGGTTTTTATACAATTCTATTTGGAGATAATGGATTAATTAATGATTTTACAAAAAATACAGGTACTCTAAAATGCGAAACTACTTCTGATGGATATATTTTATCCACATCTTCTAGTAGCAAAGATTCTATTACAGAAGACGTGACTTATTTAAAAGAAACATTAACATTAAATGTTAAAGAAAATGTTGTTACAAAATTTGATTTTGAAAAACAAGAATTTGATTCAGAAACATCTACAACACCTTTAGCTACATCATTTATTAAGATGACTTTAGAAGGTACAAGTAAAATAGAAAATGCAAACTCTATTAATGAAGATGATTTCAAGTATGGTGATTTTACTCCTTCTATTTCCACTTCAAACGGAAAATATTATGTAGGAATGACTTATGGCTTTGATATTGCTTCTAATAACGAAAATGCTTCTGATTTAGTTGATAAAATTACTGTAACTAAAGTTGAAAATGATGGAGAATACGAAGGTGATGTTCTCACTTATAATTCTTTAAAAGAAACATTTAAAGTAAACATTGCTGGCAAAGCAAAAATTACTTTTAGATCACAAAGTGGTGTAACTAAAACTATTTCTATTACTACATCTAAACGACCAGTTAATAATATCATAATCGATCAAAAAACAAGTCAAATCACACAAGGACAAACTATTAAATTAAGTGCAACTGTTTATCCTAATACTGTTTCACAAAATTACGTAGCTAAAATAACTGAAGGTGACTCCCTTGCATTATTAACTAAAAATAGTGATGGCTCTTATTCATTAACTGCTAATGAAAATGCCACAGTAGGTGCAACAATTAAAGTAACATTTGAAGCAACCGAACTTAAAGAAGATGGTAGTAAAGCTATTGCAGAAATTACTTTAACAATAAAAGAAAAATCATCTTCTTCTGATAATAACTTAGCAGGTGAATGGAATGCAATTAACGATGATGCTGGATATAATCCAGTGTTAGTATTAAATGCTGATGGTACTGGTTCATTAAATTTTTATAACGTAGATTATCCTTATATAAATTCAAGTCTTATATTAGAATGGCAAAATGATAATACAAACATTATCACTAAGATAAAAGAACTTGATAATTATGGTGAAGAAATAGAAAGTGAAAATTACATTGTTGAAGAATCTACATACACTAATGGTATTCTAAAAATAGTTCTTGGTGATGCTTTTGATTCTAACTTAAAATATAATTTCACATTTCAAAAAGCATAACAAATAAAATTTTTAAAAATAACTTATGAATTAAAATAAACCCAAAAAGTTAGACCGAGAAACCGGAAAAACTTGAGGGTTTTTTGTTTTTTTAATACTCTCATTAACTTAACAACTATCTTTATTATGTATAAATGTCAATGAAGGCAAAAAAAGTCCATCATTATTAACCAATTGACTAACTATTATAATATTTTTTTCCATCTTTTAATTCGAATTGTACCATCTTCATTTACAATTGTTTCATCAAGCATAGAATTCTATAATATCGAATTGTATGTTTTTATAATGGATTCTTCTTTGACAGCTGCTATCTCATCAATAGAAATAAATACAGAATCAGTTATTATTTTAGTATATCAATTTTTCCTAATAAGAAATCTATTAAATTAGCATGTAAAACACCATTTTCATCATAAAAACTTGAGATAATATCATTTCTTATTATTATCTTCTTAAAAAAATCTTTAGTTAACTTAAGTGAATCAAGTTCAGAATTCATTTTAGTATCTTCTTCGATTCTAAGAGCTGATTGAATATATACTTTATTATCAAAATTTTTTACAATAAAATCAATCTCTTTTTGTTTCTTTGCTCCATCTCTTCTATCTTCAATAACACCAACATCAACAGAATAACCACGCATAATAAGTTCATTATATATAATGTTTTCCATTATATGTCCTGGATCATTTTGTCTATAATTTAATCTTGAATTTCTAAGGCCTATATCTGTGTAATAATACTTGTTGGGATAACCAAAATAAGTTTTACCTTTAATATCGTACCTTTTTGCCTCAGATATTAAAAACGCATCTTGTAATTGGTTTAAATACCTTGTAATTAGTCCTGCATCAATTTTACTTGATGTTTTAACATTAATAGAATTAGCTATATTTGAAGAATTAGTTAATGAACTAATTTGAGAAGCTAGATAATTTAATATTTCTTCTAAAACTTCTTCTCTTTTTATTTTTCCGTGTTCAACTAAATCTTTTAAATATATTTCGCTATATAAATTATTAAGATATGCTTTTTTTTCTTCATCAGTCTTTAAATTTATTAATCCTGGCATTCCACCATATTGCATGTATTCATCCAATAAATCTCTTTTATCAATTTGCTTAAACGAATAAATCTCTTTAAAAGATAATGGATATACTTTTATTTGACTAGATCTACCTCTAAATTCAGTAGCAATATCACTAGATAACATTTTAGAATTAGAACAAGTAACATAACAATCTAAATTTGAATATCCTTTTAATTCATTTAGCATATCATAAATAGTTACAACAATACCACTTTCTTCGTCTTTTACTTCATTAGTTAATTGAACTTCATCAATAAATAAATAATATTTATTGTCTTTATCATTAGTAACTATATTTTCAACATAATCACATAAAGTAATTGGATTTCTATATTTCAAATATTTTCTTTTATCTAATTCGATTTTTATGATATTATTTTCTTCAACTCCACTTTTAATCAAATAATCATAAAACAATTCAAATAATAATATAGATTTACCACACCTTCTAATGCCCGTGATAACTTTAATGTTACCATCCCACATTTTTGAAATTAATTGATTTAAATAATATTCTCTATTTATCATGACACATGCTCCTTTAATATAGATTTAGAGTCAGTTTTGTCCTTACTTTTGTATTGATTGTGTCATGAATAATCCATTAAAGCAATATAATAGCAGAACTTTATACAAAACTAAAATCAAACTTTAGTTCTAAATTGAACCTTCGCAAAAACAAAAAAAAGTTCGACATATTTTACTACATCAAACTTTACAAAACTAAATGGGGCGATTAATCAGAATCGAACTGACGCATGTCTGGTTCACAGCCAGATGTGTTAACCACTTCACCATAATCGCCATTTGCCTATTTATTGTAGTAAATTTTAATTAAGTTGTAAAGAATAAAATTAATTTTAATAAAAATTTGTTATTTTAGCTACTTTAGGTATTTAATTTAGATGTGTTAATAATGATTTTGTTATATTTTATAAAAAGTTGTTGATTTAAATTTTAAATTAAGTAATATTAAGATACATATACGTAGACAGTTCATGAACCATCCTGTCTTTAAACAAAACTCGGACACTTTTTTTGTGCCTTGGTTCAAAAGGAGATATTATGAATTTAAAAATTAAAAGACTCACCTTTTCTGCCATGATTGCTGCTTTGTATTTTGTATTTTGTTTTGTTGAGCAATCATTTGCATCAGGAGCAATTCAATGTAGGTTATCAGAAGCATTTTGTTTATTACCTTTATTTTTTCCTGAAGCAATAATTGGAGTAACAATTGGTTGTTTAATATTCAATGTTACTAATGGTATTGTATATGATATGATTTTTGGTACATTAGCCACATTAATAGCAGGTATAATTACTTATTTCATCGGTAAATTTATTAAAAATAAACCATTAAGAATTTTTTTAGGAGGTTTAAGTCCCGTATTATTAAACGCTATTGTAATTCCATTTGTTTTAATCTATGGATATGAGTTAACTGATGCATATTTTTATTTATTTTTAACTGTCGGCATTGGTGAAGCGTTAGCAGTTTATATAGCAGGAACAATTATTTATTTCCCTTTAGAGATATTATTTAAGAAATTTAAATTAATAAATGAATAATATATTATTCATAACAAGATTTATAAAATTTTAGCACTCATGTATTGACAGTGCTAAATAATGTGATATACTATATTTAGCATTCAGAGATAAAGAGTGCTAAAAGGAGGTCACATTATGGATGATAAAATTACAGAAAAAGTTGCACAAGCAATAAATAAAGCTGTAGAAATCGCAAAAGAAAATAAAAGCCCTGATATTGATGTTCCTCATTTATTAAAAGCTATTATTGATGATGATAATTCTTTATTAGTTAATATTTGCTTAAAAGAAAATATTAATGTTAATCAAGTTAAATCCATTATTGATTCTAGTATTAATAATAAAATTAAACAAGATTCAAGTGCTGAACCATTTCCTTCAACTGACTTTAATTATTTATTAAATAATGCAAGTAAATATCAAAAAGAATTCGGCGATACTTATTTAAGCATAGAACATATACTCTTATCATTATTTGATAATAGGCATTCTATTGTAAATTCACTTTGTAAAGTTAACAATTTTACAAAAGCAAATTTCAATGAAGCAATAACTCAAATAAGGGGAGGTAATAAAGTGGAAGATCAAAATCCAGAAAATAAATATGAAGTCTTGAAAAAATATGGTCGAGATTTAATTGAAGAAGTTGCTAAAGGCAAAATCGATCCAGTTATTGGTCGAGATGAAGAAATTAGACGAGTAATCCAAATTCTTTCAAGAAAAACTAAAAATAATCCAGTTTTAATTGGTGAACCAGGTGTTGGTAAAACTGCTATTGTTGAAGGTCTTGCATGGCGTATATTTAAAGGAGATGTTCCATTTTCTTTAAAGAACAAAACAATTTTTGAACTTGATTTAGGATCATTAATTGCTGGTGCTAAATATCGTGGTGAATTTGAAGAAAGACTAAAAGCTACTTTAAATGAAGTTATTAAATCTAATGGTCAAATCATCATGTTTATTGATGAAATCCATACTCTTATTGGAGCAGGTAAAACTGATGGAGCAATGGACGCTGCTAACTTATTAAAACCTATGTTAGCGCGTGGTGAAATTCATTGTATTGGTGCTACAACCCTCGACGAATATCGTAAATACATTGAAAAAGATCCAGCATTTGAAAGAAGAATGCAAAAAGTCATGGTCGATGAATCTTCTTTACAAGATACAATCTCAATTTTAAGAGGTTTAAAAGAAAGATATGAATCTCATCATGGTGTACAAATCCTTGATGAAGCATTAGTTTCAGCTGCTGTTTTATCAAAAAGATACATTACAGATAGATTCTTACCTGATAAAGCTATCGACTTAGTTGATGAAGCATGTGCTGCTGTAAGAATGCAAATTGATTCAATGCCAATAGAACTTGATGAAATAAATAGACAAGTATCTCAATTAGAAATTGAAAAAGTATCTTTAACTAAAGAAGATACTGAATATGCTAAAACCACTTTAGCTAAACTCGATAAAGAATTAGCTTCTTTAAAAGAAAAACAAACTATTTTAAAAGCTAAATGGTTAAAAGAAAAAGATGAATTAGCTAAATCTAAAAACTTAAAATCACAATTAGAACAAGCAAAACTTGATTTACAAAAAGCTTTATCAAATGCTAATTATGAAACTGCTGCTAGATTACAATATCAAACAATTCCTGATCTTGAAAAATCTATTAAAGATTTTGAAAAAAAAGAAAAAGATGGAAGAATGCTTGATGAAGTAGTAAAGCAAGAAGATATAGCTAATGTTGTATCTAAATGGACAGGCATTCCAACTAATAGATTAAAAGCTTCTGAATCTAGTAAATTACTTAATCTTAAAGAAAATCTTGCTAAAAGAGTTATTGGTCAAGATGAAGCAATTACTAAAGTTAGTGATGCAATCATTAGATCAAGAGCAGGTGTTAATGATGAAAATAGACCTTTAGGTAGTTTCTTATTCTTAGGTCCAACTGGTGTTGGTAAAACAGAAGTTGCTAAATCACTTGCGTTAAACTTATTCGATTCAGAACAACAAATTGTTCGTATAGATATGTCTGAATATATGGAAAAATTTTCTGTATCTAGACTTGTAGGAGCCCCACCAGGATATGTTGGCTATGAAGAAGGTGGACAATTAACTGAAGCAGTTAGAAGAAAACCTTATTCCATAGTCTTACTTGATGAAATTGAAAAAGCACACCCAGATGTCTTTAATATCTTACTTCAAGTACTTGATGATGGTAGATTAACAGATTCTCAAGGAAGAATTGTTGATTTTAAGAATACAATTCTTATCATGACAAGTAATATTGGTTCAGAATATCTTTTAAAAGGTAACAATAAAGAAACTCAAGAAGCAGTTAGAAATGAACTTAACAAATATTTTAAGCCAGAATTTATTAACCGTATTGATGATATAGTTTTCTTCAATTCTCTTGATAAATCAGTAGTAGAAAAAATTGCTCAAAAATTCATTGATGAACTTGCTGAACGTCTTAATAAAAAACAAATTGAATTAGAAATCACACCAAATGCTTTACATCAAATTTCTACTGATGGATTTGATCAAACTTATGGTGCTAGACCTTTAAGAAGATATATACAACAAAATATTGAAAATCCAATAGCATATAAAATTATTTCTTCTGAAATAAAAGAAAAATCATTAGTAATTATAGATTATGTTAATGATCAATTTGTCTTTAAAGTAGAAGAAAAGAAATAATGCATTGGTTAATAAAAAATCTGCTTAAATTAGGCAGATTTTTTTATTTATATATTTTCACTTTACAAGAAGTATCATCTAAATCACTAACAGATATTTTATAATCAATTTGTTCACCATCATTAAATGAATCACCATTAATAAAGAAATGTCTATTAGCACTAAATTCACTACCTTCAGTCCACAATGTAATGCTTGGATCTAATTCTCTAACACGATTAGTAATACGATTATTTTCAGCTTTATCAAGTAAATGTAGATATTTATATTGATAAGAATATGGGCTTTTTAAAAATGATCTATCTGCACTGTTAGAAGCGCCCACATAACAAAAACTATAATTAGTTTCTTCACTCATTATATCAACATATTTTTTAGCAATATAATCATCAGATAAAGTAGCAACTAATTCTACAAGCCTAGAATCAACATGATAAATTCTTAATCCAGAATAATCATACATTTTTGTACCTTTAGTATAAGGATGCAAAGAATCTATTTCATTTAATCCTAAAGGAGTATAATATTCAATTAACAAATATTCATCATAACTTGATCCATTCCAATCATTTTTTATTAAAATAGCTTCAGGATATAAACTACTAGTTTTTAGTTCTATTTCACATTCATCAGTTACTACATAAGGTTCAAGCCAACCTAGAACAAATTTAGAAAAAACATTATGATCTCCAACATTATATGATTGCATATCTAAAGCGCCTGCTGGATCCCAAGAAGATAAATCATCATAACAATAATAATCATCTAATCCTAATAAATGACCAGTTTCATGAATAAAAGTATGTGTTTCTAATTTACCTTGATTATATTTATCATAATATCCATTTTTTAAGAATTGATAACTTGCCCACATAAAATTATTAATAGTTAATTCACTTTTATAGTCACTATAATATGAGCACCATGCCCAATAACTAGAATCACTATCAGTTGAATAATTATTAGAATATAAAAAGACAACATTATCTAAAAAATTATCATTATCTAAATTATAATTTTTATATTTACTAATATCGGCTTTTAAAAATTCTTTAATAATATATTCAGGGGCACTTTCTCCATACCTATTTAATGCTTTAACTGAATAATTTGATTGTAAAATATCACTAACTTCACCAGTTAAATCTAATTTTCCATAACTAGATTTATAAAAGAAATCATGTACTGAATAAAATGCTGTTTGATTGCTATTACCAAAAAAAGCAATATTAACTTCATTAATCATATTTGATGTCCAAATAGGTGCATCAGTTAATTGAACTGGAACCACTAAAATTTTTTGTTCACCAATAGTATTAGATGTATACCAACCAATTTGAGAATTAATATCACGAGGATAATATCTTAATGCATCTCTATGTGGTTTATAATAACCATCAAATAATTCTGCATTATTTTCATCCGCAGAAAAAGTAAAAGTATTACCAGTAGTCATTCCTGAACATGAACTTAAAGTAAATAATAAAACAAATGTTGAATATAAATAAATCTTTTTCATAACAAAATAATTATAAATTATGATTTAATAATTTAACACAAATAAATAATTATTTTTTAAAATAATAATTAAATTTTTAAACACTTATGATAAAATCAATGTTAGGTGAAGAATATGAATACAAATGAATTAAAAATTGGCTGTCACCTTTCTGCAAGTGATGGTTATTTAAAAATGGCAGAACAAATTATATCTTTAGATGGTAATACATTTCAATTTTTTACTAGAAATCCTCGTGGAGGTCAAGTAAAACCTTTAGATGTAGATGATATAGAAAAATTTAATAAATTTGCTGAAGAACATAACATTTCTTATATTGTCGCGCATGCTCCATATACAATGAATTTATGTTCAGATAATCCAAATACTAGATTATTTGCTTTAGAAGTTTTTAAAGATGATTTAAAACGTTTAAATTACGTTAATAAAGTATATTATAATTTCCACCCAGGTAGCCATGTTGGTCAAGGTGTAGACGTTGGTATATCTTACATTGTCGATGCATTAAATAATGCTTTAAAGCCAGAACAAAGAACCATGGTTTTATTAGAAACAATGGCAGGCAAAGGCACAGAAATTGGAAGATCATTTCAAGAATTAAGACATATCATTGATCAAGTTGAATTAAAAGATCATATTGGAGTTTGTTTAGACACATGTCACATTAATGATGGTGGATATGATATTGTAAATAATTTAGATAATGTTCTTGAAGAATTTGATAAAATTATCGGTTTAGATAAATTAAAAGCAATTCATTTAAATGATTCAATGAATCCATGTGGAGCACATAAAGATAGACATCAAAAAATAGGTCAAGGATATATTGGAATAGATGCAATTACTAGAATTATTAATCACCCTAAATTAAAAAATTTACCTTTTATCTTAGAAACACCTAACGATTTACAAGGTTATAAATACGAAATTGATTTACTTAGAAGTAAATATAATGGTTAATTATGCAAAGATATTTTATAGATAAAAATTATGATCATATAGAATTTAATAATGAACAATTACATCACATTACTAAAGTAATGAGAATGAACATTAATGATAAAATTGAAGCAGTTTTTAATTCTAAATGTTATTTATTAAACATTACTTCATTATCACCTTTTTCTTTTGAAATTATTGAAACGTTAACTAGTAATAGTGAATTAAATGTTGATATTACTCTTTTATATTGTTTACCTAAAGGTGATAAATTAGATTTAGTTATTCAAAAAGCAACTGAAATTGGAGTTAAAAATATTATTTTAGTTCAATCAAGTCGATGCGTTTGTAAATTTAAAAAAGAAGATTTTAATAAAAAATTACAAAGATTTAATAAGATTGCAAGTGAAGCCAGTGAACAATCTCATAGATTAATTATACCAACCATTAAAGATATTATTGATTTTAAAGATATTAAAAATTATTCTTTTGATCATGCATATATTGCTTATGAAAAAGAAGAAAATAATACTTTTAAAAATAGCTTTAATAATGTTAAGCCTCATCAAAGTATTGGAATAATTATCGGTTCAGAAGGTGGATTTTCTCAAGAAGAAGTTGAATATGCGATAAATAATGGTTATAAATCATTAAGTTTAGGAAAAAGAATATTAAGAAGTGAAACAGCTTGTTTATATTCTCTTAGTGTATTAAGCTTTCTTGTGGAGGATTTATGAAAAGTTTTTTAGTAACAACATTAGGTTGCAAAGTTAACACTTATGAAAGCCAAGCCATGAAAGAAATATTATTAAATAATGGTTATGTTGAAGATTATATTAATCCTTCTTTAATTATTATTAATACATGTGCAGTTACTTCCGTAGCCGAACATAAATCTAGGCAAAAAACTTCTTCTTATGCAAAAAAATTTCCTAATGCTATTATTGTAGTATGCGGTTGTTCAACTAATATTCATCCTGAAGATTATCAAAAAATGAATTTTGCACATATTATTATGTCAAATAATAATCATGAAGATATTCTTAAATTAATTGATGAATATAATAAAACTCATAAACAAGTTTTTGCTGTTGATAATAATAAAAGACAAAGAAAATATCAAAATTTAAGAATTTCTTCTTTTGATGAACAAGTAAGAGCTTTTGTAAAAATTGGTGATGGTTGCAATAATTTTTGTTCTTATTGCATTATACCTTTTAGTCGTGGAAATTTACGTTCAAGAGATAAAGATGAAATATTATGTGAAATATCACGTTTAATTGAAAATAATTATCAAGAAATAGTCATAACAGGCATTGATTCAGCTAGTTATGGTTTAGAATTTGATAATTATAGATTTAACGATTTATTAGAAGATATAATGCAAATTAAAGGTCTTAAAAGATTAAGAATTTCTTCTATTGAAGCAAGTCAAATCGATGATAGATTTATTTCATTATTAAAAAAATATCCTGCTATTGCTCCTCATTTACATATTCCTTTACAATCTGGTAGTGATACAGTTTTGCAAAGAATGAAAAGAAAATATAGTTGTGAAGAATTTTATCAAAAAATAAAAAAAATCAAAGAAGAATTACCAGATGTAGCGTTAGCATGTGATGTAATAGTTGGTTTCCCTCAAGAAACAGAAGAAGAATTTTTACAAACATATAATTTTATAAAAAAATGTGGTTTTGCATTCTTACATGTTTTTCCTTATTCAATAAGGAAAGGAACATACGCTGCTACTTTACCAAATCAAATTAATGATCAAACAAAAAAAGAAAGAGTTAGTAGATTAATATCTTTAGGTAAAGAATTAAGTAATGAATACAAAAAGAAATTTATCAATAAAGAATTAAATGTTTTAATAGAAAGTTATGATAAAAAAACTGGTTTATATCATGGTTTAAGTGAAAATTATCTTGATTGTTATATAAAAAGTAACACCAATATTATTAATACTTTTGTAAAATATATTTATCATATAGATTAAAATATTATTAACACAAACAATTAAAATGTTAGTTGAATAAGTAAATGCAACAATAAACAGTAAAAAATAAGAAAAAATCAAAATAGAATACAAAAATAGAGTTAAATGGTTCATTGTAGA
>QWCN01000861.1_pt1 | contig 51840 bp, 48 predicted proteins | sample 1972711 | NCBI WGS metagenome assembly QWCN01 (sample SAMN09866707, study PRJNA288562) | Human gut metagenome isolate term1_stool, whole genome shotgun sequencing... | isolation source: gut | host: Homo sapiens | place: USA: California
CCGGTTCTGCCTGTAAAACAATAAAAGCCTCTCTGAAATGTTTTAGTTATGGTACAAACTGGCAAAGTCATCCTGAATGTATTAATAATACCGGCTATGGTTGCGGTGGTGCGTATAAGTTGTCTGATCCGTCGGGTAATTTGAAAATTACTAATGTAAAAAGCATAAATGGTACTGACGGAACAAGAGATGCATCCGGTCGAACAACAGGATACTACAGTGCTTATATTGGTGAGCAGTTATTACAGCCAACATATTCTTTCCCGTGGCCATCAAGAGGTGAAAGCGGAAACCTTGCATCTATGAAAGCCGGCTCAATTGGAATGGGCGGATATGGCGGACAGGGCAAAAATAGCAGCGGTACTTCAGGCATGGGCGGTTATGCTGCTGTAAAAAGTGATGTTTTGGTTGCCGGACGTGCAGGCGAAGCTGCACAAATGGTGCTATACCCTGCTACAACACTCGATGGTAAAATCCGTATAGTTATTGGCAAAGGCGGCAAGGGTGGTAAAAATAAATATCAATATAATAATCATACACAAACTGAACCAACTGACGGAGAAATTACAAAAGTCGGTGACTTGTTCAATGCTCCTTGCGGACGTGCAGGCGAAAATAAAGTGATTTTCCCGTCTTCAACAACAGCATCAATCGCTGTAGGAACTGACGGACCTGTTTCAGGTATAGAAAATGATGAAACTCCATCTTACGGTGGCAGAAGCCTTAATGGTGAATCAGCATCAACATCTGATGCAGAAATTGTTACCGCATTTGGCGGTGGCGGAGGTGGCGGCGGTGCCATGCGAAGCTCCGATTACAGTACCGCTTCTTACAGCAATGTATACTCCGGTGACGGTGCTGATGGTGGAAACGGAAAAGTTATTATAACCTGGTAAAGATTAAAGAGCTCTTATGTTTTTCATAAGAGCTCTTTTTTAATGAAGTACTATAGAATTTTGTTTTAAAGAGTCTTTTACATTAATTACTCTCTGGTTAGAACTGCCAACCCAGTGCAAATTGTTGTCCTTAAGGCTTTCTATAAATTCACCTTCGGCAATGACGTCTATAAGCCCAATATCTTCTATATCTTTGATTTCTTCCCATTTGTATCCTGTATAAAGCCAGATAGTTTTTTCCGGCATTAAATTTTTACATTTTTTTATGAGCCTTAAAACTTCTTGCCTGTTATATGGCATCAAAGGGTCTCCTCCGCTAAAGGTAATTCCTTCAATATGGGGCTTGTCCAATGCTTCAAACAGTTCTTCTTCTACTTTGCTGTCAAAAGGCAGGCCTCCGTTTTTGTCCCAGGTGATTGGATTCTGACAGTTTTTGCAATGATGTTCACATCCAGCAACCCACAGTACGACCCTAATTCCATCGCCATTTAGCATGTCTTCTTTTGTAATATTATGGTATCTCATATTACATGCTCACTCTGTCTTTGATTTCTTCCATTTTTGCCTCATTAAGGCGGGTATCACCTTTTACTCTTGAGTATGAAAGATATCCGTTCATTCTATCTATTTTTGTAAGGTTTTTGCTACCGCATTTAGGGCAGATGTCCATTGCAAGCTCCTGATGGCCGCAATCATCACAATATGAAAGCGATAGATTTACCCCTTCATAAAAACCTTTATCCATTGCTCTTTTAACAAGAGTTTCAATTGCTTTTGTATTGTATGAAACAGGATATTTTACATACTGAATTTTGCCTCCGTTTAAAAGGTTCCAGAATCTACCCTCAAGGTCCTGTTTTTCAATCGGGCCTATGTCTTCTGAAACATGGCAGTGAAAACTGTTGGAGACATAACCTCTGTCAGATACATTACTGATTTTTCCATATTTTTTACGGAATTGTTTTATCTGAAGACCGCACAGATTCTCAGCCGGTGTGCCGTAAATAGCATAGAGGTTTCCATCTTGTTCTTTGAATTCGTTTACTTTTTTGTTTATATATTCCATTACCTCAAGAGCAAAGGCTCCGTCTTCAACAAGTGATTTTTTGTTGTGCAGCTGTTGAAGTTCGTTAAGTGCTGTAATACCAAAAGAAGCTGTTGCAGATTTTAAAAGCGGTTTTATTTTGTCGTGTATGCCAAGATGTCCGCCGTAAAAACCACCTTCGCAAAATGCCAGAGGGTTTATTGAAGCTCTCATTTCTCCAAGATATTCATAGGTTCTCACATGCAGCTGTCTTATCATTTCCATGTAGTAATCAAGCACTTCGTAAAAATCTTTGCCTTCTTTTTGTGCTTTTGCATATATCATTGGTAAATGCAGGCTTATTGCACCAATATTAAACCTTCCCACAAAAATTGGTTTGTCATTTTCATCCTCGGGTTTTATTCCACCTTTTTCGTACCAGGGAGAAAGAAAAGCCCGGCAGCCCATAGGCGAGATTACTCGTTTGTACTTTTTGTACATACTAGCAACATAGCCGTCTCCGCTTAAAGAGAGCCAGTCCGGATACATTGCTTTTTTAGAACATTCAATACCTGCATTAAAGAGCTCTTCCAGCTCTTTGCCTTTTCCGTGGAGTTGTTCGTCATAAAGGAAAACAACTTTGGGGAACAATACAGGCTTTTTGCTTCCTTTTTTGCCCTGACCTTCTTTTCTTACTTCCAGCATCATCAAGGAAGCCATTTTGGCAAATCTGTCAGTACCAAGTCCCATTGTCATTGTAATAAACGGATAATCTCCGCGACTAGAGGCTACAGTGTTGAATTTGTATTCCCACCCCTGGAACCCGTCGTGCAGGTCTTTTTTTACATCGTTTAAAGCTTCTTTTTCGGCTTTTTCTTTTTCAACACCAAGGTTTATGTATTTGTTAAAACTGATTTCAAATGTTTTTTCAGCATACGGAGCAAGAATTTTATCCACTTCGGGAACAGTAAAACCGCCATATTGCTGACTTGCTGCAGCCATTACAATATCTCCGATGACATCAAATGCCACCTCGAGGGATTTCGGTTCGTTGTACCAGAGGTTGCCCATCTCAAACCCGCCTTTTAAAACGTTAGCAACATCAAAAAGGCAGCAGTTCATAGTGTCTCTTCTTGCTGACATATCGTGGATGTATATGTATCCGTCACGAATAGCTTGAAGCTCAGGCACTGTTAAAAAGAATTTTTTGTAAAGCTCTTTATTAAGCTGGTTAAAAATAAGTGAACGTTTTGTTGAAACAAGTGCAGAATCAGCATTTGAGTTTTCTTTGTCGCCAATATACATGATTTTTTGGCTTTCTTGATAAACCTTATCAAGCATATCAACAAAGTCAATTTTATAGTTTCTGTAGTTTCTATAGCTTTTTGCAACTTTTGGATTTATTGCTTCCAGCGCATTTTCTGCAATGCAGTGCATCTTGAAAATTTCAATTTCCGGTTCATTTGCTTGCAAAACACTTTTGTCAACAAAATCTTTTATGCTTTGAATTTCTTTTTCATTAAATTCAATGAGCATTCTTGCCGCAGATTTTTTAACTGCGGAAACGACTTTGTTTACGTCATAATCCTCTTTTGTTCCGTCTTTTTTTATAATTTTTATCCGGTTAAGACCGTATTTTTTTTCTACATCAGAATGTTTTAATACAAAGTTGTTAGGCTCAAGTGATTTTGGCTTTGTAACAACAGCGCCTTCAATTGTGGAAGATGTTTTTGTTGTGTCTATATTGATTACATTTGTGTTGTCGTTTTTGTTCATTAAAAATCTCCTTTTTTTACAAAAAGGCAGAAATCGGCCAGCAAAATTATTTAAACTGTTAATTTTTCTCCCAAATTCCTGTCTCGAGGTATGTGACAATTGAAGCATTCCGGCTATTACGGCTGCGGACCAGCGAGTGATTTTCGCACTTCTTTCCTTCAATTCCTTTTTATTATTTTATCAAAAATAATAAGTATTTTCAAATGCTAAAAAGTTTAGTAAATCATAGCTGATGTAATTGAAATTAACTATTTTTCAAGAGAATACAATTCTTGATTGATTTATAAAACTTAACATTAAGGTATGATTTTATAAATTGAGGTAAAGTATGGCCAATTTAACAGAAGATGAAGTTAGAGATTTAGCAGGAAAAACTTTAGATTTTAAAAATTCAGATATTGCAAAATCTGGAGTTGGACAAATTACAACATTTAATCAATTGGGTTTTATTGGAGTTTGTCATAAACCCGATGGTTGGTATTTACCAAATAATTATGAAGATGTTGCAGTTATATTGGAAACTAAAGCCTCAAATATTGATATAAACAATAATAAATGTATTGAAGAATTAATAAAAAATTGTAATATAGTATTAGAAAAATATAAAAAAGTTGTTGGAATTTTATATAATTACAATGATGTTATTGTTTTAAAAAATAACGAAAAAATTGAATCTGTTAACGAACTTCAAAACAAAGAATTTTATTTATCCTTATATAATCAAAATAAAATAGATAAACAACAAATATATAATCTAACAAAAAAAATTAATGATTGTCTACATGTTGAATTTGGTATAAAAAATCTATACCATAGAATGATTTTTACCGCTTGTGCCTTAGTTGCTAAAAGATATGGTGCAACATTAATGAACGGAATGGATTATTACACATTTCAAGCTTCGATTTATTCAACTTTAGCAAAATCTTTAGGAGATAGTAAAAAGCAAAATCAAAAATTAGATTTGTTATTAGAGGTTTTTGCTGAAATAAAAATGAACAATAACGAAAATCAATCTGCAATAGACAATTTTATTCAGTGGGTTTCAGAAATTTCTAACTGCATTAATTCTGATTATTGGAACGGCGAAGATGTGATGGGTATTTTCTTTAATGAGTTTAATCGTTATAAAAAGAAATCTGATAGTGGGCAAATATTCACACCTGAACACATCACATAATTTATGTATAGATTAATTCATGTTCATAAAGAAGATAAGATTTTAGACGCAGCTTGTGGTTCTGGTGGTTTTTTAGTTAAAGCAATGAGCAAAATGATAAAAGAATCTGGTGGAATAAAATCCGATAGGGCGAAAACCATCAAAAGCACGCAATTGTTTGGAATAGAATTTGATAGAGAAATTTTTGCTCTTGCATGTGCAAATATGCTTATACATAAAGATGGAAAGACAAACCTTGAACAATTAGATTCAAGAGAAGAAAAAGCTGCGAAATGGATTAAATCAAAAAATATTTCAAAAGTTCTTATGAATCCTCCTTTTGAAACAAAATACGGATGTTTAAAAATAGTCAAAAATGTTTTGGATAATGTTCCTCAACACACAATGTGTGCTTTTATCTTACCAGACAAAAAATTAGAAAAAGACAAATCAAATGGTAAAAAAATAATCAAAAATCACCAACTACAAAAAATCATAAAGTTACCGGAAAAAACATTCTCAGAAGGTGTTACAACATCTATTTTTATTTTTGAAGCAGGTATTCCACAGAATGATAAAGAAATTTTTTGTTGTTATCTAGAAGATGATGGTCTAGAAACAGTTAAAAATCAAGGACGCCAAGATATTAAAAACAAATGGCAAGCAATTGAAAACAAATGGATTGATATTATAGATAAGCAAAATGGCCATAATACTATTCAATGGATAAAGCCAAACGAACATTTAAGTTATCAAATGCCCGAAAAAGAATTTGAAATTTTTGAAGAAGATTTTGCTAAAACTATGATGGATGATTTGATGTTTGACCAAAAAATAAATGTTAAAGAATTTAGCGAAAATCTTATAAATAAAGTAATGTATGACAGTTCTGTTGCTGTTATAGAAAATACAATCAATATCTCAATTACTAATGGTGACAAAAATGAAAAAATTAAAATAAATAAATGGAGTGATTTTTCACTAAAAGAGTTGGGATTTACTATTCAGTTAGCTAAAGGTGATTTAAAAGCTCAAAAACAAGAAGAAGGAAATATCCCTCTTGTAAGTTCTGGAAAAATAAATAATGGAATTTGTAAATATATTGCCACGACAGATAAAAGTGAAATTTTTAAAGCAGGAACAATAACCGTGGATATGTTTGGAAAGGCTTTTTATCAACAGAAGGATTTTTATGCTGTAGCCCATGGTCGTGTAAATATGTTAACTAAAGAAAAGCCTTATAATCGATTTGTAGGAATGTTTATTGCAAAATCTATTGAAATAGTTGCACAAAAATTTGAATTTAGTGATATGTGCAATAGTACAGTTTTGTCTAAAATAAAAATAAAACTTCCAAAGACAAAAGAAGGTGAGCCTGATTTTGAATATATGGAGCAATATATTCAAAATATTGAAGCAAAAGCAAAAAATAATCTAAATAATTTGAAATTATGCACAATATAATAAAATACATATTAATTTAGTTATTATAAAAACTGTCGGACAATTAGTTTGATAACTTAAAAATTCTGAAACTATATGCTTAAATTCTCTAACCGCAAGACTTTTTTACCAGGCTTTTATCCTTCCGTGAACAAGGGAAGATTCCCCTGCGTTTTCTCTTGGTCCAGTCCAATAATAATTGCGGAACTGTAATTTAACATACAGAACAAGATGCAATTAACTCTAAGATGGAGATGAATTTAAAGTGCTTACTATATTAAAATTAGGATATGAAACATCCGATATAGACTCTGCCAAATAAAATATGAATAAAATTTATATGTAATATATGAATGGTAATGGTGGAATATCCTCATTTGGTGCTGCTGTCAAGATATCACCAACAGCATCTGCAAATTTCAGTGTAACAGGAACGCTATCACCAAAAGCACAACTATTAAAATTTATTTTTGTTAAAGCAAATATATCTTTGATAACAGTATCTAATTTTTCTTCACCTCTGCAAATTTCAATTGTTATCGGATTTGGAACACTAAAGCCAGGATATGTATTAAAACGTTCAACATATCCTGATGTCCATAAATAAGCTTTGTTGTCAGAAACTTTAAATGCAGTTCCTCTAACAACAGGACGATTTCCATCTAATCTATATAGTTTAAGTTCATTTGTTGCATGTGTAATTCTTATACCAATTAACTTTGTTGTAGTATTTTTTGTTGCTTCTAAAAATCCATCCCACTCAGCATCATTAAAATATGTTCTTCCATGAATAAATAATTCTTTAGGATATTCGCCCTGTCCTCTTTTATATTCTTCAAGAATATTTTTCATTAAATCTTTTGCTTTATCTTTTGTTAAATGAAATTCATGATTAGCTTTATCTAACCAATTACCAATTGCACCCTTAAAAACTAAACCGTCTCCAGTATCTAAAAACATTTGTGCTCCGCAGCAGGCATTACCATTTCGATTATATTTATCCAATTTCTTAAAAACCAATCCTATATAGCAAACCCCTTTTCTAATATCAGCAAGTTTCCAAGGTTTACAACCAGCTTTAAACATCATTGTAGTTGAAAGATTCCAAGCGATAGTAGCTGGATCCTGAACATCACGAATTGGTTGATTTCTTGAATCTAAAAAATCATTTGGAGCAATAGATGTTTCACGAATAATTTGTATGGGTATTTTTTCTTTTAGCAGTCGCGCTTTAAGTTGTCTTCTGAAATCGGTACCATAATCATATACTTTTGCTTGTTCATTAATTTCTGGAAACAGACTTACTTGCCCTGATAAATTTTGTGCTTTCATTTTTTTTGTACATAACATATTAGAATCAATTCGTTCATTCTTAGGTACAATGCTTTGTGTTCTTCCATATTGATAAACCTCCTCTGGTATTATTACAAACCAAATATTAGGAAGTTCTTCTTCATTATTTTTGTAATGAATTAATTTTTCTCTATATAAATTAACTGTTTCATATATAGCTTTATGTATGTTATCTTGTTTTATTTTATTTAAAATAGTATTTTTATCAACATATATTTTTGCATTATCTATAGGTTTTAGCCTTGTATTGAATATAGATTTAAAACCAGGATATGATGAAAAATGTAATTTTTTCGAATCAGCAGAATTAATATAGGAATTTATTTCACGTATCCATTTGTCAAATCTTTTGATACCTTCCTCATGACCTATTATACCATAGCTTATTTCAGTTTTATTTCTTAATGGACCATACAAAAACAAGCCATCCTTACAATAATTGGATTTTTGAGAATGAGCAAATTCTAATATTGGTTCTTGGTAAAATTCTAATTTATAATTACTGCTCATCTTGTATATCTCCGTCATTATCTGTCAATTTATCTTCAGGAATTTTTATTTCTGATTTAAAAAATTCTGGTTTCCACGAGCATATTAAATTATTATATTCACCACAATTTATAATAATATCGTTACCTTTATTCAGCCAATACATAAACCCAATTAATAAATCTCTCCATTTTTCGTTATACCAAGTCTTTGTTCGGCTAATTCTTAAGCGATTGAGTTTAGAATCACTAGGAATAACAATATCTTTATAGTTCGTATATATAGTTCTTGGAGAAATTTCAATATAAAAATTATTATTGTTATTTCTTATTCTATATCTAAAACAAAAATGCCATATGTATTGTTTACTTTTACCAACCATTACTCTGTATGTTTTTTTATCATAGTAATTTGTGAAATATATTTTATTATTCTGAATCAAATCTTTTGGAAACCACCAGTCACAAGTATGTTTCCAATGCATATTTTTTAAACCTTTGTTATTGAATAGCATATCAAACGTTTTAGAAATTAAAGTTTTAAAAATTCTATCTATATCATCTTTTTTTGTATTAGTTGTATATTTCTTATATTGTTCGTTGATAAAATCATTAGTTTTATATTTTGCAGATAAAACTAGTTGCTGACTCTCAATTATGCTATTAATTTTTTCTGGCTCTAAAAATGATAATAATTTTCCTGCGAATTCCCTAACAGGATAATCATAATATTCATTAGTTTTTGGCAATTCCTTAGTAGTCGCATTCTTATCATATAAAAATATAAATTCAGGTAATGTGATTTGAAACTGATTTGACATAATAGTCTCATTGCCATTTTCAAGTTTTACTACATCTTTTCGTAGTGCTAACTCTAGATCGCCTAATATAGAAGTATTATTTCTTGGAACATTATTTTTTTCTAAAAAAAATAATACTCTTTCAAGCCCAGTACCCCAATCTGTTTTAAAGTCATCAATATAATTTTTTCTGCCAAGATTTATTGGAACTGTAACATTTTCTTCTATTTTTATTGGTAAAATAAATTCACTTAAATTATTTTTTCTTTCAACATCTAAAGCAAATGATATTTCATCTTTTACTCCTTTTTTGTTAACAGAAGAATTTGATATTATACTTAAACATTTTACTGCCTTATTAGTTAAAATATTTTGTATTTCATCCCAGAATTCTTCCCCACCTATCAATTCATTTTTATCAATCCACACATTATATCCAGCATTTTCAAGACGAGATGCAAGCCAAATAGCAAATTCATTATCTTCTGGTGTTGCATGACTTATGAAAATAATATCTTTGAGTTTGTTTTCAGTAATTTCCATAAAAAAAATCATACAATAGATTTTTTATTTTGCTAGTAAAATTAAGTATTTTTTAATTATTGCAATGGTGAATATTAACATATTTAGTATTTTAATTTTTTAACAAAATAATATTAAAACTGGTATTTTGAAGATAATAAACCTACATCTTTTCGATTATTTTTATATTTTAAGTTTGCAAGTATAACTTTCTCTGTCTCTGGAGTCCAATATATTTTTAAATTTTCACGAGCCCTTGTTATTGCCGTATAAAAAATATTGTGTGAAATCATTTCTTCAATTTCATTTGTTATAACAATTTTTACTGATTTGAATTCTAATCCCTGTGCCTTATGAATAGATATTGAATATGCGACTTCAAAAGGCACAATGTTATCTTCATTTGATTCATCATCCTCATCTTCTTGAACATACTTACTAATAGTTAGGGCTATAGTAGACTTTTCTGGTTCGGAATTTTTCAATAGTTTAATATTTGTACCCCACAAATCGAACTCATTTAATACTTTATCTATTTCTATACAGAATTGAATACAAGTATCAAATTCTTTAATATCAACAAGCTTCCCTTTTAAATTATTGTATAACACCGAACCAAATCTATTAGATTCACTAAATAAAATTGGGTCTCCAACTTTATATTTTTTAACCCCCCATTTAAATTCTGGATTTGGATTACTTTCTTGTAGAAAACGATTGATGTTATTTATTCCATATAAACCATCATAATTTAAACATAGTATAATTTCATCATTAAACGATGTTTCAAAAAGGCTATCATCTAATATGACAGAATAATTATTTTTGGTAATCGTTTCTAATATATTATCATTGATATTACGAACTTTTCCCCATAAATCTAGTAAATTTTTATTACTTGTCCTATAAGGATTAACTAATTCATATATAGCTGTTTTAGGAATAAAATCTCTAATTATGTTAAACCAATTCCCAAAAACTATAGATTCTATTTGATATATATCACCAACAAGAACAAGCAATTTAAAAGATGCTTTTTCTAATATTGCTAACATATCCTTATTGCTGACAGTACTACATTCATCAATAAAAACAATATCATACTCGGTATCACATCTTTGTGAACTTAAAAAGCTATTTATTGTTCTAAACTCAGAATTAGAAGCGGTAACTTTATATTTTAAGTTATCAATAGCAGGATTAGTTTTGGCTAAATATAATTTTTTTCTTTCATTAAAAAATACTGAGATATGGTTTATCATTGTTGATTTACCTGTTCCTGCAGAACCATATATTAAAGAAACTCTTGAATTTTCAAATAAATGCTTTAATGATTCTCTTTTTTCAACGCAATCAATGCTATGTGAGGTTGTTTTTAACCATGATTCAACAGAATTTGAAAAGTTTGCAATTCCAGACAAAGATAAATTTTTTAATATACTTATAATTTTTACTGTATCCTCTTCATATCCTTTTATATAATAAAACTCTTTATATTTCTCAATTCTTCTATCTTGGTGTTTTACATAAATATTATTGTTGTATGTTTTAATAAGTTCATCAATATTTTCAAATGCAGTTAATTCGTTTTTATGAGTGTATAATTGACAATTCTCTTCTGTATTATTTTTAATAACTCTTGCTAAAAATTCATGTGTTCTATTATCTGTAGAAATGCAATCCAATAATTCATGTATTGGAGGATTATGACTAATTAATGATGTTGCATATGGCATTTTGTCAAAAGGAATACAACCATATTTTAAATGTAAATTTGAAAGTAAACTACATGTATCATCATTATATTGATTTTTTATTACTCTATTATGTAGATTATTTAAAAGATATTTTAATATATTAGTACCATTATAATTATTATCAATAATATTTTTACAAGAGTCAATAACATCAAATATATACCTAGTTTTAGAATCTCTTAAAATATTATTTTTTACAATATTGTATGTTAACAAATCTAAGTTGATAATGTCATTTAAAGTATATTTATTGACTGTTAAATAAGCCATTAAGGTTTTATATTCCTGACTAGCGGCAGAAATTTTTGGATGTTTCCCTAATAAATCTGCAAAACGGTTTATCTCACATGGTCTTATTGCAACTTCCCAATTATCAATAATTAGTATAGGCATTGTCTTATTTATAATATTTATAAAACTTTCTCTGATGGAGAGTTTTACTGAATAATTTGGTAAAATATCATGAGATGTAAATGCTATAACCCTATCAAATTTACTAAAATTATCATTTGCTGTACTAAAGGTAACTTCGTAATAGATTTTGTTGTTTATAAAAAATGGTTTTACTTTCCGTATATAATATCTGTCAGTATAAGCATTTTTATATATACTTGTTGATTGTTCAACTTTCTCGGCAATCTTTTCATAATATTCTTTTAATTTAGTATCCATATCAATTGGAAAATCATAAATATTTTGTAAGATTTCAATATTATAATTATTTTGCATAAAATCTTTAATTTTTATTAGATATTCATGATATTTTAGCATTAAGCGTTCAGAATTATCTTCACTCAAAGTATAGTGAGATGTTGTTATTTGAAGAAATTTAGCAAACTTATTTATTAATTTGTACTTAGCTTGCTTTAAAACAAAATCTTTTGCATCACAAATATTTTGATAATTATCTTCAATATCATTAGACCCAGCATATATTTTAAGATAAATATGATCTATAAGATTACGAATTTGTGCAAGTATATTTTGTGATACAAAACCCCTATCTAGAATATTTATATTTTTTATATTCTTACAAATATTGTTATTTATGTCTTTAATTTGTGTATCTATTCTGAACATACTAATCCTTATACTATTTCAAATAAAAGTATAAAACTAGTATATTTAAAAAATATTTATTAATAAAGTTTAATAATGCATTTTTGTATTATAATTAACCCATGCAAAAGTTTTATGAAAAAGACGATATAACTTTATTTCAGGGTGATTGTGTTGAGATTTTAAATAGTGCAACACCTGAGTCTATTGATATGATTTTTGCAGATCCGCCGTATATGCTTTCAAATGGCGGAATTAGTTGTCATGCCGGCAAAGTTGTTTCTGTCAACAAAGGGAAATGGGATGAAAGCAAAGGACTCGATGAGGATTTTGAGTTTCATCAAAAATGGATTAATGCTTGCAAAAGAGTTTTAAAACCAAACGGAACAATTTGGATTTCAGGAACTTATCATTCTATTTATGCTTGCGGTTTTGCTTTGCAAAAAGCAGGTTTTAAAATACTCAATGATATTTGTTGGTTTAAGCCTAATGCTTCACCGAATATGAGTTGCAGATATTTTACAGCAAGTCATGAAACTTTATTATGGGCAAGAAAAGCTCCAAAAGGCAAGCATACTTTTAATTATGAAGCAATGAAAAATGGTGATTGGGGCGATGATATTCTTAAAAAGCCAAACAAACAAATGCGTTCGGTCTGGCAAATTGATACTCCAAAACCATCGGAAAAAACTTTCGGCAAACATCCGACACAAAAACCTTTAGAATTGTTAAGACGTATAATCCTTGCCTCAACTAACAAAGGCGATTTAATACTCGATCCATTCACAGGAAGTTCAACTACTGGTATAATGGCATTAGAGTTAGGCAGGAAATTTATAGGAATAGACTTAGAAAAAGAATATTTAGACCTTTCTGTTAAAAGGTTTGAACAAGTATTTTCAAGGAAAGAAAAAGTATGGCAGTAGAACTTGAACAGTTAAAACAGGAAACTTATCCTATTGTCAAATGGGTTGGCGGGAAACGTCAGCTTATGTTTGAGCTACTTAAAAATATGCCCCAAATTTATAACAGATATTTTGAGCCTTTTATTGGTGGCGGGGCATTATTTTTTGAATTACAGCCCGAGCAGGCTTATATTTCCGATATGAATGAAGAATTAATCAACTTGTATCAAGTTGTTAGAGATAACGTTGATGAACTTATTACAGACTTAAAAAAACACGATATTTCTAAAGAATATTTTATGGAAATTAGAAATATTGACCGAACAGAAGATTATGAAAATTGGTCTAGCATTCAAAAGGCAAGCCGTTTTATATACTTAAACAGGACTTGTTTTAACGGAATGTATCGTGTTAATTCCAAAGGCGAATTTAATGTTCCGTTCGGGCATTACAAAAATCCAAGAATCGTTGACGAAAATAATTTGACGAATTGCTCAAATTTATTACAAAGAACAGAAATACGACATGCGGATTTTTCGGAAATTTTAACTAAAGTGCAAGAAGGCGATTTTGTCTATTTTGACCCTCCTTATGTTCCGTTGAGCGAAACCTCAAGTTTTACTTCCTATACGAAAGATGGATTTGATATTGATATGCAGTTTAAACTACGTGATGTTTGTGATGAATTGGACTCAATAGGAGTAAAATTTTTGCTATCAAATTCTGATACAAAATTGGTTAATGAGTTGTATGAAAATTACAATATTAAGAAGGTTTTTGCTTCTCGTCAGATTAACGCAAATGCAGATGGCAGAGGCAAAATAACAGAAGTTTTGGTGAGGAATTATTAATGACAAGAGATTTTAAAAAATGGCTATCGACTTTTAGACTTTGTATTGCGGATTATTGCTATTATGTAGATTTTGACAAGGTAAATCGAAATATTGACAATATTAAAGTTGAATTGAATATTTTAAATACATTAGTTGGCTCAAAAAACATTGAAAAAGATTTCGAAGAAATTATCACTAAATATCCTGAAACTTTAAAATGTATTCCTTTACTCTTGGCGGTTCGTTCTAACGAAATTTCTGTTACAGATGCAGATGGTGAGTATAATTTTTCGTTTGATAAATGCAATTACAGCATTGAAGAATATAAAATGTTTATGAGAAAAACAAAACTTTTTGATTTATTAGAAAATCATATTGTAAGTAATTTGGTTGATTATGCAACTGGTGTTGAAACAGGATTAGACAGTAATGGTCGTAAAAATCGTGGCGGTCATTTAATGGAAAATCTTGTTGAAAGCTTTATTATTAAAGCAGGTTTTGAAAAAGGTCAAAATTATTTCAAAGAAATGTATATCCATGAGATTGAAGAAAAATGGAATGTAAATTTATCTGCAATTTCAAATCAAGGGAAAATGGAAAAACGCTTTGATTTTGTCATAAAAACCGCTAATCAAATCTATGTAATTGAAACTAACTTTTATTCAAGCGGTGGTTCAAAATTAAATGAAACTGCAAGAAGTTATAAAACATTAGCACAAGAAGTTGCAACAATTGATGAAGTAACTTTTGTGTGGTTTACAGATGGTTGCGGATGGAATAGTGCAAGACATAATTTAGAAGAAACTTTTGATGTTTTGGATACAGTCTATAATATCCAAGATCTAGAAAATGATATATTAACAAGATTATAATATTAAGGGGCTTAATGAGTAGATTAATTGACACAAGTTTTGATTTTACGTCTGATACTCCTTATTATTGGGAAAATTTTTGGCAGAATTGTGATGGTCTTGGTTGCGGAAGCACAGATCCTGATTCGAAGAGTCCAAAATTAAGAAAATATCACAAACTTATATGGAGTAAGAGACTTCCAAATGGTGAGTTTTTGGATTTACAAGAAGGTGAAAACCCAAATGATTACCTAATATGGAAAGATTTTAATTTTGGTAGCGACTCTATTATTAATGTGTATCTTCATAATACTCGAATAAAACCTTTTATTGAACAAATTAAAACTGAAATTGAAAAAACTCAAAATTATAAAGAATTTAGGGAAATTTATTTAAGAAAATCATATACGATTGGTGGGTGCATGATTTTCCCTAAAACAAATAGAGAAATTTCTATTAACTGCCAAAGAGGAATCAATCGCCTTATTAAAGACCGTTTTGACTTAACACTTGAGTGTATTAGAAGATATTATAACAAAGATTTTGATAATCCTTTAGGTGAAACATTGAAGAAAAATGCAAACTTTTTCAACTTATTTATTGATTTTAAAGGTTTTGTTGATTTCTTTTTATTACAAGATTTAGTTATAGAAGATTATTCTGCTATAAAATTGTTTTTACAAAATGATTTAACATTTACCAAAGACCCGCGCCCACAAGTTGTGGCAGATTGGTTTGTATTCTATAAAAATCAGATGGAATTTTTAGAAAACAGAAATAACAGAATTGCAAAAATAAGGTTGGATGATGAAAATTATATTAAGTAGAAAAGGATTTGATAGTGCCTCAGGAGGATGTCCAAGTTTTATTATCGGTGATAAATTGATATCTTTGCCAATACCTTATGAACATACGGATTTAGAATATAATAATGTTAATATTTGTGGGTATAATCTTGGAGAAATTTTTGAAAATAGTAAAATTAAACCCAAATTAAATGGCAAAGTGATAATTTCTTGTCATTTAGATCCCGATATTGAGAGTGGTTTATTTGGACAATGCTCAACCGCAGCAAAACATCTGATAAATAATGATGTAAAGATTGGAGATTTGTTGCTATTCTTTGGCTGGTTCAGAGATTTTGATATTGAATCTTATAAATTTAGCTCGCAAGATAAAAATGGAAAACATTGTATATATGCTTATTTTAAAATCGGAAAAATTTTAGACTTAAACAACTCGCAAGATAAGAAAGAAGCATTACAACTTACAAAAACTCATCCGCATATTGCTTATGAATCAACTGAATATGAGAAAACGAATTTGTTATTTGTCGCAGATACAAAATTGCTGGATGGTTCTAAAATAAAAGGTTGTGGAAGGTTAAAACTTTCAGAAAGTACAACTTTAACGAAATCAAATGAAAATAAATCAATTTGGCTACTGCCTAAATGCTTCCTGAATACAAATATGACATACCACACAAATAAAAATCGTTGGACAGATTTAAATAGCGAATATTGTCAAGTTAAAAGTGTTTATCGTGGACAAGAATTTGTAATAAGCGAAAACAAAAATGTTGAACAATGGGCGATTGAATTAATCACAAATAATCTTTTACATTTATAAAAAATTCTTACTTTGATAATTTTGTCATTTGTTAATAGTTGTTTTAAATAAATATTTGCAATATTATAAAATATCAAAGGAGACTTGTATGCAAAAATTATTAATTGCAGTAGAGGGTGTGAGCAATAGCGGTAAAACAACAACATTAAAAGAAATTCTTAGCTTATTACAAAAAGACCCTAAGACTATATCTATACGAATACAAAATGAAGTTAAGAAGAAAAAGCCAAATGAATTTTATATTCCTGAAATCGGTGATATGACTTGTATATTTGAACTTGCGTTAATTAATAATAAATTATTAAAAATAGGTATTGCTACAGGAGGTGATACATTAGATATTGTTTCTTCAAATTTAACTTATTTTGATAATAATAATTGCGATGTAATGTTTTGTGCCACTAAATCAAGGGGGCAAACTGTAGATTATATACATAATTATATAGATAATAAGGAAACAATATTTCTACCATTTTTTAAAGCTTGTGATACAAATAAGCATGATACAAAACTTGCACAAGATATTGTAAATACGGCATTAAAATGGTTTTCGTAATTTATTTAAATTCCTAAAACTTCATTTTGGTCATAATAACTCTCCTATCTGCACATTGAATTTTTAACACCATAATACGGATTATGTCTAATTAGTCCCTGTTCAAACGCATATTTCAAAATACTTCCAAGTAATGTAACACCATTACTTGCGGTTTTTGGTTTGTATTTTTCTTTCATTTTCTGCATAAAATCAACAATCATTTCATAGGTGATTTTATTGATTTGAATTTCGCCAAAATATGGCAAAATGTTGTATTTTAACTGTGATTTATAACCTTTCAAAGTATCTTTTGTCAGTTTTCTATTTACAAGATAATCTTTTGCCAAATCACTAAATAAAAGATTCTTCTTCCTAAAAGTTGGTTTGTGATACAAATCAAAAGTTTTTTCTTTAGAAATTTCTACATATCTATACAAACCTTGTTCAGAGATTATTTTATTTTCGTTCAAAAGGCGTTCAAACTCTGTTTTGCAATCACATTCGGCAATCATATTAATTTCGTCTAGTGTAAATTCTTTTAGGTGTTTGGCTAATTTTTCTATGTTCATAAAATCTCCTTAATTATATCAAGAGTTATTTCTTCTAAATTATTCTCTTTAGCAACTGTTTCAAGTTGGTTAATCAGTTGCACAATTTGTCGAAATCGGTTGTATTTCTTATGTATAAATTCTATCGCATCGGGTGTAAATGGTATTTCAGATAATTGTTCAAAAATTTGTTTTAAATCATTAATACTAAATGTTTCAAACTTTACTATTTCTGAAAATCTATCAAAAAGATGTTTGTAGCGTTCTAACTTTTTGTGTGCCAATCCCATACCAACAAAGATTATTGGGCAATCCGTTTTATCATGAATATCTCTCAAAATTTCTATTGTCTTCAAGTTATTCATCAAATAATCTATTTCATCAACTATAATTAATTGTGGTTTTTGTTTCAGTTTTTGGACAATCAAATTAAAATTATCCGACGTTAAATATCTCGGAATTTCGTCCATCTCTTTTGCAATTTCTTCTAATAGCCAGCGTCCAGTCATAAGATTTGTCGCTCTCAAATATATCGCATCATATTTGCAAGCCAACCATAATGCTGTTTGGGATTTACCAAGCCCTGGTTCGCCATAGATGAGCCCCATTTTAGGAATATTCTTTGGCTTGTTTAGAAGATTTTCAACTAAACCAATAAAGTTTTTGACGTTAGTTGTTTTAACAAAAATTTTCCTCATAAAGTAATTTGTACTCCTTGCTATTTTTGAACTCTATTATCCAAGCATTAGTTGGATCGTTTTTTACTAAATACTCATATTTTTCTGAATTATTCTTAAATATTTTTTGAACACCTTTTGAACGCTCTTTGAACTCTGTCTGAACAGAGGTTGAATTTTCTTCAATCATCTTGGTTTCTAAATACTTAACATCATCGTTAGATAAATATTCTTTGACGGCATTTATGGTTTTCTTATGTAACTTTCTTTGTTTTACAATTTTTTGTTTATAATCTTCAAAATCTGTAACTGAACCTAATAATTTTGCCATTGGATGAGTTTCAGTTACTCGTTCTGCTGTACATAAATATTCACCTTTTGTTGTATAAACCTTGATACTTGTTAAATCAAACAAATTGTATTTAATTAGAACCTTACTTTTAAACCCATAAAGTCGTTCATCAAAATAATCACAGTTTAAAAATCTGATTCCATTTCTCTGTATTGTTTTAACTTCAGTTGCAAACATTAAATCATCAAGTAAATTAATATCTATATTTTGACTTTTTCTACTTTCTAAAACTTCTGCTATTGTTTTATTAGGTTCATTAGGACAAGGTTGAGAATTTTTGAAATTCAACCACATATCAATCATTTTTATTGTTTCTTCTAAAGTTGGTACAAAATCGTTATGTAATTGTTTGTGGAGTTTTTCATTTCTCATCATATAGGCGGGTTTATTTTGAATATTACTTCCTACATAACTTGGTAAAAGTTTTTCAAAACTTTCTTGGAACTCTTTGAAAAATCTTTCAATAACTTTTGCTCTGGCATTGTATGGTCTTGCAAATACTGTTTCTATACCTAGTTTTGAATACAACCCTTGAAATCCCAATTCTGTGAATCCCTTATCGTCAGTAAAATATTTAGCCCTAAAAGCTCTGCCGTTATCCTGATATACAACTTTTGGAATCATATCAAGATTAATAATTGAATTTCTTAACGCACTTGCAATACATTGTGTATTTTCTTCAAGCATAATTTCGTAACCAACTAACGCAGTCGACTTCCAATCTAAAAATCCTACTAAAGTTGCTCTTATGGGTTTACCCGTGAATGGATTAATTACATTAAAATTTAAAACGTGTCCATCAGCTACAAGAATATCTCCAACTTCTAATAAACTTGCATCTCGTTTAATATATGGTTCAACCTTATCGGATAAAGCTTTTTCCCCATCTCGAGCTAAAACCCATTTGTCATAATTATTCTTTTTGAACCAATTAGCATATTTTCTAAAAGTAATATCTGCTGGAATGTATGATTGTCCTTGTTGTTGGAGTTTGTATTTTGTAAGTGCAATCGCTTTACCTATGCAAAGTCGATTTGGATGAAGTAATAATCCCATAAATATTTTAATTTCTTCATCAGTTAAACAAGTTCTGTATTCATTTACTTTTGCATACCTATATTGAGGGATAAGCTTTGTATAATCTTCTGTTCCATTGAGAATGTTTTTCCAACGATGAAGTGTGCCACGAGATATTTTACCTAATATTTGAAAAAGATTAGAATTGCTTGTGTTGTGTAAATTTACAAAATCATAATCTGCTTGAAGTTTATTTTCAGACTTTCTTCTAAATTCTTTCCATTGGTTTAGCAAATCTAATCTTGCTAACGCTATCTTCTTTGATTTTTCAGGAGTGAATTCAATCATGTTTTTATTCCTTTTTGCATACACATCTATCACTCTTGTTATGACAAAAATCAAGTCTAAATCCCAATCTCAGAGATAATTCGACACATCTCAAAATCTAAAAAATTTCAAATTGGACTTTTTGTACTCATTCTGTTCAATGGCTAAAAGGTAAATGTTTCCAACGATAGAGGCAAATTTAATTAAATATTTAGAAACTTTTGTGGACTTTTGAGCACCCGAAAAGTCCCTTTTGGTGTACTTTGAAATTCAAATCTCATTTCGAAAAAATAGCCTCTATTAGCCTAGAATTGGGAAAGTTTATATAAGCATGCAAATCCAAATTGGACTAATAAACCCCAGGAACCCTAGAAAACTAATTATTACATTTTTATAAAAAACGGAGAGGGTGGGATTCGAACCCACGGTACAATTGCTTGCACACAGACTTTCGAGATCCGCACCTTAAACCACTCGGACACCTCTCCATAGCTTTATTTTATTATAAAATCATTTTTTTTAAAGCGAAATTAAACTTCTTCTTTTTTTGTTTCAACACCGGGTGCATCTTTGATAATAAACGGTCTTACAAATGCGTAAGTGCCGTATAATGAAGCTGCAAGACCTGCAAAAGAAAGTGCTTTTGATGTTTTTGCCAGGGTTTTGCCAAGAAGGCTGCCCGCTGTTATTAATGTAGTGCCTGCCATTATACCAAGATAACCTTTAAATATTGTTCTTGGCACAACAATAGTATCTGTCATATCAGCACTGTTTTTTGTTTTTTCATGGAATTTTTCAAGAAGTCCTGTTTTTTTAACAGGCGCTTTTTCCGCTTGATCTTGTTTAAAATTTGTTTTGTAATTTGAATTGAATGAAGTATTAATAGAGTGCAGTTTCATGTTTCGGTTCCATTCCCTTTGTCTACACAATCATAATACTTCAAAAATCAGCGCCTGCAAGGGTTACATTCACATTCCTTAACAGTTTTTCCAAATAAAATCCTCAAGCCGCCAAACCGTTTGGAAAGAGTTTGTCTTATGCCACAAGTTATTGCATTTGCGTTGCTGACAAGGCTTTGTGTTTCATAAAGCGTTGTATCTATTCTTGGCATAGCGGTATTGATGCTCTGCGTTGTACCGTTTAGGCTGCTTGTGAGAGTTTGTACGTTTTTAACGGATTCATCTATGCTGGTCATTGTGTTATCAAGCGATTTTTGTTTGATTGAACGGTCAAATTTTGATGTAATCTGGTTCAAATTTCCTGTTGTAATCGCAAGGTTTTTTGATAAGGATTTTATGTTTACCTGATTTTCTTTAATCACATCTTGAATAAGCACCAGAAGTTCTGTAAGCTGGCCTGTTGCATCGTCCAGGTTTTCGGATGCGCTTGCCAGATTTTCCTTAATCTGCTGTAAGTCGTCAGGATCTTGATTTGCCATAAAAGAATCTATATCAACTGTTGCTTTTCCCTTCAATTCTGTTCCGTCAGCTATCATTTTGTCGGAAGGCTCTTTGGGATAAATAAGCTCTAAAAAATCGTGCTCTTTTTCGTTATTTCTTTTTTCTTTTTTTAACAGAACCTTAGTGTTGTCAGGCAGCATAAGATTTTTGGGATATAAGACGACATTTACGAGGGTATATTTGTAATCATCCGTATTATTTCTGTCCAATGCTTTACCAACGACAATTCCTTTGTAATACACAGGAATACGATGATGAAATGGTCTCAGTTCGCTAAACTTGACTGTTATATAGGTATAGGTTGTGAGTTTATAAATGTAAAAGCCGAGCCCTAGCAAAATAGCTATAGAAGCTAAATAAAAGTATTTTTTCATAGTTCAAATAATATATCTGATTTTAATATGAATAAATACCCGATACGGCTAATTAATTGTTTTAATATTATTAAAAGCTCAGGTTTATCTGGAACTTTTTCAAATACATCTCCATGTCTTCTTTATCAAAGCGCAGTACGGTATTAGGCGTACCGTTGAAGTATCTTATTCCGTCTTCTTTCATTCCAAGGGATTTGTACAGTGCTATATTGCGCGGATTATCTGTCGCAAATTTTAGTGTGTCGTTGCCTGTTTCCAGACAAAAACTCACCATTCTGGCAATTACAGCTTTTGCACTGTTTTTCATAATTCTTTCCTTGCCCTGATTCCAGGGTGCTGTGTTAAGGCTTCTTCCCCATATACAGCCGTCATTTTGAATTTCTACATTAGCTATTGCTTGAATTTTTCCTTCAGCTCTTAACACAAAATATTGCGCGTCGGGGTATAATTTTCCTGACTTGTAGGGTGGCAAAATCTCTGCTTGTGGATATTTTTCCTGTTTCCATTGCTTTTTAATTTCTGCTGCCAGATCAGTATATGTTTTTTCGCTGCTAAAGGGCATAATATCATTTATTTCACCGAAAACAGAGCGGCCTTCTTTTATATTTTGAAGATATACGCTCTGACCATCTTTTAGTATATTCCAAGGTAGTTTAACATCTTCTTTTGGCACAAGTGACAGGTATTTGGAGTCTTTGTTTTGTATTCTTTTTAAAAGCAGCTCTCTTTTTTGAGGTAAAAGTTTCATATATGCTTCAAAGTCTCTGTCTTCTTTCGGTTTTATAGAGTAAGAGCCGTCTGCCATTGCGGCAATCTCTTTTTGCAAGTCTTCGCTCAGGTCGTGTTTTGAAACATCAAATCTGATTCCTGATTTTTCAATTCTGTCAAATGCTTCGTTTATTTGTTTTTCATTTGCAGACATTACTATCCTGACATACCCGTCGCCGTTTGGGCCAAAAACATCACCGGGCGTGAAGGCAATTTGTGATTTGTGTAAAACATATTTAAAAAATTCATCAGAGTTAAAATCAGGTGGAATTTTGGCCCATAGATAGTAAGTTCCGTCTGTGGGTTTTGCATCACTGCCAAGTTTGTGCAGTCTGTTTATAGCCGTATTTTTACGGTTCCTGTATATCTTGTTTACTTTTGAAATGTATCCTTCTTCGTCTTTTAAGGCCTCAATTGCAGCTGCCTGTACGGGAATATAAACGCTTCCGCCTGAAAGATATTTAGCTTTTAAAAGGTTGTCGATATTTTCTTTTGCGCTTACGGCAAAGGCAACGCGAAGACCCGGCATACTCTGTGCTTTAGAAAAAGTGTGTATTTCAAAAGCAACATCTTTGGCTCCTTTAGCCTGCATAATTCCGGCAGGCTTTTTGCCGGAATGAGTAATTTCGCTGTTATCCATATCGTGGATGATTAGGATTCCGTTTTCTTTTGCAAATTTTACTGCCTGTTCATAGATACTTTTTGGAGCGAAAGAACCCGTAGGATTGTGCGGGTAATTTAGAATCATTATTTTTGCATCTTTTGGCATTTTTGAAAAATCCGGCAGATATCCGTTTTGCGGATACAGTTTGTATGCTTCTTTTTTTAGGTCATGACGTGTTATAAGGTCATCGTACAAGGAATATCCCGGGTCTGGAACAAGCACTTTATCGCCGTAATTTGCATAAGCTGTAAATATATGGTCAATAGCATCTGAGGAGCCGGATGTGGCCATTACTTCTTTTTTAGGGTCAATATCCACACCGAATCTTTTTTTCATCCAGCTGCTTACCGTATAAAAAAATGCTCCATCTCCTTTGGGACTGTTATATCTGTGTGACCAAAGGTCGTTAACTTTATCTTTTAGTGCCTGTTTTGCTTTTTCCGGCGGGGTTAAATCAGGATTGCCCATTGACATATCAACAACTGCTCTGTCTCCGTGCAAGTATCTTGCTTTGCTTATTTCTGCAATGTAATTTGAAATTTTGTAATCTGAATTTTCAAGTCTTGAAGACGGCTTTATTTTTTTGTCTCCATAAAAACTTATCAAAGCAAGTTTTGCGCTGACAATGGGTAAATCAGGCTTTTTTTCTTGTGATTTTTTATGATAGTTACTTTCTGTCGTAATGTTTACAACATTAAGGTTGTTTTTTATAAATTTATTGTGCAAAGTTACGGGATATATTTTCATAAAGTCTTTCTAAAATTAAATAGTTTTGTGACACCTGTGTTAAAATCTGTAAACTCAAAATCCGGCAGCTCTTTTAAAAGCAGTGAGTTATCGCCTGTGTATTCAAAATTAAGACCTTGTTCTTTGAATCTTATATCTGATACAAGTCCGCTTATTTGGTTGACTGTTTGTGCTATCTGCAGCAGTGAAATACTCTTTGTTGGTGTGACATTTATTACTCTGCTTTTGGGAAAGCTTGTTATAAATTTTTCCACAATTCTGCATAAATCATCGATATAAAGATAATCGAACACAACATTTTTGTTAATTATCATAGGCTCTTTTTTTAGGTTTTGAATAATCGCATAGGATGGGAATCTGCTTTCTTTTTCATATTTTCCGTAGCATGCAAATATATTGAGGCACAACATATCTCTTCTTGATAAAGCCAGCTTACATAGCTCCATTTTTGATTTACCGTACTGATCTTCCGGTACAACCTCGCCTATTTGAGTTTCTTTTACTTTTTTTAAATCTCTTGCTTTTGAATATGCTGCTCCCGAGCCGAAAATTATGACTTTTGTTGTTTCGGGCTTTGCAAACAGAATATTGTTTACCATTTTTATATTATCCTGTTCACAGTTTTCAGGGTCGGCACAGCCTCTGACACCGCCTGTAGAGGCACAATGTATAACAAAATCAATACTGTTGTTTGAAAAAAATGTTTTTACACTTTCACAATCTGTCAAATCCAGTTCAAAATTTCTTGGACATAAAAGATTGTACTTAGAATTAAAATATTCTTTTAAATTTTTTCCGACAAAGCCCCCAGAGCCCGTTATTAAAATATTTTTAATCATAGGACAATGATATCATATAAAAGGCAAAAAAATTTTTTTACGTGTTTTCTAACTTGTATGAATCAGATTTTTCTAAACTCTTTAAATACCTTTAAATATCCTTTTCATAAAAATAAAGAACATTTGCCCCGTCAAAATGTAAGTTTTGCTCAACGACGCACAAGTGCTGATATTTATGAAAAAACGTACACAATTATCCCTTACTATATAAGAGAAGATTTGCATTCTCTTGAATATTCTTTTAAACAAATAAAAGAAATTCTTGATAAAAAAGACGGAGAAGGCGTTAAGGATTTGATTAAAAAATCCGGTCGTTTTAATACAGCTGACGGGTTAACATTTAAAAATGTAGGTATTGAGCGAGACAATATTTCGTTTGATGCAGGTAGTTTTAAAAATCTTGGCAATACAATAAGAATTACGCAAAAGTCTGCCCTGGGAAAAATTAAACAGGGCTGGCTTATTCATAACGACAGGGTTGTTAAAAATTACAATCCATCAAATCCAAATTCTCTGCCGAATAATATTGAATATTATTCACTTGAAGAGCTTCAACAATCCGGCATAAATGACAAACTAAGAAATGTGCTGGCAAACCTTGACCCTGTGATGCTTAAGGTCAGGCAGCTGGCTGTTGCTCAAAAAGATACCCATCTAAAAATCCCGGCTGCTACCATTTCAGAGGAGGCTCTTAATTCTCTGTATAAAATTCAGGATTTGACTGATAAAGTTATAAAAACAGCTGATGAGATACCTCACTCCACTTTGTATAAACTTAATGTGAAGTTTCCTGATTATAAACAAATCTCCGGGCAGAGTTCTTATACTTTTCAAAATTTAGGCGATGATAAAATTCAAATAAATTATTCTACAATAGATAGCAAGAAACTCGGGTATCTGCAAAGATTAATGGTTTATGATAAAGAAGGGCAGATTAAAACAGGATATTTGCTAAGTGATAACAAAATAGTTGCCAACTTTAATCCCAAAATCCCTGCGATGCTGCCTGAAAAATTTTATTATGTTGATGAAAATAAAATTCAAAATGCTCATTATTCTCAAGCTTTTGAAAATTATCTAAACCTTTATTCCGATGCAATTAATGCTTATTTAAAACATATTACACCTGATAACAACCCTGCATCATTGCCACAAGAATATGCCCCTGTAATGGAATCTGTGCGCAATTGCTTTGAATCTATAGAAGATAAATTTGCAAAGATAAATAAAGTAAAAGTTTCCAAGCTAAAGACTTCTTATCCTGATTTTCTTAATATGGCAGGAAAACGCGGCTATACCTTTAAAAATGCAGGCCCTAATAACGAGACTATCAATATTATGCGCTGCAAAACAAAGCAGTGTAATGATATCCTAAAAATAACAGTTTTTGATGATAAAGGTGATATAAAAGATTATCTGCTTGTACAGGATAATTTTGTAATAAGCAATTATAATCCAAAGTATCCGATGGATATACCTTCTGCGCCTAAGTTTTATAACAGCCGTGATATCTACAAATTATCAGCCTTTGATTACCTGGAGTCGCTTAATGCAAAGATTGCTGATTTTGAAAAATTTGTTGATGAAAAAATTACTAAAAAACAACAATCTAAAGAAGAAAAACGTTTACAACCAGAGAAGGTTTTTGAGCCTAAACCGATTTCTAAAAAGTTAGGATACAAAGGAATTGTTGCACAATGCAAGCGTGATTTTAAAGAAGCTGTTGCCAAACTACAACAGGGCAAAGAAGCAAAAGAAGACTTTTTTAAAGCACTTGATGACATTCGTGCAAAAGTAGAGGATTATTTTGGTGAATAATATCACGATAGTGTGAAATTATTCACAATTGTGTGCCGCTGTATTTCAAGCGTGGTATAATTGTTTACAGATAGAGAGAAGGGTACCATGTATAATCCAAAATCACATAAAGCGGAAGAATTTATAAATCATGAGGAAGTTTTAGAAACTTTAGAATACGCTGAAAAAAACAAAAATAATATTGCTGTTATAGATAAAATTCTGGAAAAAGCAAGGCTAAAAAAAGGCCTTACTCATAAAGAAGCTGCTGTTTTGCTAGATTGCGAAATAGAAGAGAAGAATAAAGAAATTTTTGAGCTTGCAATGGAAATCAAGCAAGATTACTACGGCAACAGAATTGTTCTGTTTGCTCCTTTGTATTTATCAAATTACTGTGTCAACGGCTGTGTATACTGTCCATACCACCATCAAAACAAACATATCCCCAGACGAAAACTCTCTCAAGAAGAAATCAGAAATGAAGTAATTGCTCTTCAGGATATGGGGCATAAACGTCTTGCTATTGAAGCAGGAGAAGACCCTGTTAACAACCCCATTGAGTACATATTGGAATCTTTGAATACAATATATTCTGTTAAGCACAAAAACGGTGCAATCCGTCGTGTGAATGTGAATATAGCTGCAACTACCGTTGAAAATTACAAAAAACTCCATGAGGCAGGCATTGGAACTTATGTGCTTTTTCAGGAGACTTATAACAAAGAAACATATGAAAGACTTCACCCGACAGGGCCAAAACACAATTATGCATACCATACAGAGGCTATGGACAGGGCAATGGAGGCAGGTATTGATGATGTAAGCCTTGGTGTGTTGTTTGGTCTTGAGCTTTACAGATATGAGTTTACTGCTCTTATGATGCATGCAGAGCATCTTGAGGCAGCTTTCGGGGTTGGCCCGCACGCCATCAGTGTGCCGCGTATTAAAAAAGCTGATGATATTGATCCTTCTGCTTTTGACAACGGCATTGATGATGATACTTTTGCAAAAATTGTTGCCTGTATTCGTATAGCTGCGCCATACACAGGCATGATTGTTTCAACAAGAGAGTCTGAAGAATGCAGAAAAAGACTTTTGTCTTTGGGTGTATCTCAAATGTCAGGCGGTTCTAAAACAAGTGTTGGCGGATATTTTAACCCTATGCCCGAGACAGAAGATTCTGCGCAGTTTGATATTTCCGACAGACGTCCGCTGGACGAAGTTATAAAATGGTTAATGGAGCTCGGTTACCTTCCAAGCTTTTGTACAGCTTGCTATAGAGCCGGCAGAACAGGTGAACGGTTTATGGAAGTGTGCAAGCAACAGCAGATTCATAACTTCTGCCACCCTAATGCCATAATTACTCTGAAAGAGTATCTGGAAGACTATGCTTCACCAGAGACAAAAGCACTTGGTGAAAAGTTTATAGCAAAAGAAATGAATATTCTCGAAAGTTCAGAGCAAATCAAGAATGCCGTAGTTGAAGATTTGATAAAAATTGAACATGGAGAAAGAGACTTCCGTTTTTAATTTTTTCCGTTTTTGACGGTAATTTTTAATGGTGGAGTCAACTTGTCCTTTGAGCCGAAATGGGAGAAGATAAATGTTTCCGGCAGAATCTGGTATTTAGAAACTTCGAAAACACCTCTTATCAATTCATAGCCGCCCAGGTTTTCAAACTGATATTTGTAAAAATCAGTGTTGGTATCGTTCAGCAGCATAAATGTTTTTTGCTCAAGCCAGGGTTTATAAAGCGTGATTTTGTTGTTTTTGAATGAGGAAATCATTACTATTTCTAAATTAGGAAAAAGATTTTTAACTTCTTGCGCTGAAAGCTCAATTGCTTCTATTTTGTCGTTTATGTAATCCAGTTTGTAAAATTTAAGTTGATGAGAATTGTAACTAATTAAATTTCCATTGTGTAAAAATTCGTATGTAGAGCCGTCTTTGCCCGCTTCATACTGCTTATTTTGATATTCATATTCTGAATATCCGCCTGAACCTTTTGTCATATATTTTGTGAAGGTTATGTCATCACTTTGAGCTTGTCTGGTCCATTTGTGGTCTTTTGGCGAGTATGATACCGTATCTTCAGGTTTTATTCCGTCTTTTATGAACGGTGGATAATCGTATGCAGATACAGTGTTAGCCGATAATATAAGTATTAATGTAATTAAAAGTTTTTTCATTTTGACAGTCCTCCTATCAGATACAAATTTATTATATATTATAAAATAATAAAAGACTATGCAATTAGCATTTTGCATAGTCTTTTTTATACTGTTTTATGAAATTTTTATTTAACTGATTTAGCCACTTCAGCTGTGATATCGCTGCCGCCGTATAATACAACGCCTTTTGCAATTACCATATCATAGCTTGCTGCTTTAGCTTTTTGAGCTATTACAGCAGAGATATTTTTGTCAACTTCAGCAAGTTTTTTTGCATAATCTTTTTGGATTGCATCTCTTTTTGCGTTGAGTTCTTTGTTATATTTAGCTTCAAGGGCTTTTTTCTTATCAGCATTAGTTTCTTTTTTAACAGCAGCTCTTGCATTGCTTACAAATGTTGTCAAGTCTTTTATTTTAGCTTCTCTATCTGCTTTAAGAGCTTTTACCTGTGCTGAAGAAGCAACAACTTTTTGTACATCAACAACTGCAATTTTTGAAGGTACGTTGGAAATAGCGTAATTGTTAACTGACATACCAATGATAAATGCGCTTAAACCTAAAGCCAAATACTTAATACTTTTGTTCATCATATAATCTCCTTTTCTTTATACAATTATTTTATAATAAAACAATCTATAAGCAACAAAAAGTATTGCAAGGTTAAATTTTGTATTGCGCTTTAAAATGAATATGCCTGTGTGTGCAGTCACAAAATGGTTTGTTTGATGATCTGCCGCATCTGCACAAGGTTTGTCGTGTACGTATCTGGTAGCTTTCATTTTCTTCGTTTTCTACTCTTATGCCACCTTTCAGCCACAATGGGCCGCTTATTCTTAGGTTTGTATCTTCCAAAATTCCTATTGATTTTTCAAGTTTTGTTTCAATTAGGTTGCCTTGTTTGTCAAAAACAATAAGTCTGCCGGAAGGGCACATATCTGCTTGTCTTTTTACTTCTGAGATGGAAAAATCGTCATCTTTAAATATAAGTTCCCATATTCCGCTGTTTGCATCACAAAATCTTGCAAATGCACAATATTTTTCGTTGTCAAAGAGGGTTAAAGTCGGGCCTTCATACTTTTGGGCTTTATCCAAAATGTCATTAAATTCTGCCTTTAATGTGCCGTCAAATTTGCTGTTAATATGGCTTCCGTCACAAAAAGGAGAGTTTTTGCTGTTGCCGCATCTGCACAACGCAACAGGAGATGTTTTTATCTCAAAGACGCCTTCATTTGCATATTCTATGCTTATGCCTTCTTCATCAACAATAATGGTTTGTTTGACCACGGGAGGCGCTCCATAAAGCATATATGGCCCGTTTTTTGTAACCTTTATGTAAATTTCTTTATTTGTTTCCATACTCAACTTTTAAAATAAAATATGGAAGAGTTTGTCAGACTTTTCAATGATTTTAAAGGTTAATTATTATTTTATTTATGATTTGAAAAGTAATTGTAATATTAGCTTACAGCTTCTTCTTCCTGCAAGTTGTTCATAGGGTTCCAGGCATCGCTTGAATTATTTTTTATAAGATTTTTGTAATATCCTTCTTTGTATTCCAAAATATCAAGCTGTTTTTTCAAGTCATTCATTTGTTGTTGAGCTTTTTGTTTTGTGGCTTTGATGATTTCAAAACGTTCTTTTATAGTGGAATCGCCTATGTTGCAAAGGTCAATGTATCTTTTTATAGCTTTGTTTTCGGTTCCGACACTTCTCAGGCATTTAACAATTTTTACCCACTCAAGGTCGCTTTGCGAAAAAAATCGTATATTATTTTCATCCCTTTTTATGAAAGGGAAAAAACCGCTTTTTGCCCAAAACCTGAGAGTGTGCTCTGATACGTCCATAATATTAGAAACTTCTTTTATTGTGTACATATTAACCTCCATAATTTTATACTAGCACAAAAGACTTTATACTTTTTTTAACTCCTGTATAATAACTGTATGTTTTCAAAAAAAGAGATTATCGATTTATTAAAAGATGATACACAAAATCAGTGGCTGTTTTCTTATGCGGATAATGTGAGAAAACAATATGTTGGTGATAGAGTTCACCTTAGAGGTTTAATTGAATTTTCTAACATTTGTAAGTGCCATTGCAAGTATTGCGGTTTGCGCTGTGAAAACAAAACTGTTGAAAGATACCGAATAATGCCTGATGATATTATGCTTCATGCTCAAAGAGCTGTACAAATGGGCTATAAAACAATTGTGCTTCAATCCGGAGAAGATAGTTATTTCACAAGAGATGTTATGTGTAAGCTTATTGAAAATATTAAAACCCTGGATGTAGCTCTCACATTAAGTATCGGCGAAAAATCTTATGATGACTTAAAGGCATACAAACAAAGCGGTGCAGACAGGTATCTTATCAGAATAGAAACAACTGATAAAAATTTGTATAAAAAAATGCATCCGTATATGGATTTTGAAAAAAGAATGCAATGTCTCAAGGATTTAAAACAACTTGGATATGAAACAGGTTCCGGCTGTCTTGTAGGTTTGCCTGAACAGACTGTGGAATCTCTTGCTGATGATATATTGTTTTTTAAAGAGCTTGACGCGGATATGATAGGAATAGGGCCTTTTATTCCTCACCCTGATACTCCATTAAAAGATTGTGCGCAAGGAAATTTTATCCTTGCTTTAAAAGTGATGGCAATAGTTAGAATTATGTTGAAAAATATAAATATTCCCGCAACTACTGCAATGGAAACATTGAACCCGAACGGAAGATTGATTGCTTTGCAAAGCGGAGCTAATGTTGTTATGCCAAATGTTACATCCACCGAATACAGAGCTAAATACGAAATTTATCCTGACAAAATATGTATTAATGACCAACCCTCAAAGTGCAGGAATTGTATCGAAACAAAGATAAAATCCATAGGTCGTGAAATTGCTAAGGATTATGGTTTTCGTGCTTTTTAATTGTTGTTTAAGAGCTCAAACATAGCCTGTGCAATTTTTTGATGTTCTTCTGCACTATAGTGCAAGCCGTCAGCTTCTGATACTTTTGCTATTTTATTCAAGTCAATAAAAATACAGTCTTCACTTTGTGCAATGGTTTTATAGATTGCAGGCATGTGCTTTGATTTTTCAATAGAATCCATATCAAAAAGGTTTATAAAATAACTGTGTAAAATGTCTGTTGTAATTACAGACGGTGCAGCGAGTACAATTTTTGCACATGGACAAGTTTCCTTGATAATTCTTATCAGGAGTTTTATTCCGTCTTCTACCTGTTGAAGCGTTGGTGCGTAGCTGTATTGAAGGTCGTTAAGTCCAATGGCCAGGATTATGTAATCCGGATTTTGCTGCAATAAATTAGGTAAAACTTTGTATCCAGTCTGATCAATTCCTGCCGGATTGTCACTAAAAGCTGTCCTGTTATTGCAGCCTGCTTCTATAATTTCAAACTTTCCGTCACAAAGCTGCTTTAATATTCCGCTCCAACGGCTGTTTTTGTCATAGCGTATTGCTCTGCCAGGACAATAACCATAAGTATTGCTGTCTCCAAAACAGAGGACTTTTTTCATAATAACTCTTTCATCCGCATTGTTTATTGTAATAAAGAGGAAAAATCGGAGAGGGGGGGATTCGAACCCCCGGTGGAGTTGCCCCCACACAAACGTTCCAGGTTTGCACCTTAAACCACTCGGACACCTCTCCATTGAATGATTCTTAACTATTATAAACAGCTAAATGTTTTTCATCAAGTGTAAACTAAATTATATGGTTAAGCTCAATTTTTAAGGTTGTTGTCAGTATTTCCGAATTTTTTGATGTGCGTATAAGTTTTGTCAGAATATTTTTTGCTTTCAAGCCACTGAAAAGCTGGGAATTTTTATATATATTTCCTATTACCTCAAGAGTATTACTGTAGGTTGATTTGCACCCTATGCCTATTTTTTTGTTTAAAAATTTAATTGGTTTAAAAAATAAAATATGTTCTCCGTGAGAAATTTCACAAACAGGTGTCAAAAGATTGTTAAATTCGTCTGTTAATATGTCTCCAAAGTATATAATTTGTCCGTTCTTGTCTCTTAATCCCAAAAACTCCATGTGCTCAAACTTGTTGAGATTATTCAATACTTCTCGTTCTGCGTCATTGTGATTCAGGGTAATTACGGATATAAGTTTTTTTAAATCAATCTCAAATTCCAGCGTAGTTTTATTTTTATTTATTTCGCATGCTCTGTATTTTAATATCTTATTCATACATATAACCTTCCTTCTTGGTAACGATAACTTAAACTCGGGGTGCGTTACATACAAAAAATTTATTATTATATTTATAGCAGTTACAAAGCTTTTCTTATACAGTTTGTAAATTCTTTGTAAATATAATCTAAAAGGAAAATACAGAGGCAATTTTTTGTAAATTCAGTTATTACTTTAAAAATTCTTTTTTCTTTGACACCTTAAAGGATGCAATAATATCAGGTTTTTTTGATATTGTTACTTAAGTTAAATTAACAACATAAATCGTTACAAAATCTATCTAGAAACTTTTTTGAAAAAAATATTGTATTTTTTTGTTGTTTATTTAATAATAATGATTACAGTTAAATATTTAAACAGATGGCATAGTAGCTCAGTTGGTCAGAGCGCTCGGCTCATACCCGGGAGGTCACTGGTTCGAACCCAGTCTATGCTATTTTTATTAGGGAGTTTCAGGCTCCCTTTTTTAATGCCAATATCGCTGTGGGTAATTGGTATGCAGTTTTTGTATTTTGGGGGAAGTTTTAAATCCTGAAGAACATTGATTTTATCGGTATTTTGCTTGTCAATAGTGTTTTAACAAAAATTATTACCCATTTGGGTATAAATATTTTGCTACACTGAAAAAGTTAAATATATACTTCAAAACTCATAGGAGATACTTTATGGAAAAAAATTTTAAAACAATCTCAAAGCGGCTCTTCCCCGATGAACAAGCTTTGAGTAAAACCTTGTCACAAAAATTTGAAGAACAATTGAGAAATCAATTGCGTTCAATGAAAAATGAACGATTACGTATTCTAAATCCTGAATTATCCGAACAAGACTTTGAAAACGAAAACTACAAAGAAATAGCGGATTTTATCAAAAATCATGTTTTGTCAGTCGGAAAAGGACAGGCTGTAAAAGACTTTCAGTGCGGTTTGAATTTCTTGCACAAAGATTTTTTAGAACCATTAAAAGAAGATGGAGAGTTTGGAGAAAAAACTTTTAAAGCCTTCTATGAAATTTTTAAATATTACGACATTGAAATTATAAAAAATGCAATAAGAAAGGGTGCTTTGAGCAACGCTGTAATCGCTACATCAAGTGACCAAGCCGTAAACACAACAGCAATGGTCAATCAGATACAAAATAGTGGGAAATCTTGTTTTAAAAGGTCATATTAGTTATGCAACAAAAAGAAAATACAAATGGGTGGCCGAATTTGGTAAAAACACCTGTGAAAAGTGTGCTGCGTTGCACGGTCAGGAGTTTGACGAAGATGAAGTACCATATTGGCTACACCCGAACTGTAGATGCAAGGTAGAAGAAATCAGTGTAATTGATGAAATAGAATCGGAAATTAATGAATACAAAGAAGAAATTGAACAATTGAAACTTCAGGCGAATGAACTTCTGGGAGATACAAGGGTTCTTCGGGAGCAGATAGAAAAACTGATAAAAGAAGCCCATAGCAAGGAAGCTAACTCGCTTGAAGGCAGGCTTACACGTCTTGAGTATGATGTATACAAACTTATTGACAAGATAGAATCTCTTTCACTTGATACGATTGATAAGTACGTAATTCAGAAAATTGAAAAACAAATGGATGAAATTACAAAAATTATAGAACAATATTTAAATGAATATAAAAACTTGGATAATAAACTCAAGGCAGAAAAACTAGCTGTTGATTCAATAGTTGCATTAGGATCTAAGTCCGCAGAAGATGCAGCTGCCTTATGGGATTTAGCTTCGAGCAAATTTAAAAGAGGTTTGGATTACATTGAAAAAAACGGCAAGATAATAAATAAAATTGACGATTTAAAAAATAATAATCTCCAAAAAGTTGTGAGAAATAAGCTTGAACAACAAATTAATAAAGCAGAGGCTCGAGGTGTGTATCTAAACTCTAATAGTTCTTTATCCAAATCTATTAGCAGTTCTTTAAAATTTAAAAGAGTAATAAATAATAATAAGGAAAAATTACTTAATGGTGAAATAATAGCTAAAGTGCCAACTTTTTTAAATTCAAATTGGAACAATTTTTTATCAATCAATGGATGTGACATTTTAAATATCAGGATTGAAAACGAAATATTGTATGCAACCATTCTTGATACAGTTGATTACAATCCTAATGATATTAAAGTAAAACTGCCCAGAGATTTACAGGAAGGTAATGCCATAGAAAACTACTATATAATCATAGAGATTGCTGAGCCCGTTTCTAAATACTTTGATTTGTAATATAAAAACAGATAAGATTGTTTAATGCAATCTTATCTGTTATATTTTTTTTATGAATAAATTTCTGTTTTTTGTATTAAACTTTTTGATTTCTTCAAATTTATTATTTGGGATTTCATTGTTATTTTTAGAGTATATTATTCTTTCTATATATCCATTTAAATATGACGGAGAGCCATTTGGGCTTGCTATATGGATTGCTTTATTTTTTATTCTTTTTGTTTGGTTTTTTAAAATTTTAATATTTATACTGCTATCTCAACTTAATCGTAAAGATACATATATGGGACAATTTTTCGAGAGAATAAAAAATGTTAGACAATATAAGTATAAAGTCGTTGTATATGCATTCTTAAGTGACTTTTTAGGTTTATTTCTTGCACCAATGATACAAAAATTTGTTTTTAGTATATTTACAGATAACTCTTCTACATATAAAGCTTTTTTCTTATCAAATATAGTGTCTTTCTTTTTATGGGGTGGCGGAGTTACATTGGGCTATTTATCTTTGATTATTTGGTACCAAATAAATAAAAATTTATCAAAAAACAGTGGGTAAGCTGTGAGTAATTGGTATGCAGTTTTTGTATTTTGGGGGAAGTTTTAAATCCTGAAAAGCATTGATTTTATCGGTATTTTGCTTGTTAATAGTGTTTTAACAAAAATTATTACCCATTTGGGTATGAATATTTTGCTACACTTCTAAATCCTGAATTATCCGAACAAGACTTTGAAAACGAAAACTACAAAGAAATAGCGGATTTTATCAAAAATCATGTTTTGTCAGTCGGAAAAGAACAGGCAGTAAAATAGTGAACTGAATACACTTGAGAACAAACTTACAAAGACAGAGTATGAGGTTTACAAGCTTATCGACAAGATTGAAGCACTGGCCAAAGATACGGTTGATAAGTTTGTGCTACAGCGTATTGAACAGCAAATAAAAGCAATTAAGGATAAACTTAATAATATAAAAAATAAGAAAGAAGATGCAATAGTTGTAAATATAACAAAAAAGAAACTATTAAAGGCGGCAAATTTTATTCATTAATTTTTAATATGCCGGAGTCTTATAATCTCTTAAAAATTGGTCTTGATGTTGACAATTATAATAAAAAATATGTGAAAAAAAATGGAACTTTATATTCAAGTATTGATTCTTTAAATGATTACAAATTACAAAAAGATATAAAAAATAGAATTAAACATGAGATGAATATAAAAGATTGTAAGGTTCTTGTTTTAAAAACAGATAGTTCTATTTCTAATAAAATAATACATAGCAAAGCTTTTAAAAGTTTCATAGACAGAAATTATGAACAATTAAAAACAAATAAAACAATAAAAGATAGTAAAATAGAATTTTGCAGTATTGATAAAGATTTATATAGCTCTTTTCATGGTGCGGAAATCAAGAACATTTCTGTTGATAATCAAGGTAATCTTAATTTAAGAATTGAAGATTTTTATAATTTCAATCCTGGCAGAACAAGCCTTAAGGGACGAATCGGAGAGAAACATCAAAATAACGGAGAATTAGAACCATATGATATAATTACTGTTTTAAAAATTCCTAAAGAACTGTGGCAAAAATAGCTAATTATGGATAAGAACTAATAATTCTTATCCATTTTTGTTATATATTAATCCTATGAAAATCTCACTTGAAAAAATGTTATTATTTTTGATCAATGCAATATTTTGTTTTAATTATTGTACATTGATATTAATTTTTTATCTATGTCATTTTCTTGTAAAATATGTGAATAAATCTGATATTATTTCATATGATAAAGATGGCGATTTTTATTTTATTCTATGGATTTTATTATTCTACATAATTTATATATTTCTAAAATTATTTTTGTTTCCAATTTTGTACAAACTAAAAAATAAATTGCCATATATTCACACTTTTTTAAAAAATTTTCTTGAAGATAAAAAGATAACACATAAAATTCTAAAAATTTCTTGTATGCTTGATGTAATTATGTTTGCAGTTACAACGTTTTCAATGGGGTTTAAATTTGAAAATTGGGATGATTTTTGGATTACCTTAATGCAAGGTAGTTTTTTTGACTGTCTGGTTGAGGCTTTATTTACAACGTTTATAATTTATTTGTTTTTTCTTGGGGGCGTTACAACAAGCTATGTTGCTTTTTTATTGATTTATAAATTGGACATTTGGGTAAAAAAATTAAATCCTGAAAAGCATTGATTTTATCGACACATTGCTTGTCAATTGTTTTTTTACAAAAATTATTACCCATTCGGGTACAAATATTTTGCTAAACTGAAAAAGTTAAATATATACTTCAAACCCCATAGGAGATACTTTATGGAAAAAGATTTTAAATTATCAAAAATGCATTACGAAAAGGTGCTGTGAGCAATACTGTAATTGGAACATAGAGAGACAAAACAATAAACACACAAGCACTGGTTAATCAGATTCAGAACAATTTAGGAGGTATTAAATAATGGGAAATCTTGTTTTAAAAGGACATATTAGCTATGCAACAAAAAGAAAATACAAATGGGTAGCTGAGTTTGGAAAAAACACATGTGAAAAATGTGCTGCGTTGCACGGACAAGAGTTTGATGAAGATGAAGTACCATACTGGCCGCATCCAAACTGTCGCTGTAAAGTAGAAGAAATCAGCGTTGTAGATGAAATTGAATCGGAAATTAATGAATACAAAGAAGAACTTCAACAGTTAAAGCTTCAGGCGAATGAACTTCTCGGAGACACAAGAGTATTGAGAAAACAGATAGAAAAACTGATAAAAGAAGCACATAGCAAGGAAGCAAACTCGCTTGAAGGCAGGCTTACTCGTCTTGAGTATGAGGTATATAAGCTTATTGATAAGATAGAATCTTTCACTTGTGATACGATTGATAAGTTTGTGATACAGAAGATTGATCAGCAGATTGATATTATAAAAAAAGAAGTTAGTAATATATATAAAAATTTAGAGTCAATAGTTATTAAATATGCTCCTAAACCTGTTTTTGATAAAGCTGTTCAAGTCTATGGTAAATACCAAAACCAACCTGATGGTGCTGCTTTCTATGAAATTGCAGCAAGTAAATTTTCTAGTTCTGCAGCAAAAGAGTATATTAACAAAAATGGTAGAATATATGAAAAAGTTTCTGACTTAAATAACCGTAACTTGGAATTATTTATCAGAGAAAAATTGTTAAAACAAATAGGAACAAGTGAAAGCAGAGGTGTTTTGTACAACGAGCATAGTTCTGTATCAAAAGCTATTACAAGAGAAAATAGTTTTAGAATATTAATTTCTCATAAAAAAGAAGAGCTTTTGAATAACCGAAGAATTGAAGATACTAGATTATCTTTTGAACAAGGCAATCTACGAAACGCATATCATTATGCAGATATTATAAATATCAAACTTGATTCTAAGGATAATTTATATGCTTTAGTTGTTGATACATATGATTTTAACAAATTTGAGGATAACCCTCTTGTTAAAAAAGGCGGTGAATATCAAGATAAAGGTAAACTTGAGCCATACTATAATATAGCGATTTTAAAAATACCTAAAGAACAATGGATTAATTACTAAAACTATAAACAGTGATATGTAGTATTTTATATCCCTGTTTGTTATTATTAACTTATGAAAAAACTTTTTTATTTGTTATTTTGGATTCTAAATTTTTTGTTAACACCTGTTGTACCAATATTCTTAGTTTCATCAATTGTAATTTTTATTGCATTGCACAAATATTCCAATAATGAATTTATTTTAAAAGATTGTTTTCTTGTATTTAATCTTATTGTTTTTTTACTTTTATACTATGTTTCAAAATTATTTATTTTTCCTTTAATTTACAAATTTAGTAAAAACAATACGTATATTAGCAATTTTTTTGAAAGAATAAGAAAGCAAAAAAGTTTTAGTTATAAAGTTCTATTTTTTTCAATTTTAACTGATATTATTGTTATTCTTGCTTTTTTAGCTTCATCGTTTTTAACAGATATTAAGTATTTTGTACAAGCTTTTGTGTTCTATTTTTTAATAGGCGGGGGTGGAGTTTTTATCTGTTATGTATCATTAATTTTGTGGTTTAAAATAGAGGAAAAATTATCAAAAAACTGTGGGTAATTTGCATATAGTTTGGGTATTTTTGTAAAAGTTTCAAATCCTGAAAAGTGATGATTTTATTGAATTAGACTGCAATCCATGAGGCTTGAAAGAGACAAGCTCGTTGCCAAACAGCTTGTTATATAGGAAGTTGATAAAGGTCTGATATGCAAGTTTGAGAATAAATTTTCGACTTTAATATTTTTTGCAAAATCTCATCCATGTATATGATTTTGTGTGATTTGATTATTTTTTTTGACTTTTATGCCGACATCATTAAAGAGTAACTATGTAGAAGTAAAGGTGTAAATCATGAAATTACGCGGTGAAATAAACTTTTTTGAAAACGGTTTGACAACCAGTATTCGGGCTATGCACCTGCAAACAGAGATGCTGGGTATTATCAACGAAAACTACAACTCATTTGATAAAGTAGGGTTCCAAAGAAAAGAGCCTGTTGTTTCTTCGTTTGCCGAGTATATAGGCACTCACGCTTTGTCTACAGCAGTTGATGATTCCATCGGCAGAATCGGGCATTCAAACAATCCTTTAGACCTTGCTATTGCTAATAAAGGATACTTTCAATATCAGAGTCCCGACGGGATAAAAATTACACGTGACGGCCGTTTCAAACTTGATAAAGACGGCAATCTTCTGACATTGGAAAACGCACATGTTCTGGCCAACGACGGCACACCGATAAAACTGCCTGTTGTTCCTGAAAAACTGGAAGACGTTAAAGTTTATAAAAACGGTGATGTAAAGGTATTCAATAAAGCGACCAACCAGCTTGAATATGCCGGTACATTGTCAGTTGTTACAAATCAGGGCGTAGCGGTTCTTGACCCTAATATCAAGCAGGGTTACAACGAGTATTCAAATGTTTCTTTGAATACGGAAATTTTGCAGATTATTCCGGTAAGAAGAAACTTTGATGCAAACAGACAGCTGTTTATAATCCAGAACAATAATCTGTCAAAGGCAATACAATCATTGAGCAGCTCATAAACTAACTAAATAAGCAGCTTCATAAGAGCAGACTTCAAGGTAAGGACGGTTAGGCAGGTTAGAAAGGTATTTTATGACAACATTACAAGGTTTAATCAGAAGAGGCATAATAAATACTAATGTACAGTTTGAAAGACTGGGATATATTTCAAACAACATTGGCAACCTCAATACAAACGCTTATAAACAGGTTCGTTTTGAGCAGATTCTTGACGAAAACGGATACCTTGACGGTGAAGTAAGATATGACTATTCGCAAGGCTCTTTTATGAGAACAGAACGCCCCTTGGATGTATGTCTTACAGGCCCGGGTTTTATCCCTGTTACATCGCCAAACGGAGATGTGCAATACACACGTGACGGTTCATTCAAGCTTGATAAAGACGGATATATTGTGACAAACGATGGTTACCTTGTAGGTGACGGTATCAAGGTTCCTGTAAACCATGAAGGTCTCAGAATAAAAAAAGACGGCACTGTCATGATTATTCAAAAAGGACATACAGAATATCAGACACTTGGAAAGATTCCCGTTGTCCAGTTTCAAAACCCTGAAGGGCTTAAAAGTGCAGAGTACAACAAAGTTGTCCCCACAGCAGAATCTGGCGAACCCCAGTTAATAAAAGAGCATGATTACGTTGCTCAAGGCGGACTTGAACGTTCTAACGCAAACTATATTGCAAACGTTAACGAAGTTTTGAGACTCAACTCTTCAATGATTGCAGGCACAAGGCTGATGAAGGTTGTTGATGACATGTATCAACGCTCAATTAACCTTACACAGTAATAATTTGTCATTCTGAAATTTAAAAGGAAATTCAAAATGTACACTCCAAAGGACCCGATAATTAAAACAAACCTTATGCTGGATTTGATATCACAAAGACAGCGTGCCCTGTCCACAAACCTTGCAAACATGGACACGCCGAATTATGTGAGAAAAGATATTAGCTTTGACCAGTATCTCGGTACAATGAATAATCCTCTTGAAACAGAATTGTCTATAAAACTTGGCCCCTCCGGCCTGATAGAAGAGCAGGATGTCGGTGTAGACCCTACATTTGAACTTGCAGAGATGCAAAAGATGTCCATTATGTACGCAGTAGCTTCAAGAAAGATGTCTGCAATAATAAACGAAATGAAAACAGCTGCCAATGTTGGCAAGTAATAAGTAAGAAGGTGACAAAATGAGTTTAATGGAAACAATGAACATAGGTGAAAAGAGCTTGCAGGCGCACGGTGCAAGAATTAAAATTCACGCAAAAAACATTGCAAACCTTGATACACCTAATTATGTAAGAAAAATTCCCGTGCTTAATGCAACTGATGATATCTCTTTTCACGGGCTCTTAAACTCCATGAAAGAAGATGTTTTCGGTGTTGGCACAATTCCTTTTCAACAGGGCGGCGTAAGACTCACTGGCGTAGTCGAAGACCCTTCTCTCGGTGAGAGAATTTATAAACCCGGTCACCCGGACGCCGACGCAAACGGTTACATCAGAACATCAAACGTAAACCCCATTGTTGATATTGCAGATGCAAATATTGCCCAAAGAGCATATGAAGCAAACCTTGCAGTAATAAATATCACAAAAAGTATGGCTCAAAGAGCAGTTGAAATCGGTAAATAATAAGTAAAATCAGGCAGGTAGTAAGTTAATGTTTTCACCCACAATACAAGGATTTATAGATCAAGGCGGTAAGGAAGCCGCAATGCAAAGGGTTCAATCAATCAGAGCCCATGTTGCAAATATTGAAAAACAAATAAATCCTGAATCTGTAAAAACCGAAAAGCAGACTTTTGCCGAGATTCTAAAAGCCAGCCAAAAAGGCGAGGGGCAGTTTAGAACAGGCGGTAACAATTTTCTTAGCTTAACTACAGCTGCAAATGCGCTTCAAAAAAATACAGTCAAAGCTGCAAATAACGTTCAAAACAATGTACAAAATACCATTGCAAACGTTGTGAACCCTACAAAAAAACAGATACTAGATATTATTTCAAAAGTGTCTCAAAAATACGGCGTGGATGAAAAACTTGTACAAGCTGTAATCAGACAGGAGTCAGGTTTTAACCCTAAAGCGCGCTCTCATTGCGGAGCAATGGGCCTTATGCAGCTTATGCCGGCCACAGCTAAAGGGCTTGGTGTAAAAGATGCCTACAACCCTGTACAGAACGTTGAAGGCGGTGTAAAACATCTCAAAGGTTTGCTTGCCAGATACAACGGAAACCTTGTGCTTGCACTGGCTGCATACAATGCCGGAGGCGGAAATGTAGATAAATACAGCGGTGTTCCTCCTTTTAAAGAAACACAAAACTATGTAAAAAGCATACTCGCAAATTACCTGAGCTAACACTTAAAAACGAAACGGAATTGAAATATGATAGAAAAAAAGTTTGCACCAAACATAAATTTATTTGAAAGAATGCAGCCGACAAAGCTTGACACCGGTGTTGGCGGAATAAGTCCTTTTCGTATGGGGCGTGTTGAAAAACTCGAGACAAACGATTTTAAATCCGTTTTTTCAGGCCTTGTTGAAAACTTTAACAGAGAATTAAACGCACCTGACCAGTTGATGAAAGACGTAATGGAAGAAAACGGAAATGCCGATATCCATGATGTTATGACTGCTATGGCAAAAGCCGAGCTCGGAGTGACTGTCGCTACTAATATCACAACAAAAGTGATACAGGCGTACGAAAAAATTACACAAATTCAGCTGTAATCTTTATGTAACAAATTTTTGTATAAAATAACAAAAAAATTTCTCCTTTTGCTTTATAATAAGTGGGCGCAAGGAGAATTTTTTATGAAAATTAATACAAATAACAATACATACAAAGCAATAAAAGAGCAATTTGTACAAAAAAAATCAAAGTTGAAACAAGAGGCACAGGAGAGAATTAAAGAAGCTAAAGAATACATTGAACCAAAGGTAAAAGAAGCTTATTCAAAAACAAAACAAAAAATTCAACCTAAAGTGGATGAATTTACTGCCTATGCTCAGTTTGCATTAAACCCGCCTAAATCGCAGGTGCTTCGAGAAAAAATGACAGCAGCTCAAAAGAAATATTTGCAAAAAGGGGCTTTTCTATCCATATTAAAAACTAAATATCCGGAAAATCTGACTATGATTTTGCAAAAAGAAAAAGAACTTAAGAAGCTAGAACAGCAAGCTTTAATTGCTGCTGAAAAATACAACAAATTTATTGAACAAGAAGTTGCTGCTCAAAAGGCTTTTGATGTATTAAACAAATAATTAAACAATGGATTTTTTTTCATTTGAAAAATTAATAAGCTCAATTCCGGCCTGCTTCACAGCAAGTTTGAATTCTTCATTAATAAGTGCCTGATATTCCGTATAATGAAGGCTGTCATTAGTATCAAATGACGGGTGCAATATTGCTTCTGTTCTTTGTTTCACATTCTTAAGCGCATATAAAAGAGTGTTTTTATCCATATAGCCTGTGTAATTAACACCTATAAAATTTTCGTTGGTTTTGATTTCGTTAAAATTGTCATACAGGTATTTTTTGTTTATGAGCGTAAATGTATTTAAAAGAGCTATTTTTATCAGATTGAGAGGGTATTTAATAGAAAGATATTTTTTTATATCAGGTACAAAATAAGGGTATTCAAACTGTGTGCGGATATTTTTTATGCCGTATTCCCGCGCAAGCTTGCATACAATTTTGAATATTTCTGGAATTGCATGTACATGGACATGCGAGTCTATATGGTCAACCGTAGTACTTGCCATAACCGTTTCAATCTGCAGCCTAAAGTCTTCTTCGACTTCGTTTAAAAAATCTTTGTTATATGACTTTTGTATCAACGCAAGATAATTGTTGTTGTAGTTGCCTTTTTTGTCGTATAGAAGCGATTTTTCTTTTGGATTTTCTTTTAAAGTAGCGAATTCTATAATGTTTAGATGTACACCAATGCTTATGCCTTTTAACTCAGGAATCAAATTAATAGCGTTTTCAAAAGCAGGTGCATTGGCCATAATGCTTGTGGAAGTTAATATCCCATTTTTAAATGCAGCAAAAACAGCCTGGTTTGCGCTGTTTGAAATACCAAAATCATCGGCATTTATAATCAGTTGTTTTTTCTCTTCCATTAATATAAAATTTCCTTTGAGGAAATAATAACACAAAGGTTTTGTATGGATAAGAAAAAGCTGGCAATTGTTGTACCGTGCTATAACGAGGAGGAATCTCTTACTGTTAATATAGATGTCTTTAAGCATACGCTTTTTGCTTTAATTGAAAAAGGCGTTATTAAAGATGATAGTTTTATCTGTTTTATTGATGACGGAAGCAAAGATAAAACATGGGAGTTGATAGAAAAGGCTCACGGCGTTGATTTTGCTCATATAAAAGGTTTGAGATTTACAAAAAATTATGGAAACCAAAAAGCTCTGATTGCAGGGCTTGAATATGCTCTAAAAAAAGGCGTTGATTGTGCAGTTACAATTGATGCGGATTTGCAGCAGGACGAAACTAAAATTGAAGAATTCATTAATAAATTTAACGAAGGTTCTGAAATTGTATACGGTATAAGAAAAGACAGAAAATCAGATAATTTCATCAAAAAAATTACAGGCTATGCCTTCTATAAATTTATGAATCTTATGGGCGCAAATATTGTCCCTAATCATTCAGAATACAGACTAATGAGCAGAAAAGCTCTTGATACTCTGGCTCAATACAAAGAAAGAAATCTGTTCTTGAGAGGAATATTCTGTGATACAGGTCTTAAAAGCGATTATGTTGAATTTGATGTAAAAAAACGTGTGCACGGAGATTCAAAATTCAGTTTTTTCTCATTGTTTAAGCTTGCAGCGGAAGGTATAACGTCTTTTAGCGTAAGACCCCTTCGACTTATCTTTTATATTGGCGTAATGATTTCTTTGATAAGTATCTGCTGGGGGTGCTGGACTTTGTATCGCCTGCTCAATGACTTGCCGGCCAGAATTGGTGCTATAGACTATTATGAAATATTTGAAATGTTTATGTCAGGTCTGCAAATGCTTTGTATAGGCATAATCGGAGAGTATGTCGGTCAAATTTTGCAGGAGGTTAAAGGCAGACCCCGCTCAATTATTGAAAAAGAGCTGGATTAATACGTAATAATTAAAGCTGAGTAGAAAAAATCCCGCGCAGTAAAATTTATTTTCTTAAAAAATTTACGAATTATTTTCATCATAAGCAATTCTTGTCCTTTCTGATATTGTCAAAGCATTGGATATTGGTATACCGCCTTTTTGTGCCGGATTGTTTACTACTTTGCCCTGTACATACATAACTGTGGAACCGCCTCCGTCCAGGTTCATTGCGTTTATACAACCGAAACCTTTCATCATTCTGGCTAGTTCTCCAAGCGTCATACCAACAGATGCGTGCTCTCTACCGTCAACTGTCACCATTATAAATTCGTTATGTGCAGTATAACCAATAGCTGTTCTTGGGTTTTTGCCTGTAATTGCACCGAGCTTTTGTGCAGTGACATCAATAAAGACTTCTCCGTCTTTGATAAGATAAGGGCCGCCGCTTATTATGTGGTCTATGTTCTCCCATTGCGGAACCATTTTTATATCGAGTTCAATCTTTTTAGCCATAAAAAACGGCTCCAACTTTGTCTTGGGTCCTGATATAACGTATCCGTTTTCAGGTATAGCTGTGGAGCCGTAAGATATTGCAGTGATTTTGTTGTCTTGTATGGCTATATTAACGCCGTATTTTGGTGGGGTCGGGGATGTAAGCCCCCAGTCTCTTGTATAGAGTAATGTGTATGTGGAAAGCATTCTGGGCTGGTTGATATTATCTATTTTGAGGCTTTGTCTTCCTGCTTTTAATGTGGAATTGAATTGTACCTGTGCCATTTTAAATTCGTTTTTGCCTATGCCCATAGCTACTCTGTTGTGGATAGGCCCTGTGTAGACTTTTTTGTCTATCATCAATGTGCCTAAAGGTACACCGTTCTGGGGCTTAAAATAAGTGCCGTTTACTGCAGCTATAGAATTATTGCGGCTTGCAATTGTTCTGATTGTTGCCCTGTGTTTTAAATTTGTGGATGCGAGTTGTGGAGCGATTTCAATGTTAGGATTTATTTTTGTATTAACTTCGACTATGTTTATTTTGACAGGCCTTGAGTTGATATACTTCACCATACGGATATGCTTAACCCCGTCTGCCAGTGTAAGGATTGCCCCGTTGCGGTATCGCTGCCTGAGCATAGATTCCCATCTTTGTTTTTCTTCCGTTAAACTCCTCGTTTGCTCTTCGACTTTATCTTGTGTAATATTTGCTCCGTTATTAATAATCGCTTCGTTTGCAAAAAGATTGTTGTTAACCAGCAAAGATTGAGAACAAAACAGACTCAACAATACAGTAAAGTATAAAGAATGATTGACTATCTTTCTTATACTTTTTTGATTGTAGGCTAATGCAGTGTTCATTGTGATTAACTCTTTTTTATTCTTTCTACTACTATTGTAACATATATTGGAATCTACTACAATTGTAAAAGAGATTTATTTTTAAAAAACCAATCACATTGCACCTTTTCAACTTAATATTTCTTAATCAAAATCGGCACAAAAAACACCCTGAAATATAGGCTATATTTATTTATGGTAAGGTTTACACTTAATCTTTTTTTTTATAATTTATGCATCTAAACTAGCCGTTTTGGCTAACAGAATTATTTATTCTTTGTGTTCTAATACTTCCTGTAGAGTCAGAAAGGAGTTTATATGGGGTTATTTGGTGACAACGATGATTTTTCTAAATTTATCAACAAGAGTCTTGAAGGTTCTCAAACAGAGAAAAATTTAAAGGAAGCTTTTTGCGGAGAATCTCAAGCAAGAAATAAATACTCTTTTTTTGCAAAACAGGCAAGAAAAGACGGCTATGTGCAGATAGCAAGGATATTTGAAGATACTGCCAATAATGAAGCAGAACACGGAAAAATTTGGCTCAAACTTTTAAACGGTGGTAAAATTCCTCACACACTTGATAATTTAAAATCAGCTGCAAGTACCGAAAACTATGAATGGGAAGACATGTATGCCCGTTTTGCTCAAGACGCAAGAGAAGAGGGTTTTGACAAAATAGCCTGTCTTTTTGAGCTTGTACGCGGGGTTGAAAAAATGCATATGACCAGATACAACAAGCTTGCGCATGACATTGAAGAAAAAGCTGTTTTTAAAAGAGATGAAGCCGTAATGTGGGAATGCGCAAAATGCGGTTATACTTTTGAAGGCGAAGAAGCTCCTGAAACCTGTCCGTTTTGCAGACATCCGAGAGCATACTTTTTTGAAAAATGTTACAACTACTAAAATTTAACGTTTAAACTGTTTCGTCTTCCATATCTTCCGCTTTTTCAACGGGATTAATGGGGAGACGGAACCCGAACGTTGAGCCTTCGTTGGGTTTGCTTTTTACAAAAACCTGACCCTGATGGTGTTTTTCTATAGTTATTTTAACAAGGTGCAGGCCAAGACCTGTACCTTTTACTGTATGTGTATCATTTTCCACACGGTAGAAACGTTCAAATATTTTTTTCTGATGTTCTTCAGGAATACCGCAGCCCTGATCTTCGACAGACACTTCCACAAACTGAGGGTCACGAGCGATTTCTGCACGGACTTTGATTCTGCCGTTTTCCGGAGAGTATTTTATTGCATTGGAAAGAAGATTGTTTAATGCCCTTTCAATGCTGTCTGCATTGATTGGAATTTCAGGCAGATTGGGCTCTTTTATCAATGAGAAGGTAATATTTTTTTCTTCTGCCAGAACTTGCATAGATTTTATTTCACATTCAATGAGCGGGATAATATTTGTTTTTTCTTTTACGACTTTTACATTGCCAGCCTCGAGTCTTGAGAAGTCTAAAATGTCGTTAACCATTTTTTGGAGCCTTGCCGCCTCTTTGTTAATAACTTCAAAAAACTCTTTGTTTGTTTTTTCGTCAAAGTCGTCAGAGTGATTGTACAAAGTATCAATATATGTTCTTAAAACAGTAACAGGTGTTCTTAGCTCGTGGCTTACGTTAGAGATGAAGTTGCTTTTCATCTTGTCGATTTCAACTTCTTTTGTTACATCAATAAGGACAATTACATAGCCGACGTAATCCTGATTTTTTGAAAACATCGGGGAGATTACTGACTTTATTACCCTGTTGTCCACTTCAATATTGAATTCAAGCGGCTTGTTTTCCATCACATCAAGAGGAGTGTCTTTAAACTGTTCGATTTTTTCTTTAAAACAGAGCTCTCCGTCAGTGTCGCAGTACATCTGGATTTTTGTATTCAAGATTTGCTCGTCTTCAACTTCAAGCATTTTTTTAGCAGCGTTGTTTACAAGTACAACGTTGTCAAAGTTGTCGCAAACAACAACCCCGTTAACAATACTCATAAGCACTGCTTCAAACTTGTTGCGCTCAAGGGTAAGCTGGTCTATGTTTTGCTCTTCATACTGGTGAAGCCTCAAGGACATATCATTAAAAGCGTGAATAAGGTCTTTTATTTCACCGGAAGTGTTTTTGTCATCAAGAGTGTAACCAAACTGGCCTGTAGAAATCTTTTTTACACCGTGATGGAGCATACTCAACTCTCTTGTGATAAGAATGGTGTTTATGAGTATAACCAGTGTAAATACAAGCCACGCAACTGTGAACACAACCAGCATTGAGTTTCTTGTTGCATGAGAAATATCTTTTGTTGCTCCTCCGGAAAGCCCTACCGTAACTTTACCAATGTTTGTTTTTACCCCGTTGTCATTAACTATCATCTGAGATGAGCTCGTTATAAGCGCCTGTTTTGCGCGGTTGGGGTAATCATTTTTGCTTGAATAAATAATCTTATTGTCAGCGTCTTTAAACTCTATGAACGCTATTTCGTTGTTGCTGTTAATAATAGAACGTGTGTGTGCCTGAAGAGTAGAGAATTTATCAAATTCCTGAACATCTTTTGTGATTTCTACACTTTCAATGGCAAGTGTTTTTGTTAGTATTTCGCCGAATCCAGCATAAACTTCGGAAATTTTTTGCTGGATATTTGTTATGGCAAAAACAGCCAAACCCACAATCAGCACGGTGCTGATTACCAGACCCAGAAGTATTAGTTTATTTTGTGTGCTTATACTGATAGACTTTGTACTCATTGTAGAAAAATTATAGCATTAAATTAAAAATAGTAATATACATAAAAATAAAGGGCACATATTGTGCCCTTGAAAACCTACCATACCTATTATAAACCGAGGAATAAATTGTTTGTTTATTATTTTTATTAATTATTAGTCTTCGCCGTAGATGGACTTTTCCATTTTTGTGAGTTTATCAAGCAAGTCTTGATAGTTGCTGCTGATACCTTTTGCGCAATCAGATGACATATCAGTGCTCCACCAGGGGTATTTGATGTTTTCATCTTTGATAGAATCAGCTAATGTAGTGCAAGCGTTTTGAAGAGCTTTTTTGTCTTCGTCATTCATTTTAGGATTGTTTTTGATTAAATCTTCTGTTCTTTCAATGAGAGAGTTAGACAATTTGCTAACGTATGGTTTTGGATCATCATCTGTGTACCAGTGGTTTCCTCTGCCCCAGGAGTCACAATCTGCAAATATTGCATCAAGGACATTTTCACCATAGTCTTCGCCGTATCTTTCGTGGAAGTATTTAGAAAATTCTACTACATTGTTTTTGTCAATTTTTGATTTTACGTTATTTAATTTATCAGTATCTGTACCCCAGCAGTATAAAGCTTCTTTGAATTCAGTAGCCAATGATTCATAGTTGTCAGGTGCTCCAGCTAAAGCAGCATCCAATACAGCCTGATTCTTTTCAGGGCGAAGGCCTGCTTTTGAAACTTCTTCTTTTGTTTCTCTGTAAGCACCAGGGCCGCCAGGGTTTTTAGCTATTTCAATCAATTTTAAGTAATCAGCTCTTGATAAATCACCTTCAGATTTTGCATATCTGCCTGCAATATCCCAGAGTAATTCATAATTTTCATCGCTGATTTCTACTTTTTCAGGGTTGTCAGGGTTTTCCTGATAATCTTTTGATAATTGAATCAATCGTTTGAGAAGTTCAATTTCTTTTTTCTCACCTGTTTTAGGGTCGATGTATTCAATTTTTTTGTTGCCAACTCTTGAATCAAGAGCACCCATGCGTTCGAGTGTTGATTTTATTTGAGATTCTTTAATTTCTTTAGTTCCGTCAATATCTTTTGAGTCTTTCTCATCTGTTTCAGGTTTTGTTGTTTTATTTACAATATTAATGCTAGGGTTGCCTTTAGATATATTCATTGCAGCGATTTGAGCCCATTGTGCATTTTGTGCTTCAAGCATTTTTAAAAGTGGACCTACAAATGAGGAGAGTCTTGCTGTTTCATCAAGAAATAATGATGCAGTATTGTCAAACTTAAACAATGCTGTGTCATTTAATGCAGCCAGTGAGTCATTGGGATATGCACCGAACATATCATATTGCCAGAGGTTTTGATTAACTATTCTGGATGTATTGTTGGGTACTCTGATTGTCCAAACTTGATTGTTTACATTCATGTTGTCACTCATAATCTTATCCTCTGTAATTCCTTATTCCTCTAATAAACTAAGACTTTATTCAGTCTTATTGGATTCCTCGTTCCTGTATTAATATAAAAAATTTTTGAGTCAGGAAATTGCCTTTTTAGTCAAAATCTTGTTAACAAAACTTAACAATAATCCCTGAGCCCTTGATAATTGTTTTCATGCTAGAATCTTACATGTAATTGTTAAATAAAGTGAGGTTAGTAAAATTATGACAGAATTATCACCTTTGCAAAAAGCAAGACTTGGCTTTAAACCTGTACTTCCCGCTACATTGGCTGCCGGAATCAAAAAAGTGGCAGTTATTGAAGGCGAAAAAACAGAGTGCGTTAAAGACCAGGAGCAAATTAAAAAACTTTTTGCCAATACATACGGCAAATGCACTGTTACCTTCAAATCTGGCGAAGAACAAAGCTTTGCAGCAAGAAATATCGGCGTTATCCTATCCGGTGGTCAGGCTCCCGGCGGACACAATGTTGTTGCCGGTTTGTATGATGCTTTGAAACAGGCTAACCCCCAGAGCAAATTATACGGTTTCTTAGGCGGCCCGTCCGGTATTATCGACGGTCAATATATAGAATTTACTGATGAAATCATCGACGCATACAGAAACACAGGCGGTTTTGATATCATCGGTTCAGGCAGAACAAAGCTTGAAACAGAAGAACAGTTTGAAAAATCACTTGCAAACTGCAAAAAGCTTGATATTTCGGGTATTGTAATCATCGGCGGTGACGACTCTAACACTAACGCTGCAATGCTTGCAGAATGGTTTGTTGCTAAAAATGCAGGTGTTCAGGTTATCGGCTGTCCCAAAACAATTGACGGCGACTTGAAAAACGAGCAAATCGAAATCTCTTTTGGTTTTGATACAGCTACAAAAACATACGCTGAGCT
>QWCN01000864.1_pt1 | contig 51731 bp, 51 predicted proteins | sample 1972711 | NCBI WGS metagenome assembly QWCN01 (sample SAMN09866707, study PRJNA288562) | Human gut metagenome isolate term1_stool, whole genome shotgun sequencing... | isolation source: gut | host: Homo sapiens | place: USA: California
TTTCTTTTTGAATGAAATGAAAAGACATTAAATAAAATTCAAGTGTTATAGTGGGAGCCAAAGCTTGGACACCATAATCATTTCTTACTGAACTGTAACTTAAAATTTGACATTTTTCTAGATTTTTTTCTTTTTCTCTTGCGTTACTTTTATATTTAATGTAGAATATAAAAGTAAGTTTTATATACCCTGGTACTTTAAAGGAGGTTTTTCCATGTTTGGAGTCTACTGCTCAAATTCCGTCATCCATTTAAAAAATGGTACAGTTATTTACTGCGAAAATCTGGTTTCTGATGTAAGAGAAAAATTGGAAATTTCTAACCATCCAGATGATACACTCCTTCTTTTCCCTTCAACATTAAAGGGAGAATCTATTTCTGTATATATTAAAGACATTTTAAAATGTGAGTATACAGATTAAACTGGTATCAAAAAATATGAGGTATTTTACCTCATATTTTTTATGTATAACAACTATTATTTTCATTTTTAATTTTTTATTCATAAATTTACTTCTCTCTTAATAGTATTATATTAAATCTGTTGTATATTCAAATAGCAATATTAAACAATAAAAAGTAAAATCTTTATATTTTTTCTTGTCTTTTTTTGTTAAGTTATTGACATTTTTGATAAATAATGTCAAAATATAAATATAAAAAATAAAAGGAGGGATTTTTATGAGTTACAATTATTATTCTAGCTATCCATCAGCTTCAACTTATTCAAAAGCTGCTAGTAGTTCTGCAGGTTTAGATGGCATTATAGCTGCATTAGGTGCATTCTTTGTTATTCTTTTAATCTTTTGTATCGCTGCTGCTATTTTAACATTAGTTGGACAATGGAAAATGTTTAAGAAAGCAGGTAAAGAAGGTTATATTGCTTTAATTCCTGTTTATAACGTAATTGTAGAAATGCAATTAGGTGGAATGCCAATATATTGGTTCTTCTTAAATTATTGTGCTTTCATTCCACTTGTTGGTTGGATTGCACCATTAGTACTTGCATTCTGGAAAAACATTAAATTAGCTCAAGCTTTTGGAAAAGGTGCTGGAACAGGAGTTTTATTAACTTTCTTCCCATTTGTAATGTACCCTGTATTAGGTCTTGGTAATGCTAAATATGTTGGTCCACAAACTCAAACAAGAATTACAGTTGAAACAGTACCAACAGATAATTCAAATACAGATAAATAATAAATAAAAACACCTATCTCAGGTGTTTTTTATTTTTGCATGATTTATAATTTTATTACATCTCACAACAGTAACATTATCTGGTATATTTTTTAACACTGTTGCATTCGCTCCTATTTTTACATTATTTCCTATCTTTATAGGTCCGAAGTACTTTAGCTCCAGCTCCTACCATCACATTATTTCCTATATCTGGATGTCTTTTATATTTATCTTTTCCAGTTCCTCCCAATGTAGAATTATGATAAATTGTACAATCATTTCCTATTGTTGCAGTTTCTCCTATTACTATTCCCATTCCATGATCTATAAAAAGTCTTTTTCCTATTATTGCGCCTGGATGAATTTCAATCCCTGTAAAAAATCTTCCTATTTGAGATACTAGTCTAGCCAAGAATAATAATTTATGTTTATATAAAAAATGTGCAAATCTATGAAAAACTAATATGTGAAAACCTGGATAAAGAATAATTACTTCTAATACATTTCTACTAGCAGGGTCTTTCTTCATTATATTTCTTGCATCTTTATACAATTCTATTAAAGTTTTCAATTTTATCACCTACTATAAAATATGCATATTTATGTTTTTTGTTATTTAAGAATTGTTCTTACATCATATTTTTAGTAAATGTTTTAAATTTTAAATTAACTTTTCTAATTCTCTTATTTTATCTCTAAGCTCTGCTGCTTTCTCAAATTCCATCTCTGTAGCACATTTTAGCATTTCATCTGTTAATTTTGAAATTGTTTCTTTTATATCTTCAGATTTTTCTAATTTATATTCTATTTCTATATCTTTTACATCTGTAACTTTTATATTGTCGCGGACTGATTTTTTTATTGTCTTTGGTATTATTCCATTTTTCTTATTATATTCTTCTTGTATTTTTCTTCTCCTATTTGTCTCTGATATAGCCTTTTCCATACTTTCAGTCAATTCATCTGCATACATAATAACAGTTCCGTCTGTATTTCTAGCAGCACGTCCAATTGTCTGAATTAATGACCTTTCTGAACGCAAAAATCCTTCTTTATCTGCATCAAGTATTGCTACTAAAGATACTTCTGGAATATCTAACCCTTCTCTTAATAAATTTATACCTACTAAAACATCAAATTCTCCTAATCTCAAATCTCTTATAATCTTCATTCTTTCTAAAGCCTTTGTATCAGAATGTATATAATTTACTTTTATATCTAAACTTTTTAAATATTCTGTTAAATCCTCAGCCATTTTCTTTGTTAAAGTCGTAACTAATACTCTTTCTTTCTTTTCTATTCTTAATCTAATTTGTTCTAGCAAGTCATCAATTTGATTTGTTACTGGTTTTACCTCTATTTTTGGATCTAACAAGCCAGTTGGTCTAATAATTTGTTCTACTACATTATCTTTACTATGTTCTTTTTCATAATCTGCCGGTGTTGCACTTACGAATACTACTTGATTTATCCTTTCCTCAAATTCTTTAAATGTAAGTGGTCTATTATCAAAAGCAGACGGTAACCTAAATCCATAATTAACCAAAGACTCTTTTCTAGCCCTGTCACCATTATACATAGCCTTTACCTGTGGAATTGTCGCATGTGATTCATCAATTAACAATAAAAAATCTTTTGGAAAATAATCAAATAATGTATATGGTGGACTACCTACTTGCCTACCACTTATATGCCTTGAATAATTTTCTATTCCAGAACAAAAACCAGTTTCTTTCATCATTTCAATGTCAAAATTAGTTCTTTCCTCTATTCTTTGTGCCTCAATTAATTTATTTTGCGACTTGAAATATTTTACTCTTTCTTCCATTTCCTGCTCAATTGTTACAATTGCTCTTTCCATTTTATCTTTTGTTGTAACATAATGTGATGCAGGTGAAATTAAAATATGACGCCTTGTACCTATTGGTTTTCCTGTCAAAGCATTTATTTCTACTATTTTTTCTATCTCATCTCCCCAAAATTCAACTCTTACTGCTGATTCTGATTGATCAGATGGGTATATTTCTACAATATCTCCTTTTGCTCTAAACGTCCCTCTTTTAAAGTCTATTTCATTTCTTGTATATTGCATACTAATCAATTTTTTTAATACCTGGTCTCTAGATTTGCTCATACCTGGTCTTAAAGATAACATCATTTCTTGATAATCTATTGGATCCCCTAAACCATAAATGCAAGAAACAGATGCAACTATTATAACATCTCTTGTTTCAAATAATGATAATGTGGCTGAATGCCTTAATTTATCTATCTCATCGTTAATTGAAGAATCTTTTTCAATATACGTATCTGTTGATGGAATGTAACTTTCTGGTTGATAATAATCATAGTATGAGACAAAATACTCAACATTGTTTTCTGGAAAGAATTCTTTAAATTCTGAATACAGTTGTCCTGCTAAAGTTTTGTTGTGTGCCAAAACCAATGTTGGTCTTTGTACTTTTTGTATTATATTTGCCATTGTAAAAGTTTTTCCAGAACCTGTAACCCCTAAAAGTGTCTGAAATTTTTTCCCTTCTTTTATTCCTTTTGATAGATATTCTATTGCTTGTGGCTGGTCTCCTGTTGGCTTGTATTCTGAATGTAGCTTAAACATATTTCCTCCTCCATAAAAATGCTTTTTCACAAAATAAATCTCAAACTTGTTTTTTATTAAATAACATTTTCGTCTTATAGATCGTCTATTGTTTTTTGTTCTCGAATTTCTATATTTTCTCTTATGTTTTCTCTTACATCTTCTGTAATTGTTTCTACTAAATCCATAATAAACTGCTTTATATTTCCTTGATATGGATCTGTTTCAATAGTTGTATACTTTTTTGCTCCTTCCTTTATCACTTCTTTTTCAGCTTCCATACATTCATTAAATAATTTTACATTTTTCCTATTAACTAAACGTCCTTCTTTTCCTTTTCTATGTACACTTAGTTCTGGTGATGTAACAAAACCATATGTTAGCGGTTTGTATTTTTTCATAAATTCACTATTAAACATTTGCTTTAATAAAACCGCATCTTGATTTGGAATAGAACCATCATTTACCGAAAAATCAATCCAAGGAAGCCTATCCAACATTCCCCTGTCATAAATAACAACTCTTGAGGTATTATCACTCATATCTTCGCTAAGATTTTTAATTAACTCACTATACATCCAAATATTATATTCTTCAAGATCTTTATTTTCAATTGGATTGTACTCTGCTGTTTCCGCTCTTTTTTGTACTGGAATCCCATTCTTTGTTAATAATTTTGTTATATTATTTAGTAATGTTGTTTTTCCACTTTTTGCGGTTCCAATAAGTTCTATAAATATTGGTTCTTTATTTTTTGATATGTTTTCTTTAATGTAATTCAAATTAGTTTCTATATTATTTGCTTGATTATTAATTTTTTCAATTTGCTCTTTCATTTTTTCCTCCTAAAAAAGTTTTTCTAATATTTTTTTATATCTTTCAAATAATATTTCTCTTTCATTTGTATTCATTAATACCGCTTTATACATATTTGTATAATACCATTTTTGCTCTTCTTTAGGTTTGTTAAAGTTCTCCCAAATTTTTTCTCCTTGTTCTTTATATAAATTATATAAAGTTTCTAAATTATTTATCTTATCTGCACATTCTACTAATTTTCCTTCTATACTTGCTGTTTTAATCTTATCAATTGCTTTAATTTTTCTTTCTTTCCATGGTAATGATTTGTCTTCTGATACTTCTTCAACAATTTTTGAAATATCTTTTCCAAATTCTATTTCTATATCCTCTAAAGAATATTTAGAATCTTCTACAACATCATGTAAAAGTCCTGCTATTACACAATTTGTATTTGCACCTGCTCTTTGTAAAATCATTCCCACAGTAAAAGGATGAAATATCATATCTACATTTTTTTCGCTTTTCCTTTTTTGCCCAGTATGAGCTTTAGTCGCAAAATATATTGCATAATCTATTAATTCTAATTCACCTTTTTTCATTTTCTTCCCCCTATAATAATTTATATTTTTGTAAAACCGCCTCTTTAACACTTTCATATCAAAATCCGTTTAATTATATCATATTTTCTAAAAAATAACTGTTACTTTTCGCTAACCACTATTATACCTTTCTAATATCTTATACTTCTATAAATTATTTTTGCCATCATTTTATAAATCGAATCATTTAAAGGATAACATCTATGTAATCTATATAAATCTAAATCTTTACTTTTATTAATTTTATTATCTGTCAGATTTTGAATATATCCCTCTTTTTTTAAATTTTCTATTTGTTCTTCTTTATATAATCCATATGGATATGTAAAAATTTTCAAATTAGACTTTCCTAATTTTTCTTCTATTTTATTATAAGATTCATTTACATTACTTACTGCTGTTTCTGTATCCAAATTCGTAAACTCTGGATGATTCATGCTATGAGAAGCTATTGTTACAAGTCCACTATCCTGCATTTGTTTTGCCTCATCCCAGGTAATTACTCCTTCTTGTTCCATATTGTCTATTATGATAAACATTGTAAATGGAATATTATATTTTTTTGCAATTGGATAGGCATTTTCATATACTCCTTCATATCCATCATCAAATGTCACTATACATGATTTTTTATATAATTGTTCTTCCCCATTTTTATATTTAGCCAAATCTTCATAAGTTATAAAATGATATCCTACTGCTTGTAATCCTTGTATTTGATTTTCAAATACATTCTTTGTTGTTTGCATATAATCATATTTTATTTCTGAACTATCGTTTACAATATTGTGATATACAAAAATAGGAATTTCAAGATTTTTTTCTCCTATATAATATTGATTGTTTACAGTTATTCTGTCATAACAAACAATACCTATTATTCCAATTATTATTACAACAATTATTCCTACTAAAATATTTTTCTTATTCGCCTTAATATTCATCTTTGTTTTCCCCTTTTTTCAATTTTCTCTATTATATCACATATTAATTAAATATAATATTTTTGTTATAAATTTTATTTAATTTTTCATTTTTACTAGACACTATCTAAGCTTTGTGTTATCATATTATATGAAACAAAAGATATGAAATATTATTATTTCAGATGGAGGTAGAAAAATGTCAAAAATTAAAAATTTAAAATTTATAATAATTTTATTTGTTACTATTTTAGCATTTGGATTTAGTTCTTGTTATGCTGTTGATTTAGATTTATCAGAGGATTTAACTACAAATGATTTTTCAAATAATAGTACATCAAATACTTCAAGTAATACAACAAATAATTCTTTTGATGATAATACTACTTTTGGTTCGAATTCAAATAGCAATAATACAAATACTAATACATCAAATTCAAATAATAATTCTTCAAATTCTTACTCTAATACAAACACATCAAACACTTCTGGAAGTAGTACTTCTTCAGCAACTGTAACTAATTCTATACCAGAAAGTAATTTGGGATTATCAAAAATTCTTAACATTCTTTTAATAGTTATTGGTATATTATTAATATTACTTGCTATTGCAATTTTAATTCGTTTAAAAAAATAAAAACAAATTGCCAAATTATAAATGGCAATTTATTTTTTTGCATTTTTTGTATGTATATTTTGTCCATTTTTTTTAATACTATTAATAGAATTTATCTTTCATAGAAATATGAAAAATATCTATTTCGAATTTTTGATAGGAGGATTTTTTATGCATAAAAAATTATTTATAAGTTTTGCAATTCTTATATCTTTGATTTTTTCTTTTACTATTTGTTTTGCAAATGATGGTGGAAATATGGTTAAAGATGCTGCTGATAATGTAAGAAATGCTGTCGGTGGTGTTGAAAACACAGTAGAAAATGTTGCAAATAATGTTGGTAATAACATGAAAAATAACAATCATAATAATCAACAAAATACTTCAACAAATAACCTAAAACCAAATGATTATAATGCTACTAGAACATCTACTGGTACAACATCTAATACTTTTATGGGTATGAATGCTACTGCTTGGACATGGCTTATTATTGGAATTGTAGCTATTGCTATAGTTGCTCTAGTTTGGTATTATGCAATGCAAACACGTTCTTCAGATTATAATGATAGAGATTAATTTTACTTATGCACTTTAAAATATTTATTTAATTAATATTTTAAAGTGCATTATTTTTTTATTTATGTTATAATGTTTAATATAAAAATATTTTAAAAATGAGGTATATTTATGAATATAAAAACAATTGCTAAAAATCCCACTGCTTACCATAATTATATAATTGAAGATAAAATAGAAACTGGAATAGTACTCTCTGGTACAGAAATTAAATCAATAAGAAACGGTAAAATTAATTTAAAAGATACATATGCTCAAATAAAAAATGGAGAAATCTTTGTAATCGGAATGCACATTAGTCCTTATGAACATGGCAATATATTTAATAAAGATCCCTTACGTAATAGAAAACTTTTATTAAATAAACGTGAAATTAATAAGATTATTGGTTTGGCAACAAAAAAAGGATATTCTTTAATCCCTCTTAGCTTATATTTTAAAGGCAGTTTAGTAAAACTAGAACTTGGTATTGGCAAAGGGAAAAAATTATATGATAAAAGACAGGACATAGCAAAAAAAGATGCTCAAAAACAAATCGCTTATAATCTAAAAAACAAACAATATTAAATTAAAAAGAGAAAACTAATTATATTTTTATAATATTAGTTTTCTCTTTTTAATTATATCTTAGATTTTATTACTTGAACCAAAAACATCTATCATTTTATGTTTTACTGTTTCTTTTATTAATTCTCTTGCTGGTCCTAAATACTTTCTTGGATCAAAAACATTTGGTTCTTCTGTAAATTCTTTTCTAATCCCTGCTGTCATAGCTAATCTTAAATCTGTATCTACATTAATTTTTGATACTCCACTTTTACTAGCTTCATGTAAAATTTCATCAGGTACTCCTTTTGCTCCAGGAATGTCTCCACCATATTTATTACACATTTCTACTAATTCTGGAATTACAGTAGATGCTCCATGCAATACAATTGGTGTATTAGGTATTCTTTCTTTAATTTCTTTTAAAATGTCAAATCTTAATTTTGCTTCTCCTTTAAATTTATATGCTCCATGACTTGTTCCTATAGCTATTGCTAAGGAATCACATCCTGTTCTTCTTACAAATTCTTCAGCTTGAGCTGGGTCTGTATACATTGCATCATTAGCTGCAACATTTACGTCATCTTCAATTCCTGCTAATTTTCCAAGTTCTGCTTCTACTACAACTCCTTTACTATGAGCATAATCTACAACTTTTTTTGTTAGTGCTACATTTTCTTCAAAATCATATTTTGATCCATCAATCATAACAGATGTAAAACCATTATCTATACACATTTTTGCTGTTTCAAAATCTGGTCCATGGTCTAAATGAATTGCAATTGGAACTTCTGGGTGTTCTTCTACTGCTGCTTGTACCATTTTCATTAAATATCCTATTCTTGCATATTTAATAGCACTTGATGAAGCTTGTAAAATAACAGGTGATTTACTTTCTGCTGCCGCATCTACAATTCCTTGTATAATCTCCATATTATTTACATTAAATGCTCCTATTGCAAAACCTTCTTCCATTGATTTTTTAAACATTTCTTTTGTTGTTACTAACATAATTATCCCTCCATTTTGGCTAATTGCCTTTTGTTTTTCTTTTGATATTTTATTTCTATTTTTTTTATATGTCAAGTCATTTTTACTCAAGTTTTGGTTTTTATAATTTTTATTACAAGTTCAGAAAACTTTCTTATAATATAAAAAGATATAAAGTTTTCACTGAACAATTCTTATTAACTTTTTTATTTAACAATTTTTAGTTCACTTAATCCTTTATATCTTTTAAATAATTTAATCTTTTATGTGTTTATAACTAGCACACATTGATTCATCTGGTTCTTGTGTATTAACCCTTTCAGTTGGCTCTACTTGAATCTCTTGTAACATACATTTTTCATTTTGTTGATTATTATATTTGCAACTAGAAACTGTACAATTTATTTTTTGATTCATTTCCATTTTTTACCTCCATGCAAATTAGAGTATTTGAACAAAAAATGTTCATAATATTTATTATGCAAAAAAATCATTTTTTTATTCAATGAATATTCGTAATTTTATACTTTTTATTTATATTTAAAAGTTAATTTTTATCTTCATTTTCTAATTTGCATTTTTCTTCTGGTTCTTTAAAACTTAAATACCAACTAATTCCATTTTGTTCTTCTTTAACATTTCTCGTTCTTTCTTCTAATTGTTGATACGTTTTAGGTGATGCCACAATTACTGGTTGATTTGGCATCCAATTAGCTGCAGTTGAGCCTTTACTACAATCTGACATCTGTAATGCCTGCACAATTCTAATAATTTCTGGTATAAAACGTCCTACATTCATTGGATATATTAAAATTGTTCTTACTATTCCTTTATCATCAATAATAAAAACGTTTCTAACCGTTTCTGTATTACTAATATCATTAGCAATCATTCCATATTTTCTTGCTATTTGTCCATTTCTATCTGCAATAATTGGAAATGATATTTTTATTCCTGTTCTACAATAAATATCATACATCCATGCTAAATGTGAACTATTACTATCTACGCTTAATCCTAACAATTCTGTATTCATTTGTTTGAAATATGTATGTGCTCTCGTAAAAGCTATCATTTCAGTTGTGCACACGGGGGTAAAGTACACATCTTTAGGTGTCACTTTTAAATCATTTTTTTAATATCTGTTTTTAGCTTAAACCTAATGGTTTTATCTCTATGTATATAAATTTTGTCAATTACCATTTGTAATATAATTCTATTGGGTTCTTCAGAATTTATAATTTCATCAAAATACTCTACTGAAGTTTTTAGTTTTACAATATTTTGTTCTAAACTTTTCTTTTCATCGCTTTGAATTAATCCCTGTAAATAAACAATACTTTGCATTTTTTCTTTTTCTAATTCTTTGTATGTATTCTCTATAATTTCTCTCTGTATAGAATTATTACAAGATGCTAGTTCTTTTATTTTTTGATTAATTAGCATTTTATATTCTTCATTTAGAATATTAAGTTTATTTTGTAATTTAAATTTATTGCTAGTTTTATTTTCTTTTTTTATTTCAATTTTAATATCCTTTATTTCTTTTAAATACTTTTGTTTAGTAAATTTTAAAAATTCTCTTAAATGAATTAAAATATCTTTTTCTTTAATTTCGTGGCAATGACAGGCTTTTGTACTATATTGCCTGTATTTTGAACAGTCATAACCTTTTTCATTTACTTTTCTTTTTATTGTAACACCAGACATTCCTGAACCACATTCATTACATACACACATTCCAGAAAAAATATAGTTATGTTTTGTTTTGGCTCCTGATGTATTTTGTTTATATTTTTTTTTTCTTAGTTCTTGTGCTAACTTAAACATTTCCTTTGAAATAATAGGTTCGTGATGATCTTCAAATACAAAATGTTCTTCTTTAGGTATTTTTACAATTTTCCCTCTAATATTTACTGTTCGCTTTTTATGAGTTATTAAAGTACCTGTATAAACTTCATTTTTTAAGATATTACTAACCATATCTTTAGTCCATTCTTCTTGAACTTTGTGTTTATAAATTCTCCCTCGTTCTAAATGTTTCATTCTGTAGTATTCAGATGGAGTAGGAAAGCTATATTTTGTATTTAATATTTCACTTATTTTTTGAAAACCATATCCATCTTCTAGGTATAACTTAAAAATTAACTCTATAACAGGTTTAATTTCATCTATTACATAAAGCATAGGTATATCATCTTTAAAAACTTTTTCATACCCATAATAATTTCCCATAATTAGTCTTCCAGTTTTTTGTTTAGAATACATATGGTCTCTGGTTTTTCTTGAACAGTCTTTTACATATCTTTCATTAAACCATGTTGTTATTCCAATTGTATCATCTCTATCATTTAGAACATCATAAGTGCCACCCATTTCAGATACTAAAATTAGATTTTTTTGCATATTTTTGAATTCATCTATTAAAACTAATACTCGTCCATTGTTTCTTCCAATTCTTGATAAATCTTTTGCTATTACTACATCTACTTTTCCTCCTTTTACTCTTTCCATCATCTTTGTAAATTCAGGTCTATTAAAGGTATATCCCGAAACATTGTCATCTATGTAAAAGTCTGAGACAGTCCAATTACAAGAACTTGCATAATCTTGAATAATTCTTTTTTGTTCTTCAATACTTGCATAATTTTCTTTATCTTCATCTCTAGACAATCTACAATATCCTACAACTGTCATTTTTTCCTCCAAATCTCGCCTGATATTGCTTGCTTTTATGTTAGCATACATTTTTATTTAATTCCACTTGTTTTGTAACTATTTTTTCAAGAATCTCGGGATAATTCTCTTTTCCAGTTACAAAAATAGCCACGCTATGTTTTTCCTTTTTATACTTTCGGATTAAATCTTTTGTTTCTTTTTTCTGAAGTTCTTCTTCTGTCAAATAAATTTGAGCATACTTTTTGCTTTGCATTTCTGATACTGTAAACTTCATAATTTATTTTGCCTTTCCGAAGTTAAATCCACACGTTCTAACTCCTTCATAACACTATTAATAAATGTTATGCCAAAAAGAGAATTGTTATCTCTTTTATTTTAAATTACAATATAGAAATAGAGTAAAACTTTTTCATATTTCTCAAATTTCATCATCTCACCTTTCTACATATATGAAGTCAAAAATTTTATCAAATGTTGCATTTTTTAGAAGTTTTTTTTCATTTTTTCAAACTTTTTTAAGTTTGCAGGAACAGGGAGTCGCACCGAACTCCAATTTACGCCTAAAAGCGTGGTTTTTAGCAGTATACCACAAAAAAATAGAAGCGACTTTTGGTCGCCCCGTAATTTTATATACTTTATTCTATGGATTGTAATTTATACATATTAGTAAAACGTAATGATCTTTTTTCATTTATTTACCAATCTCCTCAATATATCCAGATGTTTTTTCAGTATACATATTATCAGTTATAGATTTATATCTTTCTCCATCGTAATCATCTGTAAATCCATTATATGCTTTATAAATTTCATTTGTTTCAGTGTCATATACTCTTTCATACCCAAGGGTCGCATCACTTTGTTTTTGACTCATTATATCATATGTTGTACTTCTTTTTTCCCAAGCACTCATATATGAATCAAAAGCTTTTTGCACACTAGCATTTAATGCTAAAGCTTGTTTAGTTTGAGCATTACCATCATCTATAGTTTTTTGTACATATGCACTATTAAAATCTATTGAATTAATTGATTGTAATAAAATATCTTTATAATCTATAAACTCATCCTTAACTGCTGTTATTGCCATTATGTCATAAACCATATAATAAAGTGTGTCTACTCCGCCAAGATTATTATTACCAAAGTTAACAATAGATGCCATAAACATACCTTCACCAGGTTTATTATTTTCATCATTAAATGTTGCTCTTAAGACTTTACTATCTAATGCAACACTTTTCATACTAGCACTTGATTCTGATTCTTCTAATTTAGAAAAATTACTAAACTTAGGGAAATTTATAGTAGAAAAACTAGTGTCAATTGACTTTATAAATGAAGAAATATCATTAAAATTTTGATAAAATTCCTCTGTGGTAGGGTTATTTAACACAACACTATCAGCAAATAATTTGTATTGAGCATTATTTCCACTCATATTATAATAATTTTGCCAAAATTGTTTTGCTTCATTACTTTTTAAAAGTGGTTGCATTTTTAACATTAAAAATATTTGATTTCTACTATCTTCTTCATCATAAACTCTAATTGCATAATAAATTCCTGTTCCTCCAGTTTCAATCTTCCATCCTTTTGGTTTTTTCATAAAAAAAGCATCATTTTTATATTCTTCAAGCTCTAAATTACTAACTTTATTAGCAACTATTTTTACTTCTTCTTTTTTAGCTTTACTTCCTATTTTCTTCACACCGTCACTTTCTTTGCCACCATTATTATTTACTACAAGAATTACTCCAAGAACAATTACTATTGCAATTGCAATAATGGCAACTATCATCCATATTTTATTTTTTTGGTTTCATTCAATTTATTTTCCCCCTTTTTATATTTTTTTAGCATGTAAAACAACTCTATATTTGTTATTATTAGCACAGGTTGACAATGTTAATATATTATCATCTTTGGAAACATCTGTATTAAATTCTTTTATACTTCTTTTCTTTATAGTGTTTACAAATTGTTCAAAGTTAATATCATCACTAAATTCTGTTTTTATATAATAATCTTCGCTTTCTATTTTATAGATTGAGAAAATTTTATAAATACATTTTTCGTTTTCAGTATATAAAGTAATATTTGTATTTTCTTCATTCTCGTACCATTTAGTATCTAGTATATTTAGCATACTGCCAAACATTGAGCCATCTCTCATATTGTGTCCATAAATTACAATATTTTTATCAGTATTATCAAACTTATTTTTATAATCTGCAAAAATCCATCCTGCTGAATTCTTACTTTTATCAAAACTATGATTTAGGTAAAAGCTATTATTCCTTCCTTTTACTACAGGATATTCAATATTTGTATTATTTACTTTAATCCAAGCAACAGTATCACTATTTTGTTCTTTTAGTTTACTAAAATCTATTGTATATTCTTTTTTATTTTCATCTTTATCTTCAATTTTTACTGTTTCTTTTATCTGTTCTGTTATTTCATTGTTGTTTGTACTATCTTTATACCATTTATAAATTTTAATTCCAGAATATAATAATATAGAAAGTAACATTATATATATAACAAGATTTAAAATCGCTTTCATATATTTCTTACTCTTATTCTTTTTATTTCTCATTATTTACATTGTCCTTTCTTTTATAAAAGCTAGCTAATAACTCTAGCTAGCCTTTATATGTTAGTTGTACTATTCTCTTGCTTTTTTTCTTTTTACTATTGTTAATGTTACAATAGTTGCTATAGAAGCTACAAATAGCATTATACTTGTTGTAATATTATCTCCTGTTTTTGGATTGTTTGTTTCATTCTTTCTTGGTTCTGTTTTGTTTTCTGTTGCTTGTGGCTCTTTTTCTGTTTCTTGTGTTGTATTTGTTGGTGTAGCTGGTTCTTTTGATTGTTTTTCAGACTCACTTGGTGTTTCTGGTTTTTCTTGTGAGTTTTCTGTTGGTGTAATTACCAAACTTGTGTCAACCCACATTGTTGCATATTCGCCTTCATTATATTGTAACATAGGGTCATAGTCAGTAGTGTCATAATCATAATACTTACCATTTATTTTTAATTTGGTATCAGTTGTAAAACAATATCCTTCTACTGCCTTAAAATATATTCCATAAGTATAAGACTTACCACTTTCAAATTTTGTAAATAAATCGTCAGGGTTATTGATATTCCAAAAATCAGCAGCATAATAATATTTTTTACCTCCGTTAGTACTCCAATATTCAGATTGGTAAATATATGGAACATTTTCAGGTGTTGTTCCTGAGAATACAGGTTTATCCCCTACATTAAAGCTAATTGTTGCATTATTTATTTCAACTTCACTAATATGTTGCCATGTTAGAGTTTTAGGTTTTATAGTTTTTACAGCAACTATAAAAAGCCTTGTTCCAGAATTCGTTACATTTGCATTATCTACATATGTCCCATTTATCTTTACTTTTTTGCCAGTTGCAAATGTATTATCATCTTCTGTTTTTAAAGATATACTATACATATAAGTTTTTCCCTCTTCAAAAGTAGTTATTCTTTTGTCGGCTGGAACTGCATCGTTCTTGCTCTTATCAGAGTACCAATATTTTACTGGAACTGATTCACCTTTTTCATTAGTTTCCATCTCTTCCCAATATTCATACTCTACACTATATAGACCGTACCAACCATCCATTGGAATAGCTTTTGCTTGGGGAGCATCGCCTGGATCGTAATTAAATTTTACGTTCTCAATTTCTACATCACCAATTTCTGTTGCTGCCATTACTTTCATTGGCATAATAGATAAAACAAAACAAAGTAGTAACATAGTAATAATAAATATTTTACTTTTTTTAATTTTCATTTTTCTTTTCCTCCTAGTGTTTTCTTGAGTTTTTTCTTTTTGTATTATTAACTATTATTAATGTGATAATTCCTAGTAGTGCAATTGCAAACAATATAACATATACTATAACATTATCACCTGTTTTAGGATTTGCAATTGTATTATCTTTTTGAACATCATTGTTAGTTACATTATTGTTCTCTGTTTGTTCTTCTTTTTCAGTATTTTCAGTATTTTTTTTATCTTCTATATTTGTATTTTGTTGTTTCTCTTTTATTATAAATTTTGTTATAGCTTCTCCATTATCTGAAAAAGCAACTTTTAATGTATGTTCTCCAACAGATAATGTTTTTAAGTATTCATCTTTCAAAGTGATAACTGTGCTTCCTGATTTTGAGTTATAATTTGTAGAATCTACTAATTTATTGTCTACATATACTTTGTTTGTAAATAAGCTATAGTCTGCATCTATTCTAAATGTTGCATTTTTTGATTCATCAATTGTATATGTTTGATTTGCTCCTTCAGTAAACTTATATTCTTTAGGAATAACCTCTTCTTTTACATATTGAAATGTAAATTCATAAGTACATCTAGCATAATAATCAGTTCTTATTTCGTTCAAGATGCCACCATCTGAACCAGTAAAAGTCAATTTAGAACCTGTATATTCAGTATTAAGTCCTTTAAAAACTTCACTTTTTTTAGTTCCAACATTTACTGCAGTTAATATTGCTTTATTTTCTGATTTATTTCCCACTATCTTTATAACAGCTTCACTTACATTATCTGTTACTAATAGACCTTTATAGTCTCTTTTATAATATAGAGTTTTATCTAAATCTGCGAATGATTTTAATCCTTCTGTTAATGCATCAGTTTTAAAAAAATCTATTACATATTCTTTCCCATTAGTCAAATCTATTACACCATTTGATGATATATCATCATAAACATTTTCAACCTTTGTATTAATAGCTGTTATTGTTCTTACAAATTTAACACCTAATGTTCCACTAAATTTACTTGATTCTAATTTGAATGTAGATTTAGCTTCACCTACTATTGTTGTCATTGGGTAATACCAATTATTAATATTTAATTTTATAGGTGTATTAGCTCCAGAAACACCTTCATCTTCAATTTCTTCAATTACAAACTTGTACTCTGCCTCATTTAAATCAATTACCATATTATTTGAAATATTAGTAACCAACTCCTCACCTTTGAATAATTGTAATTTTGCTTTCTTGCTATATTCTACATAGCCATCATGAATTGTTCCCCCTTTAAAATTTAATGTTACTTCATTTTTGTTTTCTGCATATACTGTTGTTATTGGAATTATTAAACTAATTAATAAGCAAAACATACTAAATGCTAATAATGTTTTTATTTTTTCCATATTTTCTCCTTTCTTAAATATTTTTTTCATTTTATCATAACAATTTAATTATTATATATTTTTCGCCAAAGTTTCAATGACAATTTGGCGATTGCCTTTCACATGATTTTATGTTATATTATAATAGAATTTGAATTATTGATATGGAGGTTTTTTTATGACTTTTAGTGAACAATTAAATAAATATATAAAACAAATTGAGTGTTCTTCTAAAGACCTTGTAATTGCTTCTGGTTTAACAACTTCTGTTATTAGTCGTTATCGCAGAGGAGATAGAACGCCGACTTTAAAAAGTAAACAGTTAGAACAACTTGCAGATGGTTTATACAAATTATCTGTTATGAAAAAAACAAATATAACCAAAGAAGAAATTTATACTGCTTTATCTGATACTTTAAATGATATTTCTATTGACTTTGAACAGTTAAGTAAGAATTTTAATGAGCTTATTACGACTTTAAATATTAATATGTCTGAATTGTCTCGCTTAACTAGTTATGACGCTTCGCTTCTTTCTAAAATTCGTACAGGTAATAGAAACCCTTCTCATCCTAGAGATTTTGCCACAAATGTATGTAATTTTGTTGTAAAAAAATGCCAATCTGATGATGACAAAAAGGCTGTTGCAATTCTTATAAATTCTAGTTTGGAAGATTTAGAAAATAATTCTAACTATTTTAATAAGTTATTTAATTGGTTTACTACTAATTCTACTCCCTCTCATAACTATATAGATGATTTTCTAACAAATTTAGATAAATTTGATTTAAATGAGTATATAAAAGCTATACATTTTGACGAAATGAAAGTTCCTTTTGTCCCTTTTTATAAACAAGCCTCTAAAAATTACTATGGTATAGAAGAAATGAAAAAGGGTGAATTAGACTTTTTTAAAGCTACTGTTTTATCTAAAAATAGTGAACCTATTTTTATGTGTAGTGATATGCCTATGGAAGATATGGCACAGGATATAGAGTTTGGTAAAAAGTGGATGTTTGCTATTGCAATGACTTTAAAAAAAGGTTTTCACTTAAATATTATTCACAATCTTGATAGACCTTTTAATGAAATGATGTTAGGATTGGAAAGTTGGATTCCAATTTATATGACAGGACAAGTTTCTCCATATTATTTTAAAGGATTAAAAGATAATATATATTGTCATTTTAATTATGTATCTGGTACAGCTGCACTTTTTGGAGAATGTATTAATGGACATCATAATAAAGGTAAATATACTTTAACTACTAATAAAAATGATATTTCATATTATAAAACAAAATCCGAATGTCTATTAAGTAAAGCTACTCCTCTTATGGAAATTTATAAAATAGAAAATAGAAATTCATATAGTTCTTTTATTACATCAAGTGCTAATATAAAGGGAAATCGTAGAAGAATACTATCTTCTTTGCCTATTCATACAATATCCGATGAATTGCTTATGAAAATTTTAAAACGAAATAAAGTTTCTTCTGAAGATATTAAACAAATACAACTTTCTGTACAGGAACAAAAAGAAATCCTTAATAATACTATAAAAGCAAATATATTTGAAGATGAAATACTAGAAATTTCAAAAGAAGAATTTATAAAATCTCCTCCTTCACTTTTTCTTGCTGATAGCTTTTTTGAGACTGAAATTTATTATACTTATGAAGAATATTTAGAACATTTAAAGTTAACAAAAGAATATGCGAAAAATAATACTAATTATAAATTATCTTTCAATCATCATCATATATTTAAAAATATTCAAATTTTAATTTTAGAAAAGCATTGGGTAATGATTTCTAAAAACAAAAGTCCTTCTATCCATTTTGTGATTCATCATCCAAAATTAAGAAATGCCATTGAGAATTTTATTCCTCCAGTAGTAGAATACCCCTAAAATATATAGCAGATAATTATCAACAAATTATCTGCTATAAAAATGGTAAGTTGTTAGTTAAATCTTATTTTCTTCTTAGTAATATGTTCTTGTATAGCTTTTCCAAAATTATCTTTTAAAATTTCTTTCTTTTTTATACTTAGCCGGTCCGACCGCGAGGGGCGGACAACGGCTATTTTAACTCTACTTTTTCTGGTGTAAGCGAGCTCATTTATTGCACAGTAAATCCATCAGTCTCATTTCCACCCACGAGCTCAGAGCTTAGAGATACGATGGGGAACAACGCATTTTCGTCCCTGCCAGCGTAGACGTGAGAGTTAGTAACAGCACACGCGCCAATAGAGCCATTCATCATAAAGCGTATACAGAAATTGCAACGAGATGGGCTGGCATCTACGCAGCGCGAAGCTAACCAGTACGGTTTTGTCGAACCCTCCGGAAGAACAATTAAATCATAATATTTAGTCCCATCAGTCGCTGTCTTAAATGCCGTTTGCATAAAGCTATCGAGTTTACTCCAATATGTTTGATATGGTTTGATACTTGTCGCTGTTGTTATCATTCCATCTGTCGCTCCATTTTCTGTTTGTTCAACAAACTCTGTTTGTTCACTCATTCCTATTCCGTCTTCTTTTTTTGGTCCACCATTTATTACACTTAAGTTTTCTTTTGCATACATTATTGGATAATTTTTATCACTTGTATATGCCCTTGATATTTGTTCTCCGTATTTTGCTTGCACTTTATATTCATGTGCACTTTTTACTGCTTCTTCTGTCATGTATTTTTCTATATCTTCTATATTTAAACTTCTTGCTGTTATTCCTTTTGCTGTATTTCCATATAAACCATTACAAGCATCATTTAATAATTTTACTCCATTATTATATCCTTGTGCTTGTCCTAAATATACGGTTCCCGTTGTTGGTGCTGTTGGTACTAATGTTACTTTTCCATTTTCTATGTCTAATACTCTCCACTCACTTATTTTAAAGTTTGTTTCTGCGCTATTTAACAGCGTATCTTTTTGGCTACTTGAACAATATTTTCCTTGCCAATTATATGTTCCACTTGGTGTATATGTTACTTTTGAACCTATTTCTAGCCCTTCCGGAAGTGGTTTTGGTGTAGTTACTGTTCCTTTTGCATCTACTGTAAAATCATGTCCATCCATTGTGACTGTTACTGGAAAAGTATCTCCTGTTACGGTTCCTCCTTGATATCCTACTTCTGTTTTTAATTCTGCAACTGTTATTTGTCCGTCATCTGCTCTTGCTCCCATAATTGCTAATTTTACTTTTTCTTCTGCACTTGCATTCTCTGTTTCTGTTTTTGCACTTTCTGCCTTTGTTAATACTCCATTGTCTCCTGTCAATGTAGCAATTGTTACTCCTGCAAGTATTAAGAGTACAATTATAGTAATCACTAATGCAATTAATGTAATACCTTTTGCATTTTTAAATTTTGTTTTCATTTGAGTTTTTCCTCCTTTTTATTTTCTTTTGTAGTAATATTTTTTATATACTTTCAAAAAATTTTTACTTTCATTTATATATTATATTCTTTTTTATGCTGTGTCAATACAGTTTATAGATTTGTAATATAATTGTAATAATGCTTTGCTTTTCTGTATTTATATTATATCTTAATTATATGATTTTTCAAAACTGAAAGATTAAGACTTTACGGGGGTAAAGTCTCCAGGATGTGAAAATAGTACTAACCATTTACCTTGATAATCCTCTAACTTAATATTTCCAAATGTAGTCACCGCTTCAAAATCCGGTGCTTTTTGACCAATTTTTACATTTCCATTCATCATTAACTCATAATCCATAAAAAAACAAACTCCTCTCATATTTTTTCTATATTTTATGAAAAAAGTTTGTTTTTGTTACTTTATTCTATTGTTTTAATCTTAAATATCCCAGTTCATTCCATACATTATAAGCCAAATTTAATCTAAATACCAAAGTTGGTTTAGCACCTGCTCTATTTTTGTCTACAACACAAGCATAATATCTGACATCTGGATCATCATATTTCTTCAAATCATAAAATTTTGTATCTACTTCCTTTAATGAATACTCATAGTTTTTTAAAGTATCTCTATTAATTTGTTTAATTAAACATAATGTGTCTAATACTTCTTTTACTGTTCTACTAACAGCCAAATCATTTACATCTAAATTAATTGGTAAAGTATCACTTTCAGCTAATTGTAAAGTTGAACATATATATAAATTAAAATTTTGTGCTAGGTTTGAAAGAATTGTAGCTGTTCTTTTTATTTCTTCAGGTACACCAATATTTGCAGTATCTGTTTTTAATGTATCATAAAATACATATTCTATTTGTTCTTTATAATAATAATTCATTATAACTTTTTTTAGCTCATCATTTGTATGGTCTGTTATATTAATAAAATATATTGAGTTTTTAATTTCTTTATTTGCCCAATCTGTAATAGCTACAGTATTTTTAAACTCTGTTGATTCTTTCATTAATCTATTTACAAAGTCTCCTTGCTTTTCATCTTTTTTTCTGATAATAAATCCTTTTTCGTCCACATCTACTTTTTTAGGGTCATCTGCTCTAAATTTAAATTCAAGTAATTCTCCTTCTGTTTTACTTATTTCATATCCATGTAGTTTTTTAATTTCTGGATTATTTATTATAGTTGTAATTAAACAAAGTTTCATTTTCTCTTCTGACATCTCATTTGAAATAATAAGAACTTTCTTTTTATGTACTAATGCTGTATGTGCTGCTAAGTCTATAGTAAATCTACTCTTACCACAGTTTGATGGCATCGCAAATGCCATTGTTTCTCCTTTTCTTATTCCTTTAAATACACTTGTTAATATTGGAAAAGGTAAAGATAACCCATTTCTTAAATTATTGTCTCCCATTTCTAAAAAGCTAGTAAGATTTCTATTTAATACAGCTCTTTTAAATTTTTCTGTATCATTTACCTGTATAATTGCACTTTTTACTTCTTCTACAGACATTTTATCATATAAAATATAATCAGTTATTTCTACCACTTTATCTTGAATTGATTTTATTGGTATTGCCAAATAATTTTTTCTTAAAACAAATAATTTCTTTAAATCTAAGTATATTTTTTCCATATTATATGTTTTATTCGCAACTTCTGCCTTTAACTGATTTTTCAATTTATACACTTGTTCTGAATCTCTGGAAAAATTGAATCCTTGTTTAGCTATTTCAGGTGTATAGGCACCTCCTTCAGTAAATAATACACTTTTATATATGTTTAAAATCGATTCATCTTCAAAATAACAATCTTCAAAAAGAAAGTAATATTTTACAATAAGTTTAGGATCTGATAATAAAATTCCCATATATGTACGCTCTAATGGTATATTACTTAATTTATTAGGATAAATTGAACCTGTTTCCTCTTCTTCCTGTTTATATCTTTCTTCTACTTTATTATCATTTTTTTGTTCTTTACTCAATATTTCTAGTTTTTTTAAAGCTCCTATATAATCCTGGTTTAATAAACTTTCTCTAATTTTTTGTATTGTATCAAAATTATCTACAGTTACTGGTATATTATTTAATATCTCATATATCTTTTTTATTCTCTCTTCTTCCATATTCTTCCCCTTTCTTCTTACTCTCATCTTTATTATATACTTATAATTTTTTTTTAGCAATAGCTTTTTTGTTAAATTTATGATATGATAATTTAAATTAAAAGTAAAAAAGGAGTATTATAGAAATGGCATTTGACGGCATTGTAACAAAAGCAATTGCTTCAGAATTGCAACAATTATCTGGAGCTAGAGTTGATAAAATCTTTCAACCTAATTCAAATAATGTTATTATAGGTTGTTATATAAATGGTAAAAATTATGCATTAAATATATGTACAAATTCCAACAATTATCGAATTCATCTAACAACACATCCTAAACCCAACCCACAAATTGCACCTAATTTTTGTATGGTATTACGAAAACATTTAACTGGTTTGCATATAAAAAATATAATAACAGCTAATTTAGAAAGAATTATAACTATTGAGTTTGAAGGTTTTGATGAAGTTGATGATATTATTAATAAGAAATTAATTATTGAGCTTATGGGTAAACATTGTAACATTATATTGTTAAACGAGGAAAATATAATAATTGATAGTTTAAGACATATTAACAATTCTGATAGTACTCATGTTGTTATTCCTCATACCAAATATACTTATCCATCAACAGAAAAACTAAATTTCTTAAATTGTAATGATTTTGAAGATTTTAAAAAACATTTATCAAATGTTGACACTGAATCACTTCCATGGTGTATCAGTAACACTTTTAACGGTATTAGTAAAAAATTTATTAATTTTATTATATCTGATCTAAATATAAAAGATTTGAAAGAAATCTTTTATTATCTAAAACAAATTATACAAGATACTGATTCATTAAATTTGAAATTTAAAACAATAAATAATGATTACTTTTTAGTGCAAAATCCAAATAATAATGAACTGTTTTCTCTGAACTTTTTTATTGATGATTTTTATTATCAAAAAGAACTTTCAGAGGATTTAAAAAATTACCGAAATAGCATGTTAAAGTTAATTTTAGACACGTTAAAAAAATATAAAAAAAGATTGCAAAATATTAATGAAAAATTAGAAGAATGTAAAAATATGAACACCTATAGATTATATGGAGAACTTATTACTGCAAATTTGTATAAGATTAAAAATGTTAATATATCGCAAATAAAATTAGAAAATTATTATGATAATAACAATTTAATTAATATACCTCTGGATTCTAAATATTCTCCTAGTATTAATGCTAAAAAATTTTTCAAAAAATATACTAAACTAAAAAATGCATCAGAAATTGTTTCCATTCAGAAAAAAGAAACTTTAGAAGAACTTAATTATATTGAAAGCATTGTATATGAACTAGAATCTGCTTCTTCTATTGAAGAATTAGCCAATATCTTTGATGAAATATCAGAAAACAATATTTTTAAAGATAAAACAAATAAAACTAAAAACATCAAATCGTCTAAAATAAAAAAGTCTAATCTAACCAAAAATAAAAATGTATCTTTTAATCCAATTAAATACACCATAGATAATTTTACCTTTTTAGTTGGAAGAAATAATAAGGAAAATGATTATCTTTCTTTAAAATATGCTAAAAAAACTGACTTGTGGTTTCATACAAAAGACATTCATGGAAGTCATGGAATTTTAATATTAGATGGAAAGCAACCCAAAGAAGAAATCTTAATAAGATGTGCCGAAATTACCGCTTATCATAGTAAAGCCCGACTTTCTTCAAATGTTCCTGTAGATTTTTGTGAAGTCAAATATGTAAAAAAGCCAAATGGTTCTAAGCCTGGTATGGTTATTTATACAAATAACTCTACTTTATATGTTAATCCTAAAATAAAATAAAAAATAAGCAAATGTTTTTTATATCATTTGCTTATTTTTATTTACCAGAATATTAGTAAAGTTATTGCCGTTAATACAATAATTTCTGGTTTCGTCATTTCTTTAGGAATTAGTTCTATTTCTCCTTCTTCTTTATGGTCCACAATTGAAACCTCATATGATGTTACGTCTTTCAATTCAAAATACATACTAAAATCCTGTGTTGTATTATTTTGTGTTGTTGTGATATCAATATATTTTTTTCCAACTAAGACATTTCTTTTAGAATATAAATCAATTTTTAAGTATTTGCCTGTCAAATAATCTTTATCTGAATTTTTTATTGTTCCTTTTATTCTTCCATTTACCAGTGTAGCTTGTGCTTGTTTTATTTGAACTTGCTCTATACTATCTCTTCTCTCTATGTTTTTATATGAAGAATTTAGTCCTACATTTATAATAAAATTAGAAAAAAAGAAAAAAAGTACAAACCATATTATATATTTTAAAAACGTTTTCATTCTATCCATATTGCTACTCCTTATCTTATAATATCTATATTATACACTAATTTTGGCTATTTGTAAATAACAACGGACTTACAATTGTAAGTCCGCTTAATTCGGAAATTCTCTTAACTTTTCCAGAAACTCTTTACCCTTTATTCCCAAAGGTATTATTTCTTCTCGCTTTTCAATATTTATTAAACCATACCTTTCGTTTTTCTCCACAATGGCAATGTTTCCATCTACCTCAATTATGTTATCATAACGCGATAGAAAATCCCACAACCCTTTTGGATACTTAACAGGTGCAATTTCTATACCTTTAGAATTAATAATTCCTTCGCATTCATTCTTTCCTACAATAGTGAAGTTACCATGGAATTCATATACATATTCATATGGCAACTCCTTAAGTTTTCCTGTATCATCTAACCGAATAGCTAATTTGGTTATTTGAATGATTTCTGGCATTTTATTCCCTTCTTTATTGTTAAAATTTGTCAATCTAGACATATTCATATTATAACACCATATTTGCATTTATGTCAATCGATTTTTCTATTTAATTTTCCTAAATTTCAATTGCTTGTCCTAAACAAGTAGAATAAATATATTTTTTAGAGACCTTTTTATTAAATGATTGTTCTAATGCCTCTTGATATAATTCTAATTGTTTTTTATATTTATTTACTAATTCATATTTTTTATTTTTTTCTATATAATCTGTTTTATAATCAACCAAAATAAGTTCATTATTTTTATTAACATAATACAAATCTATAACACCTTGTACTAAAATAGTTTCTTCTATTTCCTCATTATATATAGTATTCGCTGGAATATTTAAATAAAATGGTTTCTCTCTTTCAATTAGTTTTGCTGTCTTTAATTCTCTCCAAATCTCAGACTTTGTAAATTCTAATATTTTAAAAGGATTTATATTATCCGCTTCTATTTTGGTTATAATTTGCTTTTCTACTAAACTATTAATTAACTCTTTTACTTTAATTAAATTATAATCTACTTTTTCATCTAAATTTTGCATACACAAATGTATTAAAGTTCCCTTTTGAGCTCCTGTCAATTTGTTTTTTTCTTCTAGTTTCAAGAATTGTGGCTTTGGAAATTCTATTACATCTTCTATTTTATCTTCTAAATTTCTCTGTTTGCCTATTAATTCTTCTATACCGATATCTAACTTTTCTTGTTCTACCTGCTTTAACTTAGTTACAGACGTCTTAGTTGGAATAGTAGTTGCTAATTTATTTGGATATGTATAATTTAATATTTTTTCTAATGTTTTAAATTCTTCTTTAGTTATTTCTTTTTTATTAAGTTCTTCTATAACATTAACTTTTTCTTTTTGAATTTTTTTACATCTATTTAGTATATCTTTTTTCTTATATAAATTTAATAACATACAATTTTTATTTTTTTCTTTTTCATATTCATAAACTAGTAATATCCAATCCAAATATTTTTTATATTTTTTAATTAAAATTGTATTTATTTTTCCATCTTTTTTAATATATCTTTCAACTTGTTCTGACATTTTTAAAAAATCTTTTTGATAATCATTCTTAATTCCTGTTATAATTAGTTTTTCTTTTGCCCTAGTTAAAGCAACATATAATATTCTCATTTCTTCTGATAATGTTTCTATTAACATTTTACTTCTTAATGATGCTTTACTTAAAGTATCATATTGAATTTGTTTATCATAATCAATATATTTAACTCCTATTCCCATTTCTTGATGTAACAAAACAGAATCATTTAAATCCATTAAATTAAATTGTTTTCCAGTACTTGATAAAAACACAACCGGAAATTCAAGGCCTTTACTTTTATGAATACTCATAATACGAATTACATTATCATTTTCTCCAATTAATTTGGCAGAACCCAAATCTCCACTGCTTAGTTTTAGCCTATCTATAAAATTAATAAAATTATATAATCCTTTAAAATTTGAACTTTCATATTGTTTAGCTTTTTGAAACAACATTTTTAAATTTGCTTGTCTTAATTCACCATTTGGCATTAATCCGAACATAATTATAAAAACCTGTATCTATGTATATTTTCCAAATCAATTCATCTAAAGAAAAATATTCTTGTTCATCTCTCCATTTATCTAAATTGCTTAAAAAATTGCAAATTTTCTCCTTAAGCTCTTTATTAACATCAATCATAGCTTTTTGCATACAAACATAAAAGTTGTCATATTTATCAGATAGTCTTATTTGAACTAATTCATCATCTGTAAATTTTCCTATAAAAGACCTCAATACTGTAACAAGTGGAATATCTTGCATTGGATTATCAATTATTTTAAGTAATGACATAATTGTTTGAATTTCAATAGAGCCTAAATATTCTTGGGAACTATCTGAAAACACAGGCATATTTAATGATAAAATTTCTTGTTCATATATAGGTGCTATATTAGCAGTTGATCTGAGCAATATTACTATATCTTTATATTCAATATTTCTATATTGGTTTTTCTTTCTGTCCCATACTTGAAATTTTTCTTTTATTAACTCTTTTATTCTGTTTGCAACAAATCTAGCCTCTAATTCAATATTTTCTACTCGTTCTTCTTCTTCTTCGTTTTTTTCTTCAAATATTTCCTCGTTTTCTATATTCTCTTGTTTTTCTTCTTCTTTCAAATCTATAATATCAATTTCAGTTGCAAAATTTTGTTTTAACTCTGGATAATCTGCACCTAAATTTAGATATTCTTTTTCATCATATTCAATATCTCCTAAATCATTGCTCATTATATCTTGAAAAACTATATTAGTAAAATCTAACACATTATCTCTACTTCTAAAATTTTTAAATAATTGTATTTTTAAATCATCTTCTTTTTGCTTATCTTTTTTCGATTTATATTTATGATATTTGTTTAAAAATAATTCTGGCATAGCTTGGCGAAATTTATAAATACTTTGTTTTACATCTCCTACCATAAATATATTATTTCCTTTTGATACAGAACTCAAAATATATTCTTGTACCAAATTACTATCTTGGTATTCGTCTATTGCTATTTCTAAATATTTTTCTTGATACCTCTTTGCTACCTCAGAAACTTGTATTTTTCCATTTTCTTCTTTTAATAATATTTTTAAAGCAAAATGTTCTATATCGTTAAAATCTACTATATTTTTATTTCTTTTTCTTTTCGAAAACTCTTCATTAAATTCGAATATTAGATTTTTTAACTTTGATAAAATAGAATACATGTCATAAATATCTTCATTAGCTTGCCTTGAATTATAAATCAATATCTTATCTAATATTTTACTTAATTTTTTCTTTCCATCATCACGTATCTTTTTTGCTTCATCCTTTAATTCAGATTCTACTTTTTGCCTTGGCCATGTAGGAAACTTTAAATTTTGATTTATCTCATATGCTTTGTCCCAACTATTTAAACTTCTCTTTAAATTCTCTAACATATCAATATCATTTCTAATTGTTTGATAATATTTTTCTAATTCTTTATCTAATGTAAGTTTTTTAGATATACTTTCAAACGTAGACAATATATCTACTAATTCTTCATCAACCTCTTTCAATAATTCCTTTCCCCAAATAGTATTTGCAAAATCTTCATCTAATCTATCTTTTAAATTAAACATTTCTATCTTATCAGTTAACCATTTTTCAGGAAATGGATTACTTTGTATATAATTATTTATCTTTAATACTAACTCTTTTAAAGGAGTATCATCTCTATAACTTGTATACGTATGAATCAATTTGATAAATTCATCATTATCTTCCTCATATTTTTTTTCAAAAATATCTTCTAATACCTCTTGCTTTAACAACTCTATTTCAGTAGTATCTGCAATTCTAAAATTAGGAGAAACATTATCTAATTCATAAAAATTATTTCTAACAACTTCTAAGCAAAAAGAATCAATAGTACATATACTAGCTTTATTTAGCAAAGTAATCTGTCTTTGCAAATTCTCATTTTCAGAATCTTCCTCTAGTTTTTTATAAATAGCATCTAAAACTCTTTCCCTCATTTCAGAAGCTGCAGCATTTGTAAATGTTACAACCAATAACTTATCTATATCTATTTTTTCATTTATTATCTTATTAATAATTCTTTCTACCAAAACAGCAGTCTTACCACTACCAGCAGCCGCTGCAACCAAAATATTCGAATTTTTTTCATAAATAGCATCCTGTTGTTCACTTGTCCATTTCACTTTACTCATATCTACTCCTTTTGAGACACTGGGGACAGGTCTTGTTTGTTTCATTTCTTTGTTGTTTTTTGTTTTCTCTAACATTAAATATACCGACAAAAATACTAAATTTTAAAAAATCCCAACAATTTCTCCATCTTCATCTATATCAATACTTTCTGCTGCAGGCACCTTTGGAAGTCCTGGCATTGTCATTATTTTTCCTGCTAATACAACCACAAAACCTGCTCCATTCTTTAATTCCACTCCTCTTACATTAATATTATAGTCATCTTTACATTCTAAATTTTTAGGATCATCAGAAAAAGAATATTGTGTTTTTGCAATACATATTGGCAACTTCGCATATCCCATTTTTTCTATATTTTCTATTTGCTTTTCTGCCTCTTCAGAATATTTAACATCTTTTGCATAATAAATATTTTTTGCTATTTTTAATATTTTTTCTTTTATTGAATCACTATCATTATATATGTATTTAAATTCATTTGGCTGTTGGCTTAACTTAACTAGTTTGTTTGCTATATCAATTGCTCCATCTCCGCCTTTAGCCCAGCCTTCTACTACACTTAACTCTATATTTTTATTAGCTAATTTTTCTTTAATATACTCTATTTCTTTTTCAGTATCTGATGCATATTTGTTTAATGCAACTATAACGTTTAAGCCAAATTTATTCTTTATATTATCTATATGTTTATATAAATTATCAATTCCTTTTTCTATTCCTTCTATATTTTCTTCTTGTATTTTTTCTTTTTCTACTCCACCATGATATTTAATAGCTTTAATTGTCGCAACTATTACTACAGCATCTGGTTTTAATCCTGTTTTTCTACATTTTATATCTAAAAATTTTTCTGCTCCTAAATCTGCACCAAAACCTGCTTCTGTTATTGTGTAATCAGCAAGTTTTAATGCTGTTTTTGTTGCAATTACACTATTACATCCATGTGCTATATTTGCAAATGGTCCTCCATGAACTAGTGCTGGTGTATGTTCTAGTGTTTGTACTAGATTTGGCTTAATAGCATCTTTTAATAATACTGTCATTGCACCTTCTGCTTTTAATTGTTTAACATATATCGGCTCTTCTTTTTTATTGTATCCAATTATTATATTTCCTAATTTTTGTTTTAAGTCTTTTAAATTTTCAGCTAAGCATAACACTGCCATTATTTCTGAAGCTACTGTTATGTCAAAATTATCTATTCTTGGAACAATTTTACTTTCGCCTGAAAGTCCTGTTTCAACTTTTCTTAATTGTCTATCATTTAAATCTAAGCATCTTTTCCATACTACTTTTTCAAATCCTAATTCATTTCCAAAATAAATATGATTGTCAATCATAGCAGATAATAAGTTGTTAGCTGATGTTATTGCATGAATATCTCCTGTAAAATGTAAATTTATATCTTCCATTGGAGCAATTTGTACTTTTCCTCCTCCAGTTGCTCCTCCTTTTATTCCAAAAACTGGCCCTAAAGAAGGCTCTCTTAATGTAAGTATAGATTTTTTACCTATTTTTCTTAATCCATCAGCAATTGCAATAGAAACTGTAGTTTTTCCCTCTCCTAATGGTGTTGGGGAAATAGCTGTTACTAAAATTAATTTTCCATTATTCTTGCTTTTATTTTTTTCATATATTTCATTAGAAATTTTTGCTTTATATTTCCCATATTGTTCGATATCCTCTTCTTTAATTTCTAATTTTTCTGCTATTTTATTAATTTCATCTAATTTTGTATTTTTTGCTATTTCAATATCTGTCATTTCTATTGCCCCCTATCTGATACTTATTTTATATTGTTTTGATTTTTTCTGCTATTATGCTATTAATCCTACAACTACACCTATTAAAGCTCCTACAAAAACTTGTATAGGTGTATGTCCTAATACTTCTACAAGTCTTTCTGAAACTTGTATTCCAGTTAACCCTGGTGTTTCAACCAATTTATTTAATAAAGCCGCTTGTTTACCTGCCGCTCTCCTTACTCCACATGCATCATACATAACTACTATTGCCATTATAAAAGCTACAGCAAATATAGGTGTGTCTACTCCTTGATATTTTCCTACCAATGTTGCTAATCCCGCTACTACAGCTGAATGAGAACTTGGCATTCCTCCTGCTCCCATAATTCTTTTAAAATTGAATTTTTTTGTAGTTACTAAATCATAAATTAATTTAAATAGCTGTATTCCAAACCATAATAAGACTGGTATATAAATATATTTATTTTGTATAAAACCTATTAAATTGTTCATTTTACATTTTTCTCCCTTTTTATTTTTTTAATCTTTTGTTTGAAAATTTTCTTCTTTCATTTCATCATCTTTTTTTACTAAAATCGTAATTTTTTTCTCTGCTTCTTCTAATATTTTACTACATTCTTTAGAAATTTTTATTCCCTGCTCAAATCTTGAAACAGAATCATCTAAGTTTAAATCTCCTTTTTCTAATTCTGCAACAACTTTTTCTAATTCTTCCATATTTTCTTCAAAACTTTTACTCATAAATATCTTTTCTCCTTTTTATTCCAATCCTTATAAACTACTTTACAATTGCTTCTTTTTTACCATCTATAAATCTAATTTCTATTAAATCATTTGTTTTTAATTCTTCTTTGCTTTTTATAACTTTATTGTTTTTTTCCGTTATAGAATATCCTCTATATAATGTTTTTAATGGACTTAGAGCATCTAATTTTGCAATCAATTCTATGTATTTAGTTTTTTCTTTTTCGTGTTTTACTTTTATACTATTTTCTATTTGTTTAATACAATTATCTAATTTAATATAGTTGTCATTTATTTTTCTTAAAGGCTCTTTAAATACTGAACTTGACATGCATTTTTCATATCTAAGATTCATAAGTTCTAGTTTTTTTATTAATGAATTTCTTAATCTATCTTGGTAAGTTTCAATTTTTCTTTTTACTTCATATATATCAGGCACAGCAAGTTCTGCAGCTGCTGATGGAGTTGGTGCTCTTAAATCTGCAACAAAATCTGCTATTGTAAAATCTGTTTCATGTCCTACTGCTGATATAATAGGAATTTCAGAATTGTATATACTATGTGCAACAATCTCTTCATTAAATGGCCATAAGTCTTCTAAAGAGCCTCCTCCTCTTGCTAAAATTAATACATCAGCTAATTTGTTTTTATTCATATATTCTATTCCATTTGATATCTTTTCAGCTGCACCTTCTCCTTGAACTGGTACTGGTAATAAACGTATATATACATTTGGATTTCTTCTTGTTGAAACATTTATAATATCTCTTATTACAGAACCTGTTTGTGATGTTAATACTCCTATAACTCTAGGCATCATTGGTATTTTCATTTTATGCTCTTCTTCAAACAAACCTTGTTGCTCAAGTCTTTTTTTCAATTCTTGATATCTAGTATATAAATCTCCTAAGCCATCTTCTTCCATTGCTCTTGCATAAATTTGATATACTCCATCTCTTTCAAAAACAGAAACACTACCTAAAATCATAACTTTCATGCCATCCTTTGGCATGAAAGTTAATTTTGTTGCATAAGATTTAAACATAATACATTTTATTAAAGATTTTTCGTCTTTTAAAGTAAAATACATATGTCCTGTATAATGATTTTTAAAATTTGATATTTCTCCTTTTATTAATATGTTATTTAAATATTCATCTTCCGCTATTTTTTCTTTCATATATTTATTTAAATCAGAAACTGTTATAGCCATATCTGCATATTTCATATTTTCATTTCTTCCTTTTTTATTCTTTTACAATACTTGCTAAAATTCCATTTACAAAGTTTTTAGAATTATCTTCACCATATTTTTTTGCTAATTCCACTGCCTCATTAATTCCAACTTTAAATGGGATATCTTTGTATTTTATTTCGTAAATAGCTATTTTCAATATTGCTAAATCAATTTTAGAAATTCTTTCGATTTTCCAGTCTGATTTTAAATTTATTTCTATTTTTTGCATTATATCTTTTTCATTTTTTTTGATTCCTAAAACACTATCTTTAATGTATTCTATTGCATTTTTATCTGTTATATTATTACTTTCTATATATAATTCTATTTGCTCTTCTAAATTTTCTATATTTTGAATTTCTAAACTATATATAAGTTTAAATGCTTGTTCTCTTATTTCTGATCTATTCATGTATATTTTTCCTTCCCAATAATATTACATTTTATCTATAAAACTTTTTAATTTCGTTTTTACAAAATCTTTATTTTGTTGTACATAATTTCCAATAAAAGCTCCTAATACTAGCACAACAATAGCTAATATTAAATCATGCAATCTTGTAACTAATATTAATATCGCTATAATTACTCCTATAATAGCTCCTCTATATTGAGTTATAAAATCCTTGAATCCGTTCATCTTAATCACATTCCTTTCCGCATAAATTTGTTATGAATTTTCTTAAGCCTCTTGCTGTTCTTCTTTTGGTGCAACTTTTTTTACTGTAATATTTACTTCTTTTACATCTAAATCTGTTGCGGTTTTTATTTTTTCTTTTATTTTAGTTTGTAAGTTTGCAGATAACTCTTTTATAATAACATTTGAACCAACCATTAAATTAACATACACCATTACATTATTTTCTCTATCTAATTCAACTCTGGTTGTTACTTGTTCTGTTCCTTCAAAATTCAAAGCTACTGAATTAACTAAGTTTTCTAGTGTTTCTTTTGATATCATAAGCTTTCCATTTTCATTTTCTAACAAAACTCCTTGTTCTTCATTTGTTTTTCCTTTTGATGTTGAATCAAAAAATATACATTTTATTGAAAGTAAAATAAATACTACACTTATTCCTAGTAATATTTTACTTGAAACATCTCCTACAATAACTTTGTAAATAATATTTCCAATTAAATTCATATCTAGCCATCCAAATATTAGTAAGCATAATACTATAGATAATATTAAAATAATATTAGAATATATAACTAATGCGATTTTTTCTAAAAATTTCATTTCATTTTTTCCTCTTTTCTTTTTTATTCTTCTATATTGTTTTCACTTTCATTAGGTGTATCATTTTTTGCTGTATCAGTATTAACTCCTTGAACATGTACATTTACCTCTTCAACTTTTAATCCAGTCATACTTTCTACTGCTTTTTTTACTCTGTTTTGAATTTCAAATGCTACATCTGGTATTCTAGAACCATACTCTACAATAATATTTACATCTATTTTTGCTATATTTTCTGATACTTCTACTTTAATTCCTTTTGCTAGATTTTTCTTTCCACTAAATACTTCTGAAATTCCACCTGCAAAACCTCCGGCCATTCCAGCAACTCCATTGACTTCTGATACGGCTACACCTGCAATAACTGCTACTACATCATTAGATATTTTTATTCCTTCATTTTCTGTTTTTATTTCATTGTCTAATTCTACAATTTCTTCATTTTCTTTGTTTTCCTCACTCATTTTTATTTCCTCCTTTTTATTTTTAGTTAATACCTACCTTTATTATTAACTAAAAAAGATATACTTATAAAATACATTATAAGTATATCAATTTTTTTCCTTTTTTACAACTGTTTTTATTCAAATACATCAAATTCTTGAATTTGATTTCCTCTTAGAAAATCTCCTATTGACATTTTCTTTGCATTTTCTCCTTGAATTTCTAGCACTTTTAAAATTCCATTTTTTGCCTTTATAAATAATCCATCTTTTTGGTCTGAAATAATTACTGTTCCATTTCTCATAATTTCAATATTATCTGTAATTAATTCATCTTCTGTTGCAATTGAAACTTTCCAGAATTTTATTTTTTTTCCATTTAAAAAAGTATATGCTCCCATAATTGGGTTTAATCCTCTTACTAAATTTTTTATTTCTTCTGCTGTCTTGTTTTCCCAATCTATTTTTGCCATTTCTTTATTTAACATTGGTGCTAAAGTATAGTCATTCCCTTGTTTTTCTCTTGGTGCTATCCCTTTTTCGATTTCTTTTAAAGTTTCTACTAGAAGATTTCCACCAATTTTAGATAATCTCTCCCATAATTCTCCTGTTGTCTCATCTTCTCCAATATCAACTTCTTCTTTTAAAATCATATCTCCTGTATCCATACCAATATCCATATACATTGTAGTAATTCCTGTTGTTTTATCTCCATTTAAAATAGCCCATTGAATAGGTGCTGCACCTCTATATCTAGGAAGTAAAGAACCATGAACATTAATACATCCTAATTTTGGAATTTCTAAAATTTCTTTTGGCAATATCTTACCATATGCTACTACACAAATAATATCAGGATTTAAATCTTTTATCTCTTGTATAAATTCAATATTATTTTTTACTTTTAATGGTTGATATATCTTTATGTTTTTTTCTATAGCAAATTCTTTTACTGGGGAAGCCATCATCTTCATTCCTCTTCCTTTTGGTTTGTCTGGATTTGTTACTACTCCCAATATTTCATATCCTGCATTATACACCGCTTCTAAACTTTCTTTAGCAAAATCTGGTGTTCCCATAAAAACTATTCTCATTTTTTCCTCCTCTTAGATTATTTTTCGTCAGTTGGTTCTATATATTCTAAAGTTCCTGGTATTATTTTATCAATAAAAACTTCTCCGTTTAAATGATCTACTTCATGACAAATAGCTTGTGCTAATAATTCTTTTGCTTTTACTTTTATTCTCTTTCCATCTCTATCAGTATATTCAGCTGTTACTTCAGTAGGTCTTATAACTTTTGCAAATTCATTTGGAAAACTTAAACAACCTTCGTCAACCTCTTGTTTTCCTTTTGTTTTTAATATTACTGGGTTTATCATAGCAATTGGTCCATTATCGTCATAAATATCAATTACTATTACTCTTTTTAAAATTCCTACTTGAACTGCTGCAAGTCCAACTCCATTATATTTATGCATTGTTTCTATCATATCATCAATCAATGTTTGTAATTTTTCATCAATTGTTTCTATTTCCCTTGATTTCTTTTTTAAAATTTCGTCTCCTTTATATCTTAAATTTCTAATCGCCATTTTTTACTCCTTTCCTTTTTGGTTATTTAAACTATATTTTTATTAGTTATGCCATACTATTAGGATTAACATCTATTGATATTCTCATATCTATTAAATTTTCTTTATAAATGTTTTTTAAACATTTATTAAACTCTTCATTAGATTCTTTATCCATCGTTCCTTTTACTATAATCCTATATCTATACTTGTTTTGAATTTTATCAATTGGTGCTGGCATTGGAATAAATATTTTGAATTTATTTTCTAGTTTATCTTTTAAATATCTATATACCAAATCACTCTTATTTTTTATATCTGCTTCATTACTTCCGTTAAAACTAATTACTATTATATCGCAAAATGGAGGATATTTCAACTGTTCTCTTAAAGCTATTTCTGTTGCATAGAACATTTCATAATTCTGTTTTTTAGCACATTGTATACTAAAATTATCTGGATTATAACTTTGAATTATTACTTTTCCTGGTAGTTTTTCTCTTCCTGCTCGTCCGTGCTACTTGAGTTAAAATTTGAAATGTTCTTTCATTTGCTCTATAATCATCAATGTTTAATGAACTATCTGCCGCAATTACTCCTACTAATGTTACATTTGGAAAATGATGTCCTTTTACTACCATTTGTGTCCCTATTAGAATATCTATATTTTCATTTTTAAACTTATTTAATATTTCTTCATGTGAATTCTTTTTGGTTACTGTATCAACATCCATACGAATTGTTTTTGCATTTGGAAATTGTTTTATAATCTCTTGTTCTAATTTTTGAGTTCCTGTACCAAAATATCTTATTTTTTCACTATGACATTCTGGGCAAACTTTTACAATTTCTTGCTCATAACCACAATAATGACATTTCAGTTTTTTTTCATAACTATGGTAAGTCAGACTTATATTGCAATTTTTGCATTTTACTGTATATCCACAATCTCTACACATAATAAAAGTAGAATATCCTCTTCTGTTTAAAAATAATATTGTTTGCCTTTTTTGTTTTAAATTTTCTTCTATTTCTTGATATAATTCCCTACTTAACATTGAGCGGTTTCCATTTGCTAATTCTTGTTTTAAATCAATAATGCTAACTTTTGGTAATGACGAATTATTTGCTCTTTTAGTTAATTCTAATAGTTCTATTTTTCCTAATGTTTTTGCTTTATAATATGTATTAATATCTGGTGTTGCACTTCCAAATACTAATGGACAATTATTTTGTTTTGCAATGTATTTTGCTACTTGTTTTGCATCATATTTTGGATTTGCCTCGGATTTATAAGAACTATCATGTTCTTCATCTATTATAATAATTCCTAAATTTGTAACTGGTGCAAAAATTGCAGACCTTGCACCTATTACTATTTTTGCTTTTCCTTCTTTTATTTTATTCCATTCATCATATTTTTCTCCGATTGATAGTTTACTATGCAATACAGCTATTTTTTCTTTTCCAAATCTTGAAATAAATCTATCTAACATTTGTGGAGTTAATGATATTTCAGGGACTAAAACAATTGCAGTTTTTTGCATTTCTAGTATTTTTTGTATTAACTGTAAATATACTTCTGTTTTTCCGTGAACCAGTTACCCCATATAATAAAAACCTTTTATATTCTTTTTCATCTATACTTTTAGCAACTTTTTCAAATGCATTTTGCTGTTCTTCTGTTAGTTTTAATTTGTTTGTTGATGCTAAATTTTTGTTTCTTAACGGATCTCTTTCTATCTTTTCTTCAACTAATTCTAAATATCCATTTTTAATTAGTGTATTTATAATAGCTCTAGAACAATCTGTATGCATCTCTATCTCTGGTATAGTTAATCCTTCATTTTTTTGTATAAATTTAAGTACTCTTATTTGCTTTTCTGATTTGATCTTTTTATTATCTATTTCAAATAATATTTCGTCTTTTTTCTTCTTTAAATATATAACTCTTATGATTTTTTCCTGTGCTTTCTTTTCTTTTCCTCTTGTTCCAGGTGTCAGCATAAGTTTTATACAATCAGATATATTACAAAAATATCTATTTGCCATCCATTTTGCCAATTCTATTTTATTTTTATCTAAACTATTTTCTATTTTTGCAATTTCTTTTACTTTAAATTCTGTATTATCCTTTATTCTTGTTACAAATGCTTCTTCTAATTTTCCTCCTTTTCCAAAAGGGACTAAAACTTTACTTCCAATTATAACAAAATCCTCTAGCTCTTTTGGAATAGCATAATCAAATGTTCTATTTAATTTTTTGGCTGTTCTATTTATAACTACTTCTGCTATCATTCTATTATTCTTTCTCCTTATATAAAAAAGCCATCTGAAAGATAGCTTTTTATTGTTGTTCTAATAATTTCATTTCGTTTTCTAATATTGTCATAACTATTTGAACTGTTTTTTCTAGATTATCATTTTTTAATACATAATCGTATAAATTAATTCTAGATTCTTCATATTCAAATCTACTTAACCTTAAGCGTATTTCTGCTGGGCTTGGTTTATCAACTCTATCTTGTAACCTTTTTTCAAGTTCTTCTTTAGGCACTCTTAAAAAAATAGTAACTACTTTTGTATCTGCATTTAACAAATCTTTTAAATGTTCTGTACCATTTACATCAATATCTTTTACTATTATTTTTCCACTTTCAATTTTTTCATTTAGTAATTTCTTTGAAGTTCCATAATAATTGTTATGATGTACATCGTACTCATAGAAATGCCCTTTTTCTATCATTTCTTCAAATTCTTCTCTAGTTACAAAATTATATGTTCCACCTTCTACATCTCCTTCACGCATAGGTCTAGAAGTAAATGAAGGAAGAGATTCTACATTTTCCATTCTTTTTATTAGTTCTTTTTTTATTGTATCTTTTCCTGCTCCTGCTACTCCAGATAATATTACTAACATATTTCTACCTTCCCCTCTGCAATTTCATTAGCAGCTAATGTAACTGGAGATTCCTCTTTAACATCTGTTTTTACTTCTGCTCCTGCAGCTATTTGTCTTGCACGTCTTGCTGTTGCAATTACTAACTCATATCTATTATCTGCCTTTTTTAATAATTCTGAAACACTTGGTTTTACCATCATTTTAAATCCACTCCTTTATAAAATTATTTTATAGCTTCTGCTATTTGTTTTCCACCATCATCTTGTGATATTGTTTTATCTATTCTACCTCCTACAGTTTCTGGTTGAACTGCTGATAGTATGATATGTCCTGAATCCATAATTAATACTGCTCTTGTTCTTCTTCCATATGTAGCATCTACCGCTGTTTTATTATCTTTTGATTCTTGTACCATTCTTTTAATAGGTGCAGATTCTGGGCTTACAATTGCTACAATTCTTTCTGCTGAAACAATATTTCCAAATCCTATATTTACTAATTGCATAAAATCAAATCCTTTCTATTCTATATTTTGTACTTGTTCTCTTATGTTTTCAATTTCTGTTTTTATATCAATAACTCCATTTGTTATTTCTAAATTGTTTGCTTTTGAGCCTATTGTATTTGTTTCACGATTCATCTCTTGTATTATAAAATCTAGTTTTTTCCCTATTGCCTCATTTGAATTTAGTAAATTTTTAAATTGTGATATGTGACTATTTAATCTAGTGACCTCTTCTTCAATAGAACATTTATCTGCATATATTACAACTTCTTGAGCTAATCTTGTTTTATCAATCTCCTGATTTTTTAGTATTTCATTAATTCTCTCTTCTAATTTTACTACATATTCTTCAATAAGTCCAGTAGAAAGTTTAGCTATTTCTTCTACTTTTTTATTTATTATATTTAATCTTTTTAACAAATCTTCTGATATTTTATTTCCTTCTGTCTCTCTCATTTGAACTAAATTATCTGTTGCTATAGTTACGGTTTCTAATACTTCCTCTGTTATTTTTTCGTCATCTTGGCTGCTTTGTATATTTAATACATCTGGATATTTGGAAATTTCAGTAACTTGTATATCTGATAATATATTTTCTTTTTCAGCTAATTTTTTTAATTCATCAATATATGCTTTTGCTAATTCTGTATTTATTTTAATTTCTTTTCCCTCTAGCGAATTATTTTCAAAAGTAACAAAAACATCAATTTTTCCTCTTTTTACCTTTTTTGCAATCTCTTTTTTTATTGTTTCTTCTAAATAACTAAGTTGTTTTGGGATTCTTACTGATATATCTAAATATCTATGATTTACGCTTTTTATCTCTATTTGATATTCTCTATCATCTTTTGAAAGCTTTGCTCTACCATATCCTGTCATACTTTTAATCATTTTCTTTTACCTCTTTTTCAACTTTCTTAGTTTTTACACTTGAAGATTTTTTTCTTTTTTCATTTTTAGTTTTTTCTTCTACATTTTCTATTTTCTTCTTTTTAGCTTCTGTTTTTGTCTCTTTAGATTGTTTTTCTGTTTTATCTTCTATTACTTTTTTATTGCTTTTTACTTTTGTTTTTGTTTTTGGTTTTGGCTTTTCTTTATTTTTAGATTCATTCACTTTTTTTGCTTGTTTTCTCTTACTATTTGTTTTTGTTTTGCTATCTTTATTTTGTTTTATTTCAGTGTTATTTATTTCTTTACTTTGATTTTCTTTTGTACTTTCTAATTCGTCTGTTTCTTCTTTTTCCTTTTCGTTTTTGTTTCTTTTTTTAGCTTCTTTTTTTATTGGTTCATCTTCTTTAACAATTTTTGATATATCACTTAATCCTTTTAAATACTCTTTTTTATCTTTTGTATAAATAATTATTACTTTTAAAACATAATAAATTACAACAATTCCTGATGAAATTAACATATATGATTTAAAATCATATTTCAATAATGTTATCATATGCATAATAGATAAAGAGTGTATAGATAAAACTAATAGTTCTATCCCTGTAATTGCTACTTCTCCACTGTCTTTTTTGTAAGCTTTTTCTAATGCTAATATTCCTAATACTAAAAAAGCTCCAGAAAATACTTGTATATCTTGTGCTAATCTGTCTAAATTCATTCTTGTATAAGCAAAAAATAAAATTATGAAATAAATTATAATACATAGTGCTCTTGACAAATTTTTTCCTATTTTTTTCATCATTTCCTCCTAATTTTCTAGTTCATACATTATTACACTTAAAACATTTAAAGCTACAGTTTCTGTTCTTAATATTCTTTTTCCTAATGTAATTGATTTTGCCCCGTTTTTTTGTAACAGTTCAACTTCCTCTGTTGATATTCCTCCTTCAGGTCCAATAATAACTGCTATTTTAAATTTGCTATTGTTATTTAAATTTTCTTTTATATTATTTAATTCTTGTTTTATCGTGATTTTTTCTTCCTTTTCATATGCCAATAATACTATATCATATTCTTTTAGCATATTACAAATGTTTTTTAAATTTAATATTGGTTTTATTTTGGGTATTATATTTCTTCCACATTGTTTAGCTGCTACTTCTGATATTTTTTGCCATCTTTGTAGTTTTTTTTGCTTATCTTTTTCATTTACCTTCACAACACATCTTTTCATTTCAATTGGTATAATATCATAAACTCCTAATTCAACTGATTTTTGAATAATTAACTCCATTTTATCTGCTTTTGGTAACCCTTGCATAATTGTTACTTGTATATTTGATTCCGAATTGTTTTCTAATTCTTTTTCAATTTTACATTTTATATATTCCTCTGAAATTTCTTCTATTTTACATAAATAATCTTTTTTATTTGAAGTATTGCATATTATTAACTCGTTTCCTACTTTTTCTCTTAATACATTTTTTATGTGTTTTACATCATTTCCTATTACTTTTACATCTTCTTTTTGTATTTGTTCTTCATTAACAAAAAATTTTGGCATATTTTTTCTCCTTTTTATGTGCCTTATTATATCATACAATTTTGCCTTTTTCTACAAAAAAAAGAAATTATATTAGATTTTTGTTCTAATATAATTTCTTACAATATAAATGCTTTACCAAAATTGTTTCAGAGCATTTTTTGGTTTTTTAATAATTTTCTGCTTTAATCTCAAAATATGCTTTTGGATGTGCACATACAGGGCATACTTGTGGAGCTGATTTTCCAATTACTATATGTCCACAGTTTCTACATTTCCAAATTCTATCTCCATCTTTGCTAAACACTAATCCATTTTCAACATTCTCTAATAGTTTTTTGTATCTTTCTTCATGCTCTTTTTCTATTTTTGCAACTTCTGCAAAAAGAAATGCAATATGATCAAATCCCTCTTCTTTTGCTTCTTTTGCCATTCTATCGTACATGTCTGTCCATTCGTAATTTTCTCCTTCTGCTGCTGCTTTTAAATTTTCTGCTGTAGATAAAATTTCTCCTCCTTGTAATAATTTAAACCACATTTTTGCATGTTCTTTTTCATTATCAGCTGTTTCTTGAAAAATTGCCGCTATTTGTTCATACCCTTCTTTTTTTGCTTTGCTTGCAAAGTATGTATATTTATTTCTTGCTTGAGATTCTCCTGCAAAAGCCTCCATTAAATTCTTTTCTGTTTTACTTCCTTTTAATTCCATTTTAAAATTCCTCCTTATTTCATTTTTGATTTACATTTTTCACATATTCCATTAATAGTTATGCTGTTTATATCTATATCTACATTAGTTTGTTTTTTTATATTACTTATTAAATTATCTTTTTCGAATTTATAATAAAAGTCAAATGCTTTACCACAAACTTTACATATAGCATGATAATGTTCTTCGTATAAATAATCATATCTATCTGGTCCTGTTGCTATTGTTATTTTCTCAATAATACCTTTCTCTACTAATATATTTATGTTTCTATATACTGTACTTCTGCTGATTTTTGGTTCTTTTTTTGTAACTAGTATATATATTTCTTCAGCAGTTGGATGAGTTCGATTATTTTTTATAACTTCTAGTATTATTTCTCTTTGTTTGGAATAGTTATTCATAAATCTCTCCTTTAAATTAGGAATAGTTCCTAATTTAGTTAGTATTTTATCTCATAAATTTTATATTGTCAATAGATATTTCAAAATTTATTATTGATGCAACTACAAATAAAAATGAAGAGTGTGAGTCTTCATTTCTATCTAACAGTATCTAATATAAATATTAAAAAAATTTTTTAATTGGTACCGATGGTGGGACTCGAACCCACATGGTTTCCCGCATGATTTTGAGTCATGTGCGTCTACCAATTCCGCCACATCGGCATAATTATTTAACAAAAAATATGTACTAATATATATTAGCACATATTTTTTAAATTGTCTAGATTTTTTTAAACTTTATTTTCTTCTTGCTTTTTTATTAAAGCGTCATACTCAAAAACAGTAACTGTTTTTATATTTATTTCAGAAAAGTCATCTTTTTCATTTTCAAATTCAACCATTTTAAAACTTGTTTTATTTTTTAAATCTAATTGCAGCTTAGAAATATCTACTAAAATCTTTGTTGATAAGTCTTGTCCTACTGGTAAAGTCTTGTTTTGATTATCATAAAAAATACAATTTGTATAACTTATTGCATTGCTTCCTTCTTTTAAATCTATTTTATAAAAATTTATTTTATTATTTTCTTTTTTTATAGCTTCTTGTATTTCTTTTTCAGGATTAATATCAAATATATTTATTTTTCTATCATCTAAATTATTCTCTCCGATTGCTTTATATACTGGTATTTCTTCTGGTACCACTACTTTATTCATAGCTGTTTTTAAATTAGCAATTATTTTTTCAAGTGATAATTTAAAGCCGATTTGTTTTGTATTTTTATTTATTTCTAATATATTAAATTTGTCTTTAGCCAACTCTCTGTGTTTTTTATTTTTTATCTTTGATACTTTAGTACTATCTTGAATTATTCCTCCAAATATGTCAAATTCTTCATTTTCTGATAAGGATTTTTCCTGTATAGCTTCTTTTTTTATTTCTTTCAATGTAGTTTCTATATCTTTTGGTTGAAATTCATTAATTTTTATTTTGTTTATTATTTCTAATAAATTAGTTGAAGTTATATATACACTATCTGTTTCATCTTTGCTAAGATTTTTTCTTTGTATTTTGTCCATCTTTTTGCCAAAATTTTCTAAATCTTCCTCATAATCAAAAACTCTTGTTATTTTCTTTATTATATTAACTTCTTCCGCTTCTCCTTCTGGTAAAGTTGCCATTTCATCTTTGTTGCTATATTTCCAAAATTCAAATATACTTTTTTTATGGCTATCTATTTCTTCAATAAAAGCTGTTGCATTTTCAATTTTTTTCTGCATATTTTTATTTTTTAATTTTAAGCTATTTATGTCCATTATGACATTTTTTAATTCATTTTCTTTTAGTTCTATTACTTTATATAGTTCCACTAATTCTTCTATTGTATAATTTTGTTTTTTTCTTTTCTTTTTAGGTAATTCTTCATTTTCTTCATGATGTATTTCTATTTTACTTTCATCTATATTTTCTTCTTTTTTTACCTTATTTTTATTATTTTTTTTACTATATTTAAAATAATATTTAAATTTTCCAAAAAAGGATTTTTTACATTCTAAAAATGTAGATATTTGTTTTTCTTTTGCCAGATATTCTATTTCTTGTGCAGCAATTTCTACTTTTAATTTTTCCAATTTGAGTTTATTTTCTTCTATTAAATCTTCTGCGACTTTTTGTTTTTCTTCGCCTAAATGATATTGATTACTAATCCATTCAGCTATATCTATATATTCTATTTTTTCATCTTCTAAATAAAATTCTAATTCTCCATTTTTATTAATATTAGTTTTAAAATGAAAATAATGTGGTAATTCTGTTTGTAAAATAAACATTGCTTTTAGTAATTTATATAATTGATTTGCATCTTCTTGTGTGTTTAATTTTATTTTATATGGACTTTTTATTTTATGATATACTTCAGTTTCTCCAACTATATGTATACACAACTTATTTCTTTTATCATATACCTCATAAATTAATGGCCAATCTTTTGTAAAAAGCCATAGGTAGTTTTCAATATCTTCAAATTCTGATTTTTTTAAATATTTATTGCTATATTCAACATTACGAATTGGTACAAATATCTTTTCATTTTTCTTTTTTTCTAATTTTTTCTTTATTAAAAAGAAAAATGTTGAATAATCAGAATCTTCTGTAGGTACTAACATAAAATATTGATTTGTATTTTCTGAATAATAAATTTGCCATAAATAATTATTTTCATATTTTACTTTAAATGGTATTTTTTTACTCAAACTAGTTTGTTCTTTTTCTATTTCTTCTACTTCATCAATTTTAAATTGTTTTAACATACTTAAAAAAGTAGTATATTTTAAAATGTTTTCTTCATTTTCTCCATCTAAATATTGTGCCAAAGGCTTTGCTTGTTTATACTTTTCGCTAATTTCATCTAATCTATTTGTTGGCGATAACAATATTTGAATATCTTTAACTGGTATGTACCTATATTGTTTATATTGTTTCTCTTCATAAAATTTTGGAATTCTAAATTCCAAAGGTTTATACTCTTTTAATTCTTCTGGAATATTTTCTAAATCTAATCCTATATATTCCAATTTTTCTTTTATACTATTATTTTTATCTCCAGCTTTTTTAGGCAATGTTTATTTCTCCCCTCTATTAATTATTTATTTTATAATATCATAGAAATTTTTAAATTCATATCCTTCTTCTTTTAGTTTAGCAATGATCTGTGGTAACGCATCTGCTGTTACACTTTTAGCCGCTGCATCATGCATTAATATAACTAAACTATTTTTACTTTCCATTGTTTCTGTTAATCTTGTCATTTCAAACTCTACTGAAAGATTATTAGTCTCAGCATCTCCTGTTAACGCATTCCAATCAACATTTACAATATTATTTTGTAATAATAATTCTTTTGCTTCTTTTTTTATCTCTGCATATTTTCCTCCAGCTAATCCTCCTGGAAATCTAAATAAATGTGAATTGTAGTCAGGTACTTCTATAGCATTTTTTACTTTATCATTACATTCATTATATTCATCTAATACTGATTGTGGAGATGAATATATTTTAGAGTATGTATGAGAATATCCATGATTTGCTAAGTAATGTCCTTCTTCATACATTCTTTTTACAACGTCTTTCCTTGAATCAACGTTTGACCCTAATATAAAAAAGGTTGCTTTTACATTTTCTTGCTTTAATATGTCTAGTATTTTTGAAGTAACAGGAGATGGTCCATCATCAAATGTTAGAAATACCCTTTTAGTATCGGATTTATAAATAGTATCCATATTTTGTTTTCCGAATATCAGTTAGCTGTGGATTTCTTTCCTTTTTCTTTTTTTCTGTCTCTTCTTTTATTTTAGCTTGTTTTTCTTCTTCTTGATGTTTTATTGAATTCAACTGTGCTTCGTATTGTTTATATACTTTATATTCTTCCATTAAATTTTTAATATGGTTAATTGTTAATAATATACAGAACAACAATAAAATTAATATTACCATAATAAATATTCTTTTTTTATCTAGTTTAGTCCTTGTATCTATTTTGTATACATCTAATTTATAATCGTTATCATCATTAACCATTTTTTACTTCCTCTTATTTTACATTTTTCAACTTCTTTTTTTCTTTTTATATTATATACTATTTTTTATATTTTTTGTAGTAAATTTTTAAAAAACTCCAATAAAATTAATTGGAGTTTTTTATTTAAACTTTCATTGTGTTTTTTATATATTCTATTTCTTCTTCAATATTTAATCTCATAAATATAGGCTCACCTTTTTTTATTACTTGAACATTATTAAGCTTATCATATTTTTTTAATAATTCCCATGTTTTTAAATCTTGATCTTTTATTCCAATCTGTCTAAAAATATTTTCTGCTGTATCATTCATAAAAGGTTTGATTAAAATTGCAATTTTTCTTAAATTCTCAATTAAATGATACATACATGATTCTAATTTATCTTTATTTTCTTCTTCTTTTGCTAATGACCATGGCATTGTTTCGTCAATATATTTATTTGTTCTTGAAATTAATGTCCAAATTTCTTGTAACGCATTTGCTATTTCATATTCTTGCATTTTTTCTTCAAATTTTTCAATTTGCTCTATAGTAAATTTTTCGAATTCTTCATCTACTTCATTTGGTTTACCATTATACTTAGGTACTTTTCCTTCAAAGTACTTGTTTACCATTGATACCGTTCTATTTAGTAAATTACTTAAATCATTGCATAAATCAAAATTATATCTTTCTACAAACTCCTCTGGTGTAAATACTCCATCTTGTGATACTGGTATTTCTCTTAGCAAGAAATATTTTGTAGCATCTAAACCATATCTTTCAATTAAAGTTTCTGGATAAATTACATTTCCTTTTGATTTTGACATTTTTCCATCTTTCATCATTATCCAGTTATGTACTAGAATGGTTTTTGGAAGTGGTAAATCTAATGCCATTAAAAATATAGGCCAATAAATTAAATGAAATCTAGCAATATCTTTTCCAACTACTTGTAAATCAGCTGGCCAATATTTTTTAAATAGTTTATCATCTTCAGATAAATATCCTAAAGCTGTTAAATAATTTGTTAATGCATCTACCCATACATAAATAACATGTTTTGGGTCTTTTAAAACTTTTATTCCCCAATCAAAAGAAGTTCTTGTTACGCATAAATCTTCTAATCCTGGTTTTATAAAGTTATTTATCATTTCATTTTTACGAAATGCTGGTTTTACAAAATCAGGATGATCTTCATAATATTTTAAAAGTCTATCTGCATACTTTTTCATATTGAAAAAATATGATTCTTCTTTCATTAATTTTACTTCTCTACCACAGTCAGGGCATTTTCCATTTACTAATTGTGTTTCTGTAAAATATGTTTCGCATGGTACGCAATACCAACCTTCATATTCACCTTTGTATATGTCCCCTTGTTCCATGAAATGATCAAATATCTTTTGAACTGTCTTTTCATGTTCTGAATCTGTTGTCCTTATAAAATGGTCATAGTCTATATCCATTTTTTTCCATAATTCTTTGGCCATAGCTGCCATTTCATCGACATATTCTTTTGGCGTTTTTCCTAACTCTTTAGCTTTTTCTTCTATTTTTTGTCCATGTTCGTCTGTTCCAGTTAGCATATAAGTATCTTCTCCTTTTAGCTTATGATACCTTTTTATGCTATCAGCTAAAACTGTTGTATATGCTGTTCCTATATGGAATCTTCCACTTGGGTAATAAATTGGTGTTGTTATATAGAATTTTTTATTCATTTTTATTTCCTCCTGTATAAAATGATTTTTTATAATAGAAATTTTTTTATCTCTCTTTTTTTCTTAAAATATATTATCATAAAAGCTTATAAATATCAATACAAATATGTATAAAAGGTTGAACTTAACTAATTCCTAACTTAAGGAAAAATAGTTTAAATTCAACCATTTTTTTATTTATTCATCTTTTATTGTATTAATTTTTAATAATTTGAATATCTCAACTATTGCTAATGGTGCTAATATTAATAAAATTAATTCCACTATATTTTGAGTCGGTAATACTGGAATACTAAAAATTTCTCTTAAAACTGGTATTGCTAATATTACAAGCATTAGGGCTGCAGATGCTATTATAGCCCATATTAATTTGCTATTATTAAATACTTTTGCTTTAAAGATTGATTTTTTGTTATCCCTAATATTGAATACATGCACTAATTCAGACATAGCAAGTGTTACAAAAGCCATTGTTTGACCTACTTCTATTTTTGTTTCATCTAATGAAAGTCCTTCTATTGGAGTTGTTGTAGATAAGCCTACCATAAAAGCTACTAATGTTAATATTCCTATCATTGCACCTTGGTAAATAACTCTCCATGTCATTCCTTTGGTAAATACTCCTTGGTTTGGCTTTGCTGGTTTTCTTTTCATTATATCTGAATTTGCTGGATCAAATGCTAATGCTAATGCTGGTAAAGAATCTGTTACTAAATTTATCCATAAAATATGAATTGGTAATAATATTTCTAAATTTGAAATATCTGTTATTCCAAACCATTTCGCAAATAATGGTGTACACAATGTTGCTAGTAATAAAACTATTATTTCTCCTACATTACTTGAGAGTAAAAATTGTATTACTTTTAATATATTATCATAAATTCTTCTTCCTTCTTCTACTGCTGACACGATTGTTGCAAAATTATCGTCTGTTAAGATAACTTCTGCAGCTTCTTTTGCAACGTCTGTTCCAACAACTCCCATTGCACATCCTATATCTGCTGTTTTTAATGCTGGACTATCGTTTACTCCATCTCCTGTCATTGCAACTATTTCGCCATTTTTTTGCCATGCTTTTACTATTCTAACTTTATGTTCTGGTGATACTCTTGCATATACAGAATAATGTCTAACATTTTTTTGTAAATCTTCATCTGACATTTTTTCTAGTTCTAATCCTGTTAAAGCTTCATCTTCGTCTTCTAAAATTCCTAATTTTTTAGCAATTGCTGTTGCAGTAATTTTGTGGTCTCCTGTAATCATAACTGTTTTTATTCCTGCTGTTTTACATTTTTCTACTGCTTTTTTTGCTTCTTCTCTAGGTGGATCTATCATCCCAACCATTCCTATAAATGTTAAATCTTCTTCTATATTCTCCAATTCAGTTTTGGTTGGTTTATGATCTATTTCTTTGTATGCACATGCTAATACTCTTAATGCCTCTTTAGCCATTTTCTCATTATTTTTGCTTATTACTTCTGAATAATTGTCTAAGTCCTGTTTTATTTCTCCGTTTTCTAAATAAGTTTTACATCTTTTTAGTAACTCATCTACTCCACCTTTAGTATATACAATATATTTTCCATTTACTTCATTTACTGTTGTCATAAGTTTTCTATCTGAGTCAAATGGAACTTCTTCTATACGTGGCATCCTATCATAAATTGATGGGTCAAAATCTAATTTAAAAGCCATATCAACTAGTGCTGTTTCTGTTGGATCCCCTGTTAATGTTCCGTCATTTGAAATCTTTGTATCATTACATAGCATATTAGCATATACTAGTTTTTTTATATCTTCATTTGTTGTATCTTTCTTAAACTCTTCTAAATCTTTTGTTTGGCTATTAATAAAAATTTTCTCAACTGTCATTTTATTTTGTGTTAAAGTTCCTGTTTTATCTGAACATATAACAGTTGCACTTCCTAAAGTTTCAACCGCTGGAAGCCTTTTTACAATAGCATTTTTCTTAACCATTTTTTGAACTCCAATTGCAAGTACTATTGTAGATACTGCTACTAATCCTTCTGGAATAGCCGCTACTGCTAGGCTTACTGCTGTCATAAACATATGAATTGGTTCTTTTCCTTGTATTAATCCTATTATAAATATAAATACACAAATCGCTAATGCTACTATTCCTAGTGTCTTTCCTAGTTTGTTTAATTTCTCTTGAAGAGGTGTTGTTTGTTCTTCCGCTAAATCTAACATTCCTGCTATTTTTCCTACTTCTGTCGTCATTCCTGTTTCTACTACTATACCTTTTCCTCTACCATAAGTTATTAAACTTGATGAAAATAGCATATTTAACCTATCACCCAAGCCAACTTCTGCATCTTCAATTATTTCAATATTTTTTTCAACTGGAACAGATTCTCCAGTAAGTGATGCTTCTTGTGATTTTAAATTAACAGCTTCTATAATTCTTACATCTGCTGGTACATAGTCTCCTGTATCTAATACTATAATGTCTCCTGGTACCAATTCTTTTGCTGGTACTACTATTATTTCTCCATTTCTAATTACTTTTGAAGCATGATCTGTCAATTTTTGTAATGCTTCTAGTGATTTTTCTGCTTTTGATTCTTGTGTTACTCCTATAATTGCATTTACAATAACAACTATTAAAATAATAATTGTATCTGTTAGTCCTTCCCCTTCTGCAACTCCTACTGCTCCTGATACAATTGCTGCAATAATTAGAACAATAATTGAAAAATCTTTAAATTGATCTAAAAATCTTTGTATCATTGGCTTTTTTTTCTTTGCTTTTAATTGATTATATCCATATTGTTCTTGTCTTTTTTTAACTTCTTCTGTTGTTAACCCTTTTTCTAGATTTGTGTTTAAGTCTTTTTCAACTTCTTCAATTTTTTTGTTGAACCAATTGTTTTTTTTCACTTCTTTACCACTCCTTGTCTTATTATTTTTTACATATTAATAAAAATTATTAATTAAACTTATAAATTAAGTGTACTATAATGCAAAAAAACTTTTAAAAGGAAATTAATATTTCCTCTTAAAAGTCTCGCTTACTATTTATAGCTTACTAACCAGATACTTTCGTATCGCGACTGTTGATTAGCAATAAAAAGCTACTCCCTTTTAATTATTATAATCTTTTGGTGACCCCTACGGGAATCGAACCCATGATTCCACCTTGAGAGGGTGGCGTCTTAACCGCTTGACCAAGGGGCCAAAAAATGCTTTTTAGCACTTTCTATTTATATCATTTTTTTCTTATTTCGTCAAGAGTAAATTAATCTTATTTTTCTGTATTTAAATTTTTTAGTTATAGTTCAGTAATAAATAATTATAATGTCCAAGCTTTGGCTCTCCCTATAATACTTAAATTTTATTTAATGTCTTTTCATTTCATTCAAAAAGAAAATCTAATACAAGAAAATAAGGCGCTTTCACTCAGGCTCAAAATTATTTATCATATGAATTTAAACTTTTCGAATGTAATTGAAATAATCTTAGAATTTCTTAAATGATTTAATGGAAAATGTTCGCGTCGAGCTTTAGCTCGGACTAAGTGAAAGGGTGCCATTAGATTATTTTAGAAATTCTTAGATTATGTATTGAACTGAGAAAAGTTTAAATTCATATAATAATAATTTTGCCCGTGAACATTACTCATTTTCTTGTAAAA
>QWCN01000871.1_pt1 | contig 51486 bp, 54 predicted proteins | sample 1972711 | NCBI WGS metagenome assembly QWCN01 (sample SAMN09866707, study PRJNA288562) | Human gut metagenome isolate term1_stool, whole genome shotgun sequencing... | isolation source: gut | host: Homo sapiens | place: USA: California
TCCTCTGGCGACGATTTCCCAAATAATGGCTGACGGTTATATTATTTGCAAACATAAAAAAGAGGCTGCCTAAGTTAGAATTGTTAGACAGCCTCTTTTATTTGGATGTTTTAAGAATAAAGGACGTAATATTAGCTGTTTACAGGGGCAAGTTAGGCACTTGGCTCGTCTCCTCTCCAAATTCTCAGGAAAAAATCCGACCACTCGCTGCGCTCGGGTGGATTTCTCCCTGAGAATTTGGACCCGGAGGCCTGCGTGCCTGTCGTTGCCTCTGTAAACAGCAAACTGCGAACGGATATGGAACAATAAATTATTTTTAATTAAAGGCTTGAATATCAGAATATAAAAATATTTTGATATGCAAATCTTATGTTCCATTAAATAATAAACATATGAAAACGATCCAAGACATCAAAAGCGCTCAACAAGCGAAAATGTCCGATATGTTCCATGACCTGGGTATCTTCTTCGCATTCGGACAAGAGCAGTTCGACCGAAACCTCAAACCGGACGTAACATACGTCAGCGGCGGCTACGGCATGTGCATCCCTGAAAACAATGTCGAAGCCTATAAGAAATGCTTCGATCGGATCATCCGGGAATCGAACGAAGAACTCCGGGAAAACATTGACATGGATCACTACATCGAGTATCAGCTGGATAACTATGAGGTCTACTATACTCGCGACATCTCGGAGGCCTATGCAATCGTCAAAGAGATTTATCCCCAGTGCACAACGGAGGATGTATGGCGGGTACTGCACATGACAGACCGATAGCCTTCCGGCTGCCAGATTTGGCCGACTTTATCCCGTAAAGCTGTTTTTTTCGATTTAAGTTAAATTTAACTGTAATGACCGGGTCGATCTCTTTTTCAACCTTTGCGGTACAACAGAACGAAAAAGCGATATGGACCTTGTCAAACTCTACCTTCAGATTAAAGAAACCTGTGCCGCCATCGACAAAAAGATGGACCTGTTACGCGATGATATCCGCAACATCGCCGAGTCAGCGCAGTCTCCTTCCGCACAACTCGAAAACAGCGTTCTGGACTACCTCGACGTAGCCCAGGTGCTGCACATCAGCGTGAGGCAACTGCGCCGGCTGCATAATACGGGGAAACTCAAAGGCTTCAAAGTGGGACGTAGGCGTTATTATTTCGTCGCCGAGGTACAGGCTTACCTCCAGGAACTTCAATCGAAAAACAACCGTTAAATTCAAACGTTATGGCTGAAAAGTACAAACTTATCCGGGATGAATCACTGCGGGAGCTGATGATCGCCCATTACCGGCAGGGTTATGCGATCCAACTGCTGAGCTACATCTGTTACAAACACAACCTCGACACGGCCCTCAGTATCGCCGAGGCGTGCGGCGTACTCGGCATCTCTCCCCGGCAACTGGCGGAGGCCGCCAAGAAAAACGAGATCCGCTCCGTCGGACGGGGACCCACGAAAGTATACAGCGCTTTCGACCTGGTCACGCTCGCCACCCGCCTGCACCGTAAGCGGACGATGGGCGTGCTGAAAAAGGTCACGGATTTCGTACTGACGGAAAATCCTCCGTCGGAGGGTTAATCCGTCAGTACCGACTTATCCGTAGAACCGTCCGGCTTTCCGTCGGTCGGTTCCTTTTTGATAAGCATCCCGGGATTCAATTTGAAACCGCAATATATTTCTCATAAAACCGAAGTTTATGAATTTCCCATGAAGGGGCCTCATCCGAGGTCCCTTTTTTTATCTATAAACCTTTAGAACGATCTATGCCTATGATCATCCGACTCGAAGGACAGCTCTACAAGACCGATCCCTGGGTGGCGGAACTGTTCACCGACATTCTCAACGCCATAGGCGGAGCCGCCACACCCGCCGAATTGCACCGTGCACTGCTACGCCTGTGCATGCAGGGACGAAGGCCCGATCTGCGCAGATACTTTTCCTGGGGATTCGACCGGGACCGCTTCTGGCTCCGGCAGCGACTCGATCCGACGACGGTCGGCACGGCCTCGCATAAGCTGCTGGCCGTTACGTCCTATGACAAAACGGACATATCATCTCAAATCAATTAAGCACTAAAACCATGACATCGGAAAACAAACCCAAGCGCCTCGACCGGCGGAAATTCGCCGAATTCGTCCGGCAGATCACTGGCGCCGAAACCGTACGGACCAACGGCGAAGTATTCGCCGCACCGGGGAAGAGAGGAAAAACCCTTCTTTACCTGCGCTTCCAGCCTCAGACCGAGCGCTACTGGTACACTATCTCGCTGACCAGTCAGCTTGCCGCCCGGGAAGAGCAAACCGACCGCTACCACGAGCCTATCGCCGCTTACCTGCGGTCGCTCGAGCTGAACCGCAACATGATATTGGTCACGGACACCATCACATCGCAAATCTGACTTCGACGGCAATGAAAGAATCTTTTTTAGCCAGGATCGGAATCCTGCACCGGGAAATTACGGAATCGATTTTGACCATGTTGGCAAACAACGGCCTCACCCGTCTGGACATCTCCGAGGCCCCGGCCCCTACCTGTGTGGTCTGGCGGGACAACGGCGGAATTTACCACGAAGGGCGCGTAGCGGAGGTCATCGTGACCGAGGGCCGGCTTTCGGTCCGTGTCGAAAACGAGGGAGACGACATCATACTTTACGATCCGGATTCTGCGCTGGCAAACCTTACGCGACTCGCCGGCATCCGGAAGAACGTATTCTCCGCCTTGCAGGAACTGCATCCGAGGCTCTGCTATGAATGCGGCAAACCGATGACGTCGGGTTTCTGCATCGGGGGCGGAGCCGAATACTTCTGTTCGGAATCATGCCTTCACCGGAACTATACCCCTGTAGAATGGACCGAAATGTACGAAGACGGCCGTTCGGACTGCTATTGGACCGAATGGGAGGAGGACGAATGACCTTTCTCCGTGGCTGCCGCGAAGAACACGCGAACCTTGATTATCAACTTTCAGATACGTGAGACACACGGTAAAAACTGTCCCCGGCCTATGGCCGAATCCATGAAGTTCTCTGCCGCACGTGCGGCAAAAACAAACCATTCAACGGACGTACTCAGTACGTCCGTTTTCGTTTCATAAAATCATTTTCAACCATTAAAAACACAAACACCATGAAAAAGAATCAAAAAACCGTAGCAGCGAAGAAACAGAACTCGAACGTAAATGCAACCGCCTCCACGGCTAAAAACGCGGGTGCCCTCGTTCCGTTCCAGTCGGTCTCGATGAACATCCCGCTCGACAAGATCGACCCCAGTCCCTTCAACCTGGACCGCACCATCGGCGAGAAGGAGCTCCGCGACCTGGCCGACAGCATCGCGCAGCACGGTGTACAGACCGACATCAAGGTACGCCCGACGGAGAACGGACGCTATGAGATCGTCTACGGCGAGCGCCGCTTCCGCGCTTCGCTGCTGGCCGGCAAGACGACCATTCCGGCCAAAGTGGAACAGATGACCGACGAGCAGGCCGAAACGTGTCTGATCATCGAGAACCTGCAACGCGAGAACTACTCCGCCATGGAGGAGGGCCGCATCTTCCGCCGTAAGCAGGAGGAGGGAATGAGCGTCGCGGCCATCTGCGAGCGCTTCGGCAAGAAGGAGGACTACGTGCGCTCGCGCATCAACCTGACCACGCTGATCCCCGAAGTGGCCGAGATGCTCGACCATGAGGACATTACGCTCGAAATGGCCAAGGAGTTCGCCAAATACGATCCCGACATTCAGAAAGAGGTCTACGAACAGCACTTCCGAAACGACGGTTTCTACTCGTGGAAAGGCATCCCTGCCAAAGAGTTCGCCAAACGGCTTTATGACAAATACATGACCAAGCTGGACAGCTACCGCTTCGACAAGACGGAGTGCGGCACTTGCGGCCACAACACCCTGAACCAGGTGCTCTTTTCCGATTGCGGCGACTGCGGCGCATGCCGGAACATGGCCTGCCTGCTGAAGAAAAACGAGGACTTCCTCGTGGATAAGGCCCTGTCGCTGCTCAAAAACGATGCCCGCCTGCACCTGGCCGTGACCAAAGAGGGCGACCGGGCCATCGCGGAACGGCTCGAAGCGATGGGCCACGAGGTCGTAACGCTCGACAAAGGATTGTGGAACTATATCGATGAGCCCGAGATGCCTGAGGCGCCCGATCCGAAGGATTACGACGACGAGGACGATTTGCAGTTCGCCAAGGACGATTACGAGGAAGAGATGAAAGAGTTCAAAGAGGCCTGCTCGGAGATCGAGTTCGAAGTATCGGAGGGCACGATGCTCAAATACGCCGTGATCCGGAGCAAGGAGGTCACGATCCTCTATGACCGTGTCCGCGAAACGACAGAGACCGACGAGGACGGCACCGCATATGCCGTTGCCCCGGCGAGCCCGGCCAAAGCCTTGCACGATAAGGATGCCCGCAACCTGGAAATTTGCTACGAACACATCAACAAGGACCTCAAGAAGGTGCTGAGGGAGGGCTCTGCGAAATTTCCGACCTCGGCCATGACCGAGCGCGAACACCAGATGCTCAACTACGTGCTGCTTGACCGTATATCGGGCACGAACCGCAGACTGCTCGGTGTGAGCGATTACGGCGAGAACAGAGCCGAACGTCTGAAAGTCGCCGAGACAATGACCGAGGAGCAGCGTACGATGCTCTTCCGCATGGCCTTCATGCGCTACTGCGACGACATCTACGAATTCAACTGCAAGGCCGACAACATCGACATCCGACTGATGACCGAGTTCGGACAGATGCACTTCCCCGAAGAGACGGCGGCCGTGCTGGAGCGCCACAAGTCCATCTACGAGAAACGTCACGCCAGCCTCGAAACCCGCATCAAGGCGATCGAGGACGAGGCCGAGCTGCTGCGCCTGCGCGAGCAGGCCGGTATCGCGGAGGTCGCAGGCGAGAGGGTCGATACGGCAACCGGTGAGATATTGGCGGCGGAATTGCCGGAGGCCGAACCGGCCGATTATCCCGAACCGGCTTTCCCGCAGGAGCCCCGGCCGGATTACGCGCCCTGCGAGGGCCCCGATCCGGACGAGTTCCTGCCTGATACCGACTTCGAAGCTCCGCTTATCCCGCTGGGGGAAAAGCCGTCCGAACGACAGGCGGCTTAACACCTGTCTGTTTACTGAAAAGGGGCGGGCATAGCCCGTCCCCTTTTTTATTTTCAACCGATTAAAACCGATTCGACATGCAACATAAAATCAATCCCTTTGCCGAACAGTTCGCCCTGAAGACGGGCGGCGTGCTTCTGTTTCACCACGGACTGAACCTCGTACTGTACGACTACGGATCGTCGCCTTCGCTGGCCTGCTGGACCGGTCTTCAGCGGAAACGGGGCGAAAACCTGCACTTTCTCTCGCTTCAGGCGCGGGAACGGCGCATCGAAGAGCTGCGAAGGAGCCGGACCTCGCATATCCTTTATCTGGCGGCCCGGCGCATCGAACGCCGGCTGAAACGGATCGCGGCTCTGATATTGTAATAACGTTTTGTGGATTTTATTAATGATATCTATTATTTTACTTATAAGATAGCCAAAATGGTAGATATTTTGTATATTTGCAGAAAAGCACGACCGATCATGGAAGACATATACGCACAGAGTAACCGTGAAATCGCTGCCTGGCTCGGCAGCCGGTTGCGTGAATACCGCAAGCGAATGGGCTTGTCCCGTAAACTTCTTTCTGAGAAATCAGGAGTCAGCCCCTTTACGATCGGGGCTTTCGAGCGCGGCAGCAATCCCGGGCTCTCTTTAGTCAGCCTGTTGGCCTTGCTGCGGGCCATCGAACAACTGGACCGGATCACGGAACTGCTGCCGGAGTTGCCCGTAAGTCCCAAAGAACTGTTTGAGCAGGAACAAAACAAACGTAAGAGATGAAAACCAATACCGTAAAAATTACTCTTTGGGGACAGACCGTAGGATACACCTACTGGGACAAGAGCACGAAGCGGGCTTTATTCCAATATGAGGATAGTTTTGTCGAGAGCGGGCTGGAGATCGCTCCGTTGACGATGCCGCTCGCGAGCGAACGCAGCCGTCGGGGTATGATATGGCCCGGCGATACGGACAAACTCTATCAGGGATTGCCGCCGATGCTGGCCGACTCGCTGCCCGACCATTGGGGAAACTCGATTTTCAATGCCTGGCTGCGCGACAATAAGATCAAGAGCTCGGATGTCAACGCCGTGGACCTGCTCTCGTTCATCGGCCGGCGGGCCATGGGTGCTTTGGAGTTCGAGCCGGCGCAGGAACTGGGGGACGATGCCTCATTTGATGTGGATGTACAGAAACTCTACGACTTCGCTCGGGAGGTGCTCTCGTCCCGTGAGGCCGTAACGCTGACGGCGGAACGCTCGGTATTGTGGCAGGATCTGGTCCGGCTCGGTACCTCGCCGGGCGGGCGGCGCCCCAAGGCTATCATCGCCTACAATCCCGCGACCGGAGAGGCCAAATCGGGACAAGGTGACGTACCCGAAGGATTCATCCATTACATCCTCAAATACGACGACGGCTCCTTATTCCCCTTTGCGCGGATGGAGTATGTCTACTACCGGTTGGCCACAGCCGCAGGGATCGAGATGATGCCTGCGGAGCTGCGGGAGTTCGGCGGTGTGACGCATTTCCTGACCCGGAGGTTCGACCGTGCCGGAAACCGGAAGATACACGCGCAGACACTGGCAGCAATAAGGCCCGGAGCTGTAAGCTACGATGACTTGTTCGAGGTAATCCGCCGCCTGCGGCTCCCATACCGGGATACCGAACAACAGTTTCTGCGTATGGCGTTCAATGTCATGGCCCGCAATATCGACGACCACACGAAGAACTTCGCGTTTTGCATGGATAGTAACGGCGCATGGTCTCTCTCTCCGGCATACGACATTACCTATGCCGTCGATAGGTCGGCTCCGGCCTACGTCAACCGCCACAGCCTGCTGGTAAACGGCAGGGACAGTGACATTACGGCCGCCGATCTGTTAGAGGTGGCCGGGCGCAATGACATCGTTCGTCCGAAGGAACTGATCGAACGGGTAAGCGACGCGCTGGCTGCGTTCCCGGCCGAAGCCCGTAAAGCCGGAGTGCCGGAGTCGGTCATTGCCGCTGTCAGCAAAGACCTGTCGTTGTTCTGAGGTAGCCTTATCCATCATAGAGCCGGACCTCGCATATCCTTTATCTGGCGGCCCGGCGCATCGAACGCCGGCTGAAACGGATCGTGACATAAAGCTCGATTCTTACGAGTCTTCTAAGAATTATTGTTTTATAACGTGATGGCGATGATATAATGAGAAAACACTTCAAAATCCATTCGTAACGATCTCCACGCGGCGTATGAATAAAACGGGGATGACACAGCGCTGCTTTCAGGATAAACGCATCAACGATAGCTACTACACGTTCTTCGTAGACATATATGCCATCAAATCGCTACGCGATTTCGTATATTCCCTGAGCCAGGAGCGCCCGTTGTCGAAGCTGTCGGTAATACGCCGTTCAATAACCCCTAATAATACAAGGCCTCCTGCTTCCGGCAAGCACTGCGGCCGCCATATCACCCTGCAGGTACTGAATTGCAACGTACCACGGAACGGTATATGAAAATTATCGTTATATTTACAGAGGCGATAATAGCATGACGATGGCACTGCATGTCGAAATAAACCGCACGGACGATCGGGGCAGAGAGTTTCTGCAACGGATCGAAGACACTTTCCCTACGGACGGAGAGTTCGTATTCCGGATCGCGGAATCCGAGTTCGCACTGGCGGTCTCCTCCAATGTGTATGATTACTATCGTCTCCATCAGTTTTTCTGTAACATGGGTTGGCTGGCAATGAATTACGGCGGCCCCTCTCTCTCCAGAAAAGGATGGATCGACCTCTACCGCGGCCTGCTCCCATGGACGCAACTCGACTGCTGGGTCTTCAATACGGCCCCGACGCGAAGGGCGTGGTACAAAGGGGCGATAAGAAGCAAACAGAACCGTTGCGGCATCGGAACCGCCGTATCCGTTCCCATACGTTTCAAGCACCGTTACCAGCTGTCAAGCAACAAGACTTTCAACCGTTACGACTGCTATGCTTTGGACGACTATACACCTACGCACGGGGTGCGGTACGCGACCATGTTCGACCAGTTCATCTACCGTTTCAAACAGGGCCATTCCTTGTTCGGTCCCTACGAACCCGTACGGTTGATAGAGCATGCGCTGATGCGGGAGGAGACGCTCGCCGCCCGGCTGCCCGGGTCCATCCTGTGCGTGATACCTGCGGCCGACTATCACCAAAACCAGTACCGATTCAAAACATTTTGCCGGCTGCTGTGCGAGGCCACGGGCATGGAGAACGGTTTCGATGCCATCGAGATAGAACACTCCCGGCCCTCCATGCGCGGCCTGATGTACCAGAACAAGCTACATAACCTGCGCATTCACTACGACCGCTTCAGAGGACGCGACGTCATCCTTTTCGACGACGTGTATAATACGGGTACCGGGTTCCGGCAACTGGCCGATGCGCTCTCCGGTTACGACGGGGCCGCTTCGGTAACGGGCGTGTTCCTGGGGCGGTGTATAGATCCGGACCTCCCGTAGGAGCGGCCGCGTCATACACCTTCCAAGGCCGATCCCCGCTTATATTTCCTTTTATCCTTGTAAGTCCCTGCCGTATACTGCGGCGACGTATACCGCTCGGGCATCCGACATGCCACTCCATGCCGTATGCCCATATCTTCCGGTAATGATCTTCCACGGACGCTTGCATCTGCTTGGCAACCGTGTCTTTACCCTATGTTCGGACTCCGAGGCCAATATCATTTGTACTACAAATACTTTCTTTCACTATGCAGACATCTACGATACGACGGCTTCCTGACCGCGTTGCAGGGCCGTCCCTGAAAATGGCTTTATCCAAGCCGCCGGCCGCGCCGGCTGCCGGGCGCGTTTTACCACCCGAACGGCCTCTCAAGGCCGTAAAGCTGCCCTACGGCGGTTATCGGGGTGCCGAGTTTTGGCCGGACGGCGAACTGCGGATTAACGATCCGGGACTTTATACGGAGGCCGACCGTGAACTGCTCGCCGTCCTCGAAGCGCTCGCCGTGCTCAACCGCACGGGGCTCTATTCGGCTTTCTACGAGTATGCCGCACATGTAGGCGCTCTTGATATCCGGATCTACGAAGGGCGCTGGAACCACCTCAAGAAACCCGTTGTCGAAGTATCGCTCGACTGCCGCCGGTTCCCCCTGCGTGACATGGGTACGGACGAACTCGTGACAGTCGAAGCGTTCATGAACCGGCTGATCCTGATGCTACAGTAAACCGTATCGATAAGATCCGGACAGGTTTTAGGCTGGAGACCATAACGGTTCCGGTTTGGCGCATGTGAAAAGTTATAATAGTCTTTAATTCAAATATCCAATCAGATGTTCCATGCAAAGTTCTGGCAATGACGCATCCGTTGCGTAGGCAAGGATTTTTGCTCTAAAATGCTTCATGGAGCGTTGAAGAACATTTGCATCATCAAAATCCAAATACTTTTGCAATTCCGTGTCGAATAGGACGTTCACTACTATTCGATCCGTAAGTCCGCTTCTTATCAGTAAAAGTTTTTGCCATGTGTTGACTCCATATTTTATCATGTCGATCCATATTTCCAATGCAGACGTCTCCACCCCTAGAGTCTGAATATATCGCACTAAAGATGAAGCATGCATATGGAATGAGTTTTGCAAAAACATCACAAGATCCACTGCGTTATCCACTTGGCAATTAAGATCTTTGGCTATCTCATAATATTGCTTGCCGTTTATCCATGCTGTCAATAACAGTTTTATCTCTTGAGCGTCAAGTTCCCTTTTACTCGCTTCGTTATTTTTCGCTATTTGTCCGTTCTCAAAACTCGGCAACTGCATGATCACGGATATCGCAAACGTGCTCCAAGCTTCCGATAATGGTGCTGTCAAATCAATGTCGGCAAGTGCTTCCGGAGTAATCAACTCGGTTGCTTTCACGACATCGTCTATCGTCATTCCCGTATTATGGAAGGCCGAGAAGTTATTCTTGTTCAGCTTTTCGGCTAAGACTTTATGGCGAATCCTAAAAATACGCTTTAAGTTCTCGCGTATCTTTGAGTTCCCGACATGATAAGCCAATGACTCTTTAACAATATTCTCAACATCGATATCGTCAAACGAATCTATTTTGACACTACGGGTAATCATGGTGTCGATTGCCGATGCAAGTCCGGAATCTTCCAGGATACGATTGATTCCATTGTCGTCAAGACGGGCTCTGAGATTATAAAATACACGGACAACATCATAAAGAGTACCCATGATATTATGCAGTCCGACATTTTGCAATGCAGATTTGACGTTGTTGAACGGTCTATCTGCTTTCCCGGACGGATAGATCACCAACCCGAAACGTTGTTTACCTGCCCGTCCGGCTCTGCCGACGATGTTTTTAATCTCCGTAATGTCCAAAGTTTCGTTCCTTCGGGCGGAGAAGTTATATCGGGTCAGACAATACAAGACGAGCGTTTGCACCGGCAAATTGACCCCTTCCGCCAAAGTGTTCGTACAGATCAATAAAGGGATAATCTGATCGACATAATTCTGTTCCAGAACTTCCCTTATATCTTGCGGCAGACTCCCATGATGGTAGGCATATCCCTTCTCTATAAAACCAGGCAGCGGATGGTCATGGCCGAATTGGTAAGCGATATAGGATGCGGTTATGTGCAATCGTTGAGAATTGACAGAGCTGCATGCTGGGGATGGCAGATTTCCCTGACGCAGAATGCCTTCTATCTCTTGACCGATAGCCATACAGCCCATTTCCCCTGCTTTTCGTGCAGTGAATAGCATGACCGGTCCCGCCGATACGGCTTTTAAGGCCAATGCACTCGCTTTAGCTTTTTGCGAAGAACCTATACCTTCGGATTCATCGTTAGACAAAAAATTCTTGATAATATATTTGTCTGCATCGTAATTCTCATCCTTTACAGCCAAATCGAATCCTCGGCTAATATTCGCCAATTTGATCGGACAGGGCCGATAGTCGCTGTCTCCGACGTCGTTTTTCCTGCCACCTAACCAAGTGTTCACATCTTCGATATTAGGGATGATTGCAGAAAGAAACAGATATCTTATGCCTTCGATTCTTTTCAATCTTGTAAGCAGCAGTTCGTAGTTGATTCCTCGATTGAGGCTATCCAACAGTTGTCCCTCATCGCAAATCACCAATGAAAATCGGGTAAGTTGTTCCTCCAGCGAGTCTTCCATGACCATAAACGATTCCGGCGTTGAAATAAGCAACCTGGCTTCCTCCAGAATATCTTGATCGATGGTAAATGTACTGCCCCCATAAATTGCCCTCAATGTGAAGCCCAAATGACGGCCGACTTTCTTGAATCGTAATTTAAGTTCCCGGCTCAATGACCGTAAAGGTGCAAGATACAGGATCTTCGCATGAGGATTCGTCCTCAATTCCTGATAAATTAACAACTCCGTTATATATGATTTGCCGGCACTGGTCGGCATCTTCAAACTGAATGCCTTTTCAAATTTTAACAACCCTTTTCTGATGGCATTCTCTTGTGAAGGCAGAAAAGAAAAGATGTGCTGAGTGAGCGAATACCTAATATAGTCAGTCCAGTCCGTATCGGGGTCGGCTTCCGTAAGTATGTTTCGTAGATTGTGTTTTACGAATTTCCTTATTACATGCACAAGTAGTGCTGTATCGAAGAAATCGTCGAGATTATCGAATATGAATGTTTCGTATTTTCGTTCAATAAACGTTGAAAGATCCTGCAAGTTATTATTTCCGGAAAGCATGAACGAACGCAACAGACTTGCTGCATGTAGAGTTTTCTTATTTTTAATTTCCCTTAATTCGCAGGCACCCCCAGAAACGATGTAATATATCAATTGGGCGGGTTCTGTTCCATAATCATTGATGTCGCGTCCACGTAAGACACAGGAAGCGATCGCCTCGTATCCTATAAGAAAATAGATTGTAGCGACATACAGATGATTCGATACTTTATCTATACCCTCGAAATTTCTTTCCGACACCTGCTCGGAATATACAAGCATGGCCTTTGCGACTTTGACCAGTTCTTCCGTTCTGGTTTCGTACTCAGCGTTTTCTGTTTCTCGAAGTATATTGTACATGCGGTTCAACAAGGTAATATAAAAGTCACCTTGTCGGGTTGTAAATTCATACTCTTGATCAGTATTGACTCTATACAGCTTTTGCAGTTCGAAAGCTTCCGCGTCAACCATCCATTTGTTCAATATATCACTCATCCTTTTACCGGTGTAATATCGTAAAGTCTCTCATACGTTTGTTTTAGCTGTTTCAGCGGCACGGCAAATAATGCCATCCGATCTGTTTGTGCTTGATTCAGAGAGGCTGCTGTTATATTCTTGATATGATATGGCATGGAATCCCTTTCCACTACGATAGCGGCACTGATATGGCGGTCGAAATGGACTGTCGTACCGTCATCGAAACGTTTTACCAGTTTGGCCATTTTTGCATTGCGGTCTTTTGCATATTTTGTCGTCAGATAGGCTATCATCTTTCCTATCCGGGATTCTTTGTCTTTGCGTGCACCTTCTATGGCATCATTCATTCGGCTTTTATCCGATTTGGGATCGACTGGTGTTGCACCCGCTTTTACCTCTATTGAATAAACATAATCCGTAGGCAGTGGAGATGTGCTATCTGTACATTTCAATAACATAATGTCTGTAAGGTGGCAAGGTGCATCGCGGTGTTCTTTCCATTGCCACTTGATAGGCGTTATATTGGCATCGGGACATATGAACGTACGGGCAAGAAAAAACATCAAAATTTCACCGAATTCTCCTGATTTCAGATGAGGAAGAGTGGGCAGTTTATTTTCAATGGCATCCTTTCGAATATTGATACCGTTATTTATTTCATAGTCCAAATCATCATCGGAAACGTATGATTGGCGGAACGGTATAATATAGTCTTCAATGAATTCCTCAGACTTGGCATCATCAAAATCGAATATGATAATTCCTTGGCTTCGATAAGTCGCGGAATCTTCTCGAAAATACCTATTTAACTCCATGATATTGTGCTCTAAATTTGCGACTTTTGTACATATCCGTAGACCAAACCTTTTGACTTGAGCTGATTGGCGAGTTTAGATAACATTACGCCGTTCTTATCTGTTGAGCCTTATCCAGCCTACGATGGCAATAAGATATGATACCCAATATTTCCAATGCGTCCTGTTCGCCGATGTTCCACTCGACCTTCGGCTCGTGTGCTTCCGGATTCCGGAACATCCCGCACAATCCTTTAAGCATATTGCAAAAGCCTGTATGCTCATCCCGTTCCGATTGGGAGGAAAAATTATTGATAATCAGAATCGGATTCGAACTGAAGACCTGCTCGATAAGTTTGTTCCCGTCCGCGGCTACACCGGATAGTTCTTTGATCCGATGAAAAAGACCTTTATTCGCCTCGAAAACGGCATGAAAGTAATTGTTTGCCAACAACTCCTCATTGCAATAGTGGAAAAGGGCGCTATGGGCATTTTGTTGTGTTAGTTTATTTTTCAGACCTTCGACTCTGAGTTGCACTTCTGTAATCGTAGATGCCTTTTTAGTTTTGGCTACTCCGCCGGCTTCGGTAATCGTCAAGCCTTCAAATGCAAGCACTCGGTTCACTGCGGCTCTCCTCGTTTCGAATTCCGCTTTATTTTCGACGTACCGTGAAGGGGCCAATACTTCTTTGACAAAGTTGATGATGTTGTTTGCACAACGATATTTATTTTGGAATGTCGCGAAAGCATTGAAAAGCCGATGTCTTTTTGTGATCGCAGGGTCTACATCATCTATTTTCGCTACCAGCAAAAAATGGTGTATTTCAGAACCCGTCAATCCGTCGCTTGTGTCGCCCAGAACATTCGCTAACGCTTCAAGGTCAGATTGTGTGAAAGGGGGTATCGTGGCCATGTTTATTTGTGAATTAACAAGAGGGATATTATTGAAAAAACGTTAGATGATGGAATGCATCATCGAAATCGCATATAACGGACAGATGTGTACATGACGAACGACAGCATCCGCTTCATTGTCGATATAATCGAAAGCGCCAAAATTCTCCAAAGAGCACCGGACAGCTTGCGAGAGTTTTTTTTCACGCATAAACAGCCATAGGCTCTTCATTCCTCCCTGCGTCCCGGCTTTGACCTCCACAGGCAAAACATTTTGCAAATGGCAGGTCAAGTAGTCGATTTCAGCCTGCGAGTTGCGGGCCTGACGTACCCAATAGAACAGGTCATGGCGTATATTCGGACTTTGATAGCGTAGCATCTCAAGACCGGCGATCTGTTCGGCCATCGGTCCTTTGTTTACCAGATCAGCAGCACCCGCCGTAAGTATGTGTGTCGTGATTTGCGAGATATCGCCCGTCGTCATATTGAGCAAACGAAGCATTAAGCCCGTATCGAGGAGCAAAATCTTACGATATGAATGATCGGCCTCGCTACCAAGCGGTAATCCGTTTGCGTTGGTGTGTGTTACGGGTATAAGGATGCCTGCACGTATCAGCATTTCAAGAGCTTTCTTGATCTCATCGGTTTTATAACCGCCTCCAACCTGGGAATAGACGAATTTCTTTGTTGCTTGAACAGCTGCGCTACGCATTGTAAGACGCAGTAACGAAGAATCGATCCGTTTTTTGTATTTCGCAAAATCGTCTTCATAACTGACGATGATATCGTCTTGCACTTCCTGACATTGTATGAAATCATGTGTCTGAACCCATCTATCTACAACTTCTGGCATTCCTCCGACAAGCATGTAGTGACGCAGCAATCCGATCAGTCTGTCGCGGAGCGGTTCGGGTACCGGATCTGTCGCTGATGCCCGATCACGTGCGTCCATGAGCAATTGTTCTCCGCTGGCTTTGAGGAATTCATCGAAGGTCATGGGGTACATGAACATGGAGTGGATCCGCCCCACTCCGAAAGTCGGCAGCTCCTCCAGTGCAAATTCTAAAAGTGACCCTGCAGCAATAATGTGAAGGCCGGGCATGTCTTCTTTGAAAAAGCGAAGCGACATGATCGCTTCTGGACATGTCTGTATCTCGTCGAAAAATAGCAAGGTCTTGCCAGCCTGTATAGGTTCGCCATACATGGCGGCCATTTGAGGAACAATACGCATAACATCCAGATTACCTTGAAACAACTTTTTGTACTCGGGCTGTTTTTCAAAGTTTATCTCTACATAACTGTTAAATTGTTTACCCAGATGGCGAACCGCAGTCGATTTTCCGACTTGTCGTGCACCTCGCAACAAAACCGGCTTACGGACATCGCGAGATGCCCATTCTGATAAATAGTTGTCTATGATTCTTTCGTAATACATGGCAATTCTGCATTTTACTGACAGCTAATTTACGGATAAATAATTATCCAAACAAATAAATCCCCGAAAAATCAAAAAAGCCAAATAAATAATTTTTGAAATATGGAAATTTTCCAAACAAAAAAATGACTCTACGTGAGTGTACAAGCGATTGTAAAATTTCATATATTGTGAAACAGAAAACATCGAAACGAAATGAAAAAGAATCTCAGCCTCATTCTGTCGCTACTGGCGCTTGTCGGCGTCGTGGTCCTGGCCGTGTTGTGGCGGTGCCGCTCGGTGTCGCTAACGGCCGTGTCGCTCGATACCTTTATCGGCGTGATGGTCGGCATGGTCGGCATCCTCGTGACCTTTGCCGTCGGCTGGCAGATCATCAACGCCTTGGAGATCAAAAGCAAACTTGCCGATATCGAAAGGCTGAAGGCCGAGATCGACGCCCAACATGCGCGGATCGAAAAGATCGCCGCCAGAAGTGCGTTCGATACGGCTGTGAACCGCAGTTACACGCTACATAAGATCGGGGAATACATCAAGGCTTTCGCCTGTACATTGGAAGCCATCGAGCACTGTCTGCAAATCGACGAGTACGAAGATCTCGACATATTGCTTCACAACCTCAAGGCGAATGCGACGGGGACACACAATCTTTGCTGCTATGAAAGCGATAACGAACTGATCGTTAAGGCCGATGCGGCGATACGTCAGTCCCCGAAATACCCCATGATCAAAGACCGCTATGAGGCCGCTATCCGCGAATACAATATGTTCCCCAAGCACATTGTCGACGACAAGAAGGAAAAATAAGGCCGATAATCATACAATGACATGACAAAGGATTCTGCATTCGACGCTGCGTTAGACGCCTGTATGGCTTACATGCACGATCGGGAAGCCCACCTGTTCGATCCTCCGACTGAAGAGTGTTCCCTCGAGGAAGACGGCTATGTCTATCTGGCGAATGCCGTCACTTCGTTCGGCATATATGAGATCGAAACCGGAATATTCACTCCGGACGAATTCGACCTATAAATCCCGCTTATCCGGTCTATCCGTAATTAGATGTTGTCAATACCCGTGGCTGTTTTTATCAAGATATCAGCCCCGATTACACGGAGCAAGCCTTTGAAACCGGTGATCCCGCACCTTGCAGCGCTATTCCAGAACAAAACGATCGGGTAATTCGCCGGTATCCTTTATGGTTTCCGGATCAATGATTTTCCATGGGCCGTTTGCCCTTATTTTGACAGGAACGGGCGATCCGTCCTGCGGAATGACGATGCCTTCTTTCGGGATGTCGATCACCAGATGCGGAAGCACTTGGAAGCGGCCGAGTTTTTCAATACGGCTCTCAAGATAGCCCATCTTGGACTGCTTGTATTGTTCCTGAATTTTATCTGCCGGTCGCAAGTCCTCCCCGATATTTTCCCAATACAGCTTTATGTCATTCTCTTTCAGCGCTTCGTATTCGTAACAGAAAGGATCGCTTATGTCGAACAGCGAGGCGAGTATTTGGCAATAGTCCATTTTCCCGTCGCTTTCGATTACCGGCAGGGCGATGTTCTCCAGAAGATCCGCGTTGAACGGAAAGTCGCTGTTGATATGCGTCGAAGTATAGATGACGCCCCATGTCATCTCGCACGGTCCCATGTTTCTTACCCACCGCTCCCTGTTTTTGCAGATGATCGTTTCGATCAGCAGTTGGGGTATGATGTACTCCGGTTTGAAGGGAGCGTCGGTATCCTTCACCTTCACCATGCAGGCGACAATGAGCGGCAGGCGTACCAAGGTTTTCTCCAGACATGCCGTATCGAATTCCTCCCGCTTGGGAATCCGCAGGTCGTAGAGATCGAAATCGGTGCGTACTCTAAAACCCGAAAACATCAGATCGTCGAAATGCGGCCGGTGCATCTCCTCCCAGCATGAGTAAACCGTATTTCCCAGATAGAGGCATGGATAACCGGGAGCACTGTATCGTTGGGTCTTTACAATCTCCCTTCTGTTCAGCGGAATGTGGAACATGTCGCGAAACGTATGCTCCCGTTTATCGTCGAAAATCCGCGCCCGGAACCAATAGGCCGGGGCGTCCCCCGATTTCTCTTTCACCGTATGGATTCCTATGCTGTTCCACAGTTCGTCGGGACAATCCATCTGCTTCCGGAACATGCACAGGGCATCGGCCCGCCGCCCGTCATAATAGAGGTCTACGACTGCGACTATTTTCCCTGTAAACCTTTCGATCTTTTCAAGAACCGTGGTTTTGGTTTTCTCATCGGGGAAACAGGCGGGGTCAAGTTGTCGGACGCACTCTGCATACTCTTCCAATGCTTTTCTCAGGTCGTGTCTGAAATCGCCGGTCTGCCTGATTACCGGCAGGCGTTCCGTTATCTCTGTATGAAATTCATTTATATCCATATGCAGTCGATTTCTATTCACAAATATACACAAATTCCGCCCAATCATTTATTACCAGGAGCAAAAAGCCTCAAGTTTCGTGAGCAGAAATAAGTTTACAGTCCTCCGCCTGTCAACACATACAACGGTCGTCTTTGAAATAACGGATGTTTTTTACTATCTCCGCGCTTCGGGAAAAGCTATTTGATGGTTAAGTATTATTAAATTTGGTTTTTTACTTTTATTTTGTTGTTTTTTGACTCTTGCTTTTGAAGACGCATATTATCCTTTTGTAGTTTGAGATGATATCTTTAACAGATAATGATTAAGCGACATAAGAGAAGTATGTTGGGACATAAGGGCTAATTCTGCACTGAGATAAATATTGCAAACGATCTATCCCATATCAATCACCGGTTCTATTTTATTTGGACGATATTTCAGGAAGATTGTCGCTCACTTCTTGGAATGTCGAATAATTCCTTAGTCCTTTAGCCTTTTGAGCTTTCCCCATTATTGTACCATCAATCCTTTTTTGGAGGTAATCAACTAAGTCGTCAAAATGACGAATATCAATATAATTGATACCGGACGCTTTATATCTGTTCATTATACTCTTATTGAAACTGGCCCAATTAAATTTCTCATTTTTACGATCCAGCTCAAATTGCTTCCATTCGCCATATCGCTTAATTAAATAAGACACATAATTTTTCTTGGACAGATCTCTCCCTAATGCTCCTTCCGGAAATTCTGGTTTTACTGATTTGGCGCGTTTCGGTTTGTATTGAGGATAATATTTGTTCCGTATATCTTCGAATTCCTCTATATATTTTGCGACAGTATCCCAACCCCAATAGTAGATGTCATACGGCAATGATCCCTTATCTTTCAGAATAATTGCATATTCCTGCAATCGGGCATCATCTCTAAAGGTCGATACAAATATCAATCGATCGAATGAAAAGTCAATGTCAGATATTCGCAATAAGTCCGCTTCCATATCCGCGTAAAGGTTTTTTCGGATCGCATCATCACTTTTACGGATATCTTTTGATTTACATTGAATAACTGTTCTGGCATTGGAAGAGATTATGTCAACTCCTTTCTGGTTTTGACCTTTTACCCCAAATAATTGAAAGTCCGTATTTCGATAAGAATCGGTACTTTCTACACGATTAAATATATCGCAGATTAACTCTTCGAATAGTTTTTCATCCTTCAGTGGAGGAAATTGATATTTTGCCATTTCAGGGGTTATATAGTTTGAATTGGATTAATGCTGGTGCTTTGGTTTACCTATGGGGAATTTTTCCGCATTGCTTAACTCTTCATATTGATTCTAAGCGAAAATGATAGAATCTTTGTCTTGTAATTTTATAAAACACAATTATTTACAAAATAATGAGGCATATTTAAATCATATCCTTTATCATGCTATTTTTATGTTCTTCCAACTGTTCTTTTATCGAGATATGTATATCGCTTGATCTCTCAATCTTACAGCCTTTAAATACTAAATTTGATGAAAAACCGTTCTCCATCTCAACTTTTCCTTTCCCGCCGGGAGCCATTGAAAATACATGCCGCGAATTTCGCCGCTTCGGGATAACGTTTGTCAGCGGCGTATCTTTCCAGCGTCGCCCAATCCTCCCGGCTCTGTGGATATTTACCGGCGATATGTTCCAAGCGGGTCATCGCCCGGAGTTCCTCCCGCCGTTCGGCCGGCAGGGCCGCGCACTCCTTGCAGGTATGCGCCCATGCCCCCGGCCCGAAAAGCGTTCGTTGGACTTGTATTCTCCGCAGACGCGGCAATAATGCGTCGTGTGCCGACTATCTTTCATGCAGTCCTGTTAATTATCCCGGACAAACGATAACAATAACTGATACATACCGAGTCTATGTTCCATATCTTCAATAATCCGGTGCGGCAATTTATCCCGTCTTTTGTAAAGGGACATTAACGAATCTTCCAACACCCCCGACGGATCTTGTTCGTGTGCCTTATCCAGTAAAGAACGATGCTCTTTTTCGCAGGACCGGTAATATTCTTCCGTTTTAGACTTATAGGATGCGCGTAAATCTTCTTGTCTTCTTTCCAGCTTTTTTGCCTGGTTCGCGATACAGGAATCTGTGCAATGGGAATAATCCAAATGTTCCGTATCAGGTAGTTTCGGTACGGCTCCCTTGTCGCAAGCCTCCTGAAATACGGGAGAGAGCCGTTCAAGGTTTTCTTTGATTTCTTTATCCAACACAATGAGCTCTTTGTGTAATTCATTCAAATATTTCACAACCGATTTATATAAATTCCAAATAATTCTCTCTATTAACGACACGGAACTCGGCATGGGGATATGCTTCTTGAAACACTTTCGGGGCATTGGGCATCTTGTTTCCCCATTTGAACTCCAAGGCCGTAAGGTTCTCCGCTCTCTCTTCTATCAGATCTATTTCCTGCTTGTCGTAGGTTCTCCAAAAGTAGAATTCCTTATGCAGTCCTTCGTTGAAATTCGCCTTGCGCCGTTCTCCGATGATGTAGTTCTCCCACAGCGCGCCGACATCCTGCCGAATGGCCAGCGGAGAAAATGCTCCGATAATCGCGTTGCGGATTCCATTGTCGTAGAAATACCACTTTCCGGCTTTCGTAACCTCCTTGCGGAGATTCCGCGAGTAAGCTCCTAGCCGATAGACGACAAAGACTTTCTCCAACAAGTCGAGGTATTTTTCAACGGTCGTCTTGCTCATGCCGAGCTGTTTGCCCAACTCTTCGTAAGAGACTTCGCTTCCTAACTGAAAGGCGATAAGCCGCAACAGGTCGCGCATCTTGCTCGAATTCTTCAAGCCGTCGATCGCCAAAATATCTTTCAGCAAATATGCTCCGACAATATCGCGCAGATAGTCGGTCTTACGCTCGTAGTTGTCCATCATCACCACTTCCGGATAGGAGCCGTAAATCAAGCGCGCTTCGAGGTTTTGACGGGTCTCGAGTGCCGTTTCCGTTTGTGCAATTTCCCGTTGGGAGAAAGGTGTCAGCAGGAATTGCGTACTGCGGCCGACCAGCGGCTCGCCCGTCTTGTTCAGCAGATCGAATGAAGACGAACCGCTGGCCAATACGCTTATACCCGGTATTTCATCGACGATCAGTTTCAGGATACTGCCGATTTGTGGGATATTCTGAGCCTCGTCGATAGCCAACAGGTCGATACCCTCCAACAAATGCCTATAATTGGCGACCGAGCGATTTTCCAACAAGGCCAACGTATCGTAATCCTCACCATTAAGCATCATCGTTCGTCCCGGGTAGCTATCCACGATTTTGCGCATCATCACCGTTTTGCCCACACGCCGGGCGCCGAAGATCAATACGGCTTTGCCCGGTGTGATACGGTCGCTTATTTTATCCTGAAGTATTCTTTTTATAGTTTCCATAGTGGTTGCTGCCTTTATTTGCAAATATAATCAATAAAAAATAAAATTACGTTTTTTGTATAAAAAAAGTATTTTACAGTGGCGTTTTTTAGGTTTTAATGCTCTGGAAGTGTCAACTTTTTTCAGTTCAAGTCAAAGCTTCGTGAGCAGAAATAAGTTTACAGACCTTCGCCTGTCAACGCATACAACGGTCGTCCTTGAAATAACGGCTGTTTTTTACTATCTTCGCACTTCAGAAAAAGCTATTTGTAAAAAAAAACGATATTATGGCAACAGAAGTAACACAAGCTACATTCGACGGACTGTTGGCCTCTTCACCCCTTCTCGTGGTCGATTTTGGCGCCGAGTGGTGCGGTCCGTGCCGTGCGCTGGCACCTGTTATCGAGGAGTTGGCCGAGGAATATAAGGACCGCATAACGGTCGCCACTTGCGACATCGAGGAGAACAACGATATCGCCGTGCGTTATTCGATCCGCAATATCCCCACGATCCTCTTTTTCCGTAACGGAGAGGTCGTGGACCGTCACGTCGGCAATATTCCCCGTGCAACGCTGGAAGAGAAGTTCCGGGCGCTGCTCTGAGGCCTGTGCCGAAAACCGAAATGCCGCTATCCGAAAAGATAGCGGCATTTTTATTACAGCCGTCCCGTTCCCCGCGAAACGGCGGATTCCTGGGCGTTATTCCGAGGCCGTCATTTTGGATGACAGGCAGTCGAAGGTAACTTCCGTTTCCCTCCGCTGTCCGAAGGCGTTCGCCGAGACAAGACAAGCGGGCCTGATTATCGTCTCTCATACAAATGTAGGACGGGAGCCCCCAGGCTCCCGTCCATCTATCTTTTCATTTTTCGATGCTGCATCGGAGGCGTTCAGTCCATATCTGTGTGCAGCAGGTTCCCGATCCGGTTCCGCACGTTCTGTTCGCTTTCGGGCAGAATCGAGAGTACACGGCGCAGCTGCCGGTCGAGGAAGTAATCTTTGTAGGCGCTGAAATCCCCGGTTTCGTAATAATGTACCAGTCCCTGCCTGTATGCAGCTATATCGGTTGCGTCGGAAGAGTAGACCGGCACGATATCGCCGTTCATCAGCGTTATGGCCTCTATCAGGCGCGAAGTACGCTTGTTGGCTGCGCCTTCCTCCTTCGCGCCTCGGCAGAGTCCATGCCGGCATGAACTCTGCGCTCGGCTTGTCGTCGGTTGCCCGTCGGCGAAGGGTTGCAGTCGGGCCAGGTTGCAATGCAGATAAACGGCCCGTTCCAGAGGATCGTCGTAGCTATGCTGCCCCTGAAGGATCGCATGGAACGTCTCTTCGATCACCTGCTGGTCAGCCGGCGGCGTATAGGCCGTACCCGATATTCGTACCGGCATGCTACGGAGCGTGCCGCGGTGGGAGTCTGCCATCAATTTGTCCGAGATCATCGAATGTACGGTCATGACCGTACGTGCGTCGACCGTCAGCGGACCCTGCTTGCGAATGCTCTCGATGACGGATATGAATGCGTTGTACAGGTTCTTGAGCATGACCGCATCTTCATACTTTTTGGTCGCGGAAATGTCGTCTTTGAGCAACGTTCCCGTTTCCACATACGTGTATGTGTTCCCTTCGATCTTTCCCGAATAAAAACTCCATACCACGGCCAGATCGCGCAATTCTCCGGACGAGAGTTCCGAAAAACGACACCACCGGCTTTCCCGGATAATATCTGCCTTTTGTCTGTCGTCTCCATTGAATATCGGGCGGGTCCCGTATTGATTCTGCTCCATATTATCCCATTGATTGTACAAAATTAAACAAATTGCTATGAATTACAAATTTGCGGCCGCTATTGCCTCTCGCTGTCGAACGAGACCTCCAGCTTCCGCTCCCTGCCGAAATTGTCCTCCACGACAAAGCGTAATTTCGTCCGCTCGTCCGACAGGGCTGTGTAGTAGAGCGTGAACACCTGCCGATATGGATCGTCCGCATCGAGACCCGAGACCGTTTGCAGTTCGTATATCTCACGACTGACCAGCGGCATGTCCGTGCGGTCGGTCACCTTTCCTTTCCCTTCTAACTGTATGTAGCCGATGTAATACTCGGCCCCCTTGAAATCCCCCTGCCGGGTGAGCGTGAAGCGGATCTCGACCTGTTCGCCCGGTACGATCTCCGAAGGCAGGTGCCAGCAGGATAGCGCGAAGTCGTAATCCTGCTTTACGTCTATCTTGTCGTTGCAGGCCGCAAGGCCCAGCCCGGCCAGCAGGGCGAAAGTACAGGACGTAATAATTTTCATGATTCCCATTGCGTCGTTCGTTTAGTTGATGATAAAGCGCAGGCCGAAGCCCAGTTCCGTATGGAATACCCCCGTCGGCGAACCGAAGGCGCACCGCTGGCGCACCCTCAGCAGCAGGATCACCCGGTCCGAGAGGTAGCCTTCGAACGTGGCTCCGAGGGCCGCACCGCAGAGGAAGCCGTCCCCGCTCACGAGGGTCGCTCCGTCCTCCAGCGCCTTGCCGCCGTTCCCGGAGCTCTCGTAACCCACGAGGGCCGAGAGGCCCCCGTAAAGGGTCACGTTGCGGCCCCGGTCGGCGGCCAGCGGCAGGTTGTAACCCGCCTCGGCCGTGTACTGCGCCACGGGGACCCTCTGCCGGCCGGTCACCCCGTCATAGGCGTAGTCCTTGTGCAGGTAGCCGGCCCCGAAGTTCCAGTAGCTGTGGTTCCGGTTGTAGCGCGCGAGCTCCAACCCCGCCCAATAGCGGTAGCAGAGGCGGCTGTCGCGCAGCAGCAGGCCGTCGAGCGTTCCCGTGCTCAGGCCGATGCCCAACTGTCCGGGCAGGCCGCGCTGGGCCCGGGCCTCGCCCGCACCCAGCAGCAGGACGCAAAGTCCCGCCAGCATCAAACACCTCATCCGCATGACTATCGCACTTTAAGTTCCGTGACGGTGCGGGCGTCCACCAGGTCGGTGTTGCCCACCATGAAGGACTGGTGGCGGCCCCCGTTGCGCTCGAACACGTCCATCACGAGCACCTTGTCGTCCGGGATCGTGAATTTGCGGAAGACCCAGACGTTGCGCACCGTCCCGCCCGCCTGTACCGCCGCGATCTCGTTGAAGCGGCACACGGGCTCGATGACGGTCTCCTGCACGGCCGTGCGCTTGGCCACCTTGCGGTCGGCGATGCGGAAGCGCACGCGGTCGATGTCGTAATCCACGTTGGAAAGGTTGCGCAGCGAGGTGTGGAAGTAGAACAGCTCGTCCTGCACGTAGATGCCCTTCAGCAGGAGCTGCACCCCGAAGCGCTTGCTGCCGACGGTCTTGATGTGGCGCGCGTCCCGCTTATAGATCGTGTACATGATCCGGTTCACCACCAGGGGCGTCTCGTCGCCCAGCTCCGAGAGGCGCACGTAGGTCTGCCGCGAGGCGAAGGGCCCGTAGGGGTCCTTGTGCAGCCAGTCCTCCAGTTCGACCGTGAGCTGCGCCGGCGAGTCGGCATAGAGGGCCTCGAAGGTGTAGAGCACCCCGGAGGCCGTGATCACCGTGAAACTGGTCGCACCCGTGAAGCCGCGCACGGCGGCCTTGACGCGCACCACGTTCTCCGCACCGTCCGCCTTGCCGGCGAGGATGTTCGCGGAGCCCAGGTCGACGTATTTGACCGCCGCGGGGAAGAGGATGTGCACGGTCTTGTCGAAGGCGACCTCCACGCGGTACGGTTCCGCCGGGCCCTCCTGCCCGGGAGCCTGCGCCCCGGCTTGTATGGCCCCGCACAGGAGCAGGGCCGCAAGAATGATCTTTTTCATAGGTTGTTCTTTGTTTTCTGTGGCCGCGTGCGGTTCCGGAGAGGAACCGCACTGCCGCGTTACTTTTGGGAGATTAACAACAGCCGGTATCCGGCCTTTACCGTTACCCTGACCTCGCGCAGCCGGGAGGCCGCGTACTGCGTGCCGCCGGTCATGGCCCCGCGCACGAGGTCCATGGCCACCTGCTGGCCGGCGCTGCGGGCGAAACTGATGCTCGTGCCCAGACCCGTGCCGATGCTCGCCGCAGCCTCCTTGGCGGCCGTGCGCTCCTTCGAGTCCGGGACGTAGAGCCCTTCGCCGCCGTCCAGGTCGTAGGCCGTGAGCGATACGGGGACGATCTCGCCCCCGTCCTCGATACCCCCGACTTCGATGCCCAGCCGCTGTCCCTCGATGGAGGCCACGCCGTAAATGACCGTTCCGGCCCCGATCGTCCGGTCCCCGACACTTACAGGCTCTTCGAGGCGCAGGCGTACGCGGTCGCCGCCCGAGAGGGTCTGGTCCTCGTCCACGCAGGCGCGGATCGAACTGTGCTCCTTCTCCTGTGAGGAGCCTACCGCCGTGATGAAGCCGAGGTTGCGCTCGCCCTCCGGCCCCAGCGAGTCGGCGACGGGGACGGTCAGCGAGGATACCGTGCCGTCTCCCAAGGCCCGAACGGGAACCGCCTGGCCCTTATCCTGCTGAGCGGCGTTCCGCTCCGGACGTTCCGCCGTACCGCCCTGCGGGTTCAGGTATTTGGCCGCAAGCCGGAACTGCCGCTCGGCGAGCTCCATCGGGTCGGGCGTCGCCGCGGCACGCCCTTCGAGCTGTGCCGAGAGCTCCTCGACCTGCTTTTGCAGGCGTTCGACCTCCGGGTTGCGCCTGGGCTGCTCGTAGAAGCTGCGCATCGCCTCGGCCGCCTGACGGTTGGCCTGCTGCGAGCGGGCCACGGGGTTCTCGCGCACGGGCCGTGGTTCCTGCCGCGCGGAGTCCTGCACGAGCGAGAAAGCCTCGGCGTCAAAGGCGAGCGAGCGCTCCTGCTGCCGCTGCTGCATCCGCACGTTCTCGATGGCCTTCTGCTTGCTGGCCTCGATCCCGGAGCTGCGGCCGTCGGGGACCGTCAGGTTGATGTTTCCCGCACCGGGTACGGTCTCCTCCCTGCTGCCGCTGCCGAAGATCAGGTAGAGGCAGCCGCAGAAAGGAACGAGCATCACCAGGGCCGCGAGCGCGGTTTTTTTCCGCTGCTGCACGGCGGGGTTGCGGCGCTCCGCGCCGGCCCCTTCTTTGTTACGCTCCGTCATATTCTTTAGGGTTTTAAGGATTCGGGGTCTATGGGAGCTATGTGTTCCGGCGCGGGCATGACGGACCCGCCCGAAAGGAGGTTTGCCAGTACGGCGATCTCGGCTGCGGCCAGCAGCAGGAGCATGGTGAGGATAAGGGCCAGGCGCAGGAGTTTCGCGTTGCGCCCGACGAATCCTTTGAGTCGGCGCGCGGCATGTTCCGCCGCGCCACACAGTCCGGTAAGGTGTTTTCTAACGGTCATAGGTTCCGAGGTCTTTGTTTTCCACGATGGTGAACTGTTCGATTATGAAGCCTTGCGGGTTGGCGTCCGAACGCGTGGCGTTGACCAGCCGGCAGGTGGTCACCAGACTGCGTTCCGTTACCGTACTCTCGCGCAGGAGCTTCTGTCGTCCGAACGTGCGTATCCGGTAGGGATAGGCCGAGAAATCGCACTGCATGCTGTCGATCTCCACGCTCTGGATGACGCCCGCCGCGATCAGGCGGTTGAAGTAACCCTTCTCCATCAGATCGCAGTAATAGCTCAGCGCGCCGCGGTCCGAGAGGACCAGCGCCCGTTCGATGTTGCCCTCGATGGCCGCCTTGTCGGGCGAGAGGGTGAAGAAGAGCTCGTGGAAGCGGCGCACGTGCTCGCGCGCCTCGACGGGGCGGTTCTGCTCCAGGTCTTGCGAGAGGGCCAGCATCAGGCTCTTGCCCTCGTCGAGCACATAGATCTTCTGCCGCTGGGCCTCGGCGAAGCTGTAGGAGCGCCACAGGGCGAATGCCGTCACCAGGGCGCAGCAGACCAGGAAGACCATGCTGAAGAGGCGTATGTGCCGGAAGCTGCTCTCTATGTTTTTCAGTGCTTTGAATTCCATAATTTACGTCGTGGGGTTGTTTTTACTGTTGAACATCTGTTTGGTGCGGCCCCAGAGGTTGCCGGCCAGGGCCCCGGCGTGTCCTGCCGCATAATGGCCCACGGCCGACCCCGAGCGTGTCACCAGACGATTGTAGGAGCCGAATCCTCCGGCCTGCACGATCCACGAGGCGACGCTCGGCACGGTGAAGTAACCGCAGATGCCGATGAGCATGAACACGAGGTATACCGCGTTGCTCGAATCGAACATATAGAACGGGTCGGCGGCCATCAGCTCCATGTCCCGTTGGAGGGAGAGCACCTGGAGGCGTGCGAGCACGGCCCCGAAGAGGTCCGCCACGGGAAGCCAGAGGTAGACCGAGATATACTTGGCCAGCCACTGCGTGAGCGTGGCCTGGAAGCCGTCGAAGACCGAGATGGCGAAGGCTATGGGCCCGAGGATCGAGAGCACCACCAGGTAGAAGGTGCGGATGGTGTCTATCACCAGCGAGGCCGTCTCGAAGATCAGTTCCAGCAGCCATTGGAGCGCCCTGGCCAGCAGGGATCGCAGGCCGAAGCCCGTCCGCTCCTCGTACATGGCGCTCATGGTGTGCAGGTCGTCGGGCGACCATCCCAGTTCGTCGATCTGTCGGTCGAACTCCTCGTCCGAGGCCAGGTAGGCCGTCTCTGGGTTGCGCGCGAGGTTCTGTCGCTCCAGTTCGTCCTTGGCCGTCCGGTGTCCCGCCATGTCGAAGGTCTGCCCCGTGAGAAGGCTGTTCGTACCCTTTACTACGGGGCTGAGGATGCCGTTGATACCGCCCAGCACGAGGCTCTGGAAAAAGAGGATGCAGAGGCCCAGGGCGAAGGGCCGCAGCAGGGGGAATACGTCGATGGGCTCGGCCCGCGCCATGGACTGCCACACGCGGTAGCAGATATAAAGCATGGCGCCGATGCCTGCGATGGCCGAAGCCACGGCGGTCATGTTCCCGCACAGGGGCATCATGTCGTCGTAGAGCGTTCGCAGGATGCCGTGCAGGCTTTCGAAAGAAACGAGAGGTAAGACCATGGTCCGTCCGGAACTTTACAATGTTACCAATACTTTTCTTCCGCTGTGCCGTAGAGGGCCGTGAAACGCTCCGCCTCGCCCTTCTGCCGTGCGCGCAGCAATGCCACGCCGATGTTCTTGCGCGTGTAGTAGTCCGTCAGGCCGCGCAGGCGCACAAGCTCCGCATGGCTCTTGTCCACCGCGTCGAGGCGGTCCCTGTCGGTCATCGAGAGGTCCGAGGGGTTGACGATCCCCTTCAGGTCGCTCAGTGCGTATGTCGCCTCTTCGAGCAGGCGCGTATACCCGGCGGCGATGGCCGAGAGCTCCCGCACGGAGAAGTTGCCGTCCGAGAGCATACGTCCGTAGTTGTCGACGTACATCTTCGATATCTCGCCCACGAGCAGGATGCAGCGCTGCACCTTGCGGGCGTCGCGTACCAGGTTGTTCACGGCCCGCAGCTTGTCGTAATACTCCTTGCCCTGGTTGAAGATCTTCTGCGTCTCGCGGAAGTTCTGGATCATCGTCTGTGCCGTCGAGGAGGTCTGCACCATCTCGTTCGAGGAGTTGATGATGCTCTGCGTGAGGTTCGAGGGGTCGGTCACGACCCACTGGGCGCGGGCCCTTCCCGCGCCGAGCGCGAGAAGGAGCGCCATCGTCAGTATCGCTTTACTTCGTATCATGTCCGTCTGTTTTACGTGTGAAATCTCCGAGCCCGTCGGCCCGCAACATGTCGCGGTCGCGGTCGTAGGCCACGGCCCGCTCCTGGGTCTCGGTGTAGAGGTTGCCCGCCTCGTCGCGGAGCAGCCGGAAAGAGAAGGTTTGCAGGCGGCTGTTCACCGCGTTGCCCCAGCACTCGTCGAGCAGATACCGGTCGCCCTCCTTGCGCACGCGCAGGAAGACCTTGCCGTCGGGGCGCACCCACTCTCCGCAGAGCAGTTCGCGGTCGGAGGCCGCCTCCCGCAGGTACTCCGCGCGGATCGTGCAGGCGATCTGCACGAGAGAGTCGCACATTCCTGCGATGGCCCCCTTATGCCTCTTCTCCATCTTCGGCAGCCCTTAACGCGAAATCCATCTCATAGCGCATCTCCTCGCGCAGCAGGCTCTCCTCGGTGCGGAACGTGCCGTAGCGGCCCAGGTGCAGGAGCCCGTCGCCGTCGAGCGTCACCTCTCCGCCGTCTGTTCCCAGCGTCATGCGCCGTCCGCGCACGACGCCGCACAGGTCCGCGACGACGCTCTTGTAGCAATGCGTGTTGTCGCACAGCAGAAAGCCGTAGCCGCCTCCCTCGCGGCGCACCAGCAGCGAGAGGCTGCCCTCCAGGGCGATCCAGCTGCCGCATAGCTTTCCGAAGCGCACCTCGGCGAGCATCTGTTCCATGGCCGACAGCAGGCGCCCGCGTTCGGCGTGTTCTCTTTTCAGGCGTGTGAGCATGTCGCCGACGCCCTCGGTTGCAGGATGATTCGTTTTCATCGTTTTTCAGGTGTTTTAAGGTTTGACTTTATTTGTCCGGCGGAGCGACCCGCCGGTAGGCATTGCCCGGTACGAGCAGCAGCGTGCGCCCGTCCGCGGAGAGCCACAGCTCGGTGCGGCCCTTGCCGCGCCCGATGTGGATCGAGTGGTCTCCGCGCAGTTTTTCCTGCCGGAGACATACCCCGTCCGGGGAGTAAAAACGGGCGGTGCAGACGCCTTCCCCGCACTCGATGCGGAGCGACCCGCGCGGCAGCACCGGTTTCCACACCCCGCACATGGTCTTCATGCGGCGGCGGTTCTCGGCGCGGCCCCAGAGCAGGATGCTTGCCGTGGGGAGCACGAGGAAGAGCAGCAGCAGGAGCCGGAGGCAGAAACCGACGCCGGGACTCCACGATACCCGGCCGCTCATTATCCCTCGCGCCGTTTCTCCGCCAACTGCCGGATGGCGGCCTCCAGGTCGCCGCCCAGCTTTTCGGCCAGGGCGAAGACCTCCATCTTCTCGCGCTCCTCGGTCGTGAACGTCAGATACTCTTCGGCCGAGACCTCCGTGGCGTAGACGGCCGACTGCACGCCGCCCAGCCCGATCCACACCTCCTTGTAGAGGCGTGCGGGGTCGTTGGCGAGGTTGATCGAGAGGATTTGCGCCTTCTCCTTCTCCGAGAGGCCCAGCATGGCCTGGATCTGGTCGAACTTGTTCATATACTTGCGCTGGTCGAGCAGGATCTTGCAATCGGCGTTGTCGATGATCGTCGTTTTGACGACGGGCGAGGAGATGATGTCGTCCACCTCCTGCGTCACCACGATAGCCTCGCCGAAATATTTCCTCACCGTCTTGAACAGGTAGCGGATGTACTCGCTCATATTGGCCGACGTGAGGGCCTTCCAGCACTCCTCGATCAGGATCACCTTGCGCACGCCTTTGAGCCGCCGCATCTTCGAGATGAACGTCTCCATGATGATGATCGTCACGACCGGAAGCAGGATCTTGTGGTGTAGGCTAAGCACCCAGCGCCTTATCGCATTTCTGCGGCAGGTTTCCGGGCACTCGCCCCCGAACCGGACTTACACCTCTCAGCGTATCCGGCTCTCCACTAATATTGTCAGTCTTACACTTTGCCGTGATGCCGTAACGCATGACAGCTACGACATAGAGCAACCGTTTTTCTCCGGCGTGCTATCATGTGCAGTTCCCATTTGTCCTTGCCCGGCAAGTCCTTGAGTTTGCGAACATGGTGCATAACCAGATTGTCCGTTGCTCCGCACACCTCGCATTTTTCGGCTTTCAGCCTGTCTATAAGGCTTGTAGCAGCCGTGTCCGGCATGTTGTTCGGTAGCTTGTCGAAGTAGGCATCTTCCAAAGGTTTCTTACGTTTGAAACCCTCGCTGTAAAAGCACCTTTCAGCCATCCGCCCATGTTTTAATGAATACCTTACGGTAAACACCCCGTTACGTTTGTACTTTTTGCAAATCTTTACAACCGTAGTCCGGTATTTCAGGGCAAAGGTTTTGTACATACTGTATTCCATTATGTACTTGAAAGTGTGCATCTCCGAGCAGTTGTTGGCAATCGAGAAGTAGTTGTAAAATCCCCGTATCTCCGCATTGTAACGGCTGAGGATTTCGAGGTCATCGTTGTTGATGAACTCTAAACGAGCCTTCGGTTTCCATTGCTCTTTTCCGTTGTGGTACTTGAATTGAACCACTCCGAGTTCGAGCAATTTCAGTTTCATGACCTGCGTGGAGAGTTTCATATAAACCTTTTTGTTAAAGGCTCTCTTTAACCGACCTCGCTTATCCCTCTTGGTCAGGTTGGACTTACGGACGTATATCTCATATCCGAGGAATATTGCCGATTTCTCCGTGTGTGTAATCAGGGTTTTATCTTCGGACAGTTCGAGGCCGAGCTTATCGGCGAGGAAAATCTTAATATCCTCTTTGATTCGCTTTGCATCCTCTTTACTGCCGATAATTCCCATCAGGAAGTCGTCGGCGTATCGCACGTATTTGAGCCGTCTGTATCCGCAGTCCATTTCATCACTGCAAGGAATAAGTGCCCTTTGCTTGTCGAATGCCTTGATCTGCCGGATGACCTCTTTCCTTTCGGACGGGTCAGTTACAGATTTCAGCTTTTGCACTGCAAGTCGTTTCCCATACTCGTACTGTATGCGGTCTTTATTCGGCCCTCTGAAATCCCCCTTGTCGAAACTCTGGATGTACTCTTTCACGTACTTGTCTAATTTGTCGAGGTAAATATTCGCCAGTATAGGGCTGATGATACCTCCTTGCGGCGTTCCGCTGTAAGTCTTGTGAAATCTCCACTCTTCAACATACCCGGCGTTCAAGAACTTACGTATCAATCGGATGAAGCGGTCGTCCGAGATGCGTTCTTTCAGGATGCCGATCAGAACATCATGTTTGATGTTATCGAAAAACCCTTTAATGTCGCCCTCAATGAACCAGCTCGTACCGTTGAAAGTCTTTTGAATCTGGGCGAGTGCGGTGTGGCAGCTCCGTCTGGGTCTGAAACCATGCGAAGTATGTTCAAAACTTCCCTCGTAAATGGCGTTCAAAATCATTCTCACTACCTCCTGCACCAGCTTGTCATTCATAGCCGGTACGCCAAGCGGACGCATTTTCCCGTTTTTCTTCGGGATGTACACCCGCCGTGACGGTTGGGGTTGATAGCTTTCGTCTTTCAACGATGCTATCAGTTTCTCAATGCGGTTTAGGCTCATCGGGTCGATGGTCTGACCGTCTGCGCCCGGTGTCATGTTGCCCGGCTTCGCATAAATGCGCTGATAGGCTACATACCACATTTCCTCATTGAACAGAAGCCTGTAAAGACGCTCGTACTTGTAGGCAGAGTCCTTACTATGCTCTGTAAGACTGTTTAATACTCTTGCGGGACTTCTCATAATGTCTCACACATTTTCCGTTAGTCGTATTAATAAATATTAGCTGCCGCCCTTCGCCATGTACGAGGCTTTCCCTCGCTCGGACTACTACGACGGCTCCGTTGCCATGCCGGATATTCATAGGTCTGACACCTAATAGCCTTTCGGCGTTCCGGTTTAGGCAATCTCCGTTTGCTTGCATAACAACTGTTAGCGTGATAGATTGTCGGATACGATTTCCGTCCTTTACCGCTTACTGCGGTTACGCCGTGATAAGTTCCTGCCCTTTCTCCTCCGTAACTGGAAAGAGGGTATCACGGTACGGCGAGTTCAGCTACCTTACGCCGCAGATACAACAAGACACCGATCGGACTATCGTTCAATCAATCCGGATTTTATCCTCATATCTATCGTTTCATCATACTATTCAGTCGCAGTCTCGGTAGCTGACTGACTTATAGCTTATACCGATATGCTATACTCCCCGTCCGGTTTCCCTTTCGGATAAGTCGGTTGATGATAGGTTTTTTTCAAAGAACACTTACCTAATCTCTTGCTAAGGAGATATTTGTTATGCAGCCTTGACGGACGCACCGCGGATATTGTCCAGCTCGAAGACGATGAACCTCTTGTCGAGCAGGTCGAGCTCCTTGTCGCTGTTGAGCAGGTAGTCGTACTCGCCGCCCCGGTAGTAGGGTTCCAGCACGTTCAGGAAACCGTCGATGTCGAAGTCCTTCTCCCGTACGTTCTTCTGGCGCAGCAGGCGGCGGTAGTCGCCGCCCACGAACTCGTAGAACGTGTCGAACGAGGGCGTCAGCGTCGGGTTCTTCTTCAGCTCCGCGAGGTAAAGGTTCACGGCGTTCGAGAGGGCCACCTCCTCGGCGCGCGTGGGGGCCTCGTCGTCCCGCTTCCACAGGGTGAGGATCAGCGTCTTGATCGACTCGCGCTTCTCGATGTCGAACACCCCGTCCGCGGTGTAGAAGGGGTTGAAACAGATCGGCTCCTCCTCCGTGTAGGTCAGGTAGATGCCGTCCCGGCCCCCGCTCTTGCTATGGATCAGTTCGCAGAGGCCTTTGTACGAGTTACCCGTATCGACCAGGACGATATGCGCTCCCTGTTCGTAATACTGGCGGATCATGTGGTTCGTGAAGAAACTCTTGCCGCTCCCGCTTGGCCCCAGGATAAATTTGTTTCGGTTCGTGATCACGCCCCGCTTCATCGGTTCGTCCGAGATGTCCAGATGGACGGGCACCCCCGTCAGGCGGTCCGCCATCTTGATCCCGAAGGGCGAGGGGCTGCTGCGGTAGGCGGTTTCCGCCGTGAAGAAGCAGAGGGCCGGCTCGAGGAAGGTGTGGAACGACTCCTCGGCGGGGAAGTCCCCCTCGTTCCCCGGTATGCCGCCCCAGAAGAGGGCCGGCACGTCCACGGTGTTGTGGTGCGGCGTGCAGCCTATCAGGGCCAGCTGCGCCCCCACGTCGTTGCGGATGCGGGCGAGCTGCTCCTCGCTCTCGGCCCACGAGATCACGTTGCAGTGGCAGCGCACTGAGCGCAGGTTGTCCACATGGGCCTGGCTCAGGTAGAGGTCTATCCACTCCTTGTTCACGGCGTTCGAGCGCGAGTAGCGCGACAGGGAGTTCATGTTGCGGGCCAGGCGCTCGAAACGCTGGAGGGTCTGCTCGTGGTTGTCCAGGAAGATGTACTGGTTGTAGAGGTGGTTATAGCCCAAGAGCAGTCCCACGGGGGCGGCGAAGCTGAGGCGGCAGTCGCTCCGGTCGGTCGAGAGGCGCTCGTAGCGGGCGTCGGTCGCCACCGTCTGCGGCAGGTCGTCCAGGTCGGTGAGCGTATGCAGGCAGAGGATCTTGTCGCCGACCGTCATGCGCCCTGGGTCGAGGCGTATGTCCTCGTTGGCCACCGGCGCGCGGTCCAGTGTGAAATACTGCGCGATCAGCCCCGGCTTCCCGTCCGTCCCCACGATCTCTTCCGCAACCAGGCGCCGCAGCCGGAGCAGGCCGCTTTCGGCGAGGATGCTCTCTGCCTGCGAGACCGCCTCCGCGAAACGCTCCATGGCCTGCGGGTCGCCGACCTCCTGCGGTACGATGCGGCTGCGGCAGAGCGTCGAGAAGTCGCTCTGCGAGCGCATGTGCTCCCTGGTGGTCCTGGTGATGAACAGGTAGCAGGAGTGTTGCAGATAGGGCCGTTCGTTGAAGTGGCGCTCGAAGGAGCGCGAGAGGAACGAGGCGTCCTCTCCGGGTTCGGCCTTGTAGCGCTCTTCGGTGAACCAGTCCTGCTTGTGAACGATCGTGTAGTCCGGAAGCACGCGGATCGCCTTGGCTCATGTGCCCTGCAACGCTTCGTACTCGGCGGCGGTCAGGGTGAAGAGCTCCGGGAGTTCCACGGCGAAGGCTGCCGTAACGTCGCCTCCTTTGCTCAGGATGAAGCCGCGCTCCACGCTCAGCAGCGGAAAGCGACTCTCCAGGGTCGCGGTCTTGAAAATACTTCTCATCGTCGTTATCGGTCTGTTTTAGGGTTTGCCGCCCGGTATCCGAGCAGCCGGGAAATACGCTTGCGGTGGATGATGCGCCGGGGATGGCGGCGGGCCGCCAGGACCTTCATCAGTCCGTGCGCCCCGTACTTGCGGTTCAGATGGAAGGTGAAGCCTGTCAGGGTAGTTCCCGTGACGAGTCCCGTGGCGATGCACACCGCCGTGGGAATGCCTGCCAGGTACATCGCCACGAAGAGGACGAACACTCCGAGCAGGCCCCCGGCGAAGATGAAGAGATACTGTGCTCGCAGGCCCTTGAACTCCACGTCGCGATCTACGCCTTTGTTGATGCCGTACTCCGCCATCGCTTACAGGAAGAAGGAGCGTAGCACCGTGGCCGCCACGATCAGGAAGATGCAGGCCCCGAACCACGAGGCCGCCGTCTTGGAGGTGTCCGGGTCCCCTGAGCTGAACTTTTGGTAGACCTTTATGCCGCCGATCAGCCCCACTACGGCGCCCACGGCGTAGATCAGCCGGGTCAGGGGGTCGAAGTAGGAGGTCACCATGCTGGTCGCCTCGGTGATGCCGGTCAGGCCGTTGCCCTGTGCTAAAGCCGAGGCCGCGGTCAGGCCTGCGGCGGCCAGGGTCAGAAACAATCTTTTTTTCATACTTGTCGTCTGTTGTTTTTTAGGTGGATAAAAAAACGCAGACCGCTCCCGCTCCCGAAGAGGCAGGGCGGCCTGCGGCCGTCTGCCTCTGGGGTTAAAGCGTCCGGGCTGCCCTTCAGCCCGAATCATAAAAGCCTTTTTTCATAGCTTTCGTGTGTTTAAGGTTCGACAATAGGTTTACCGGAAAGCGTTCATGTCGAAACGTTCGAGTTCCGCCAGCTCCTCCTCCGTGGGTCGGAATTCATCCCGCATGCGCTCTTCCTGCACGTCCTGCATGGAAGCCGCCACTTCCCGCCTGACCTGTTCGGGGTCGACCGCCGGCAGGATATCCACCTCGCCGCTTTCGTCGTCCCGCTGGATGAAGCGCCCCGAGAATCCCGGGTCCTCCCACCGCTGGGCCGCAAGTCCCTTGCGCGGCTGCGGCCCGAAGGAAGGGTCCCGCCACTCCTGAAGTTCCGGAGCTGCCGAATCTCCTTCCGGGAGGGCAAATGTATCGCTCTGCGGGGCTTTCGGTTCCGTTTCCTCCCGTTTGTCACCCACTGGCACCTTCTGGCCGCTATCGTACGCTTTGCGTTCGACCAGATTTGCGGGGTCCGGGGCCGGAGCCTGCACCGCCGGAGGGCCGCCTTTGCCGCGGAGGTTCCGGGAAGGGATGTGCAGCAGCTCGCGCCAGCCCGTAAGGAAGAGCCCTCCCAGGCGGCCTCCGAAAAGGAACTTGTCGAGGTAGAGGTAGACGCCCAGCAGCAGGACCAGGGCCGATAAGGTCTCTCTCATTTTACAGCAGGTCTTTGGCGTTCTTCTTCCGGTAGAGGCGGTTGATCTCATCGCGGAACAGATCGAGGTGGTGCGAGAGGATGTTGTCGGCGAAGGTGGTCACCGAGAGGGTGCTCCATCCCAGGCGGCGCACCACCTCCGAGAGCTTGCGCTTGGTCTCGGCGCCGATATAGATGCCGCTGCGCTGGGCGACCGTGCCGGGACGCAGGAACAGCGTCTCGTAGGGCGAGGGGATTGCCCCCTGGCGGCTGATGCGCGTAGGACGCGTCTCCTCCGATACGGGCTTCTGCAAGGCTTCACGTACAGGTTTCGGGGCGGTCTCCTCTTCCGGAACGGGTTCTGCCGGCGCCTCGCCGGGCGCCATGTCGAGCACCGAGCCCGAGGCGCTGCGCCGCGCGGTCACCTCGCGCAGCAGGATGTCGTCGATGTCGACCGCCGTTTTACCTTCTTTCGTCGCCATGGCCTACCGGGTTTCGCAAAGGGCACATATCTCCTCGCACAGCTCCGCGATACAGCACTCGGCGGCGAAGGAGGCATCAGCCGGAAAGAGCGTCGAGCGCGACACGGGGCCGCCGCCGGGTTGCAGTTCCCGGCTGAAGCGGCTTCGCGCGGGCACGTGCGTCCGCATCACTGGCAGGCCGAAACGCGCGAACGCCTCCTCGTACTGGTCGTACAGGGGCGTGCGCTCCCTTCGGTCGATCATTGTCCAGAAGAGGTGCACCCCCGCTGTGGCACACTGCGGATTCGGCACGAACGATTCGGCCACCAGACGGGCGAAGACCACGGAGCTCTCCACGACCATCTTGTCCGCCTTGACCGGCACGAACACCCGTTCGAGCGAAGCGACCAGCGGCAGCACGCCCTTGACGGCCGTGGCGCCCGGCAGGTCGAACAGCACGTAGTCGTACTCTTCCTCCTGTCCGGCGAGGAAACGTTCCGCCTCGTCGAGCGCCTCGGGCAGGCGGCAGTGCACGACGGGCCATATCTTGCGGCCCGTGGCCTTGTACTGGCGCAGGAGCATCAGCTTGTAGCGCTCGGAGCCGTCCACGAGGCCCAGCTCGCGCTGCCGCTGTTCGTGGACGCTCCACTGAGGATAGTCGCAGTCGGCCACCAGCACGCGGCGGCCCATGCGGTAGTGCAGCATGCTGGCCGCAAGGACCGTGAAGGTCGACTTGCCGACGCCGCCTTTCTGGCTGCAAACGGAGATGTAATGGGGTTTCTTTCTCATCGTCTTGTATGTTAATGGTTCGGATGAACCGGGTTCTTCGTTTCCGCCCGGTGCTCCGCTTGCGGCCGCAGCGGCGGATGAATCCGCCTCCGTGCTTTCCGCACCTGCACCGCCCGCACCGGTGTCGCCGCCGGCCGTGCGCTCCCTGGCTGCACGGACTTCCTTGCCGCATGCGCCGTCATGGGCCGCACTTCCCGCACCGGCGGCTGTGAAGTCGTTCCCTGCCGTATCGTCATGGATTGCAACGGCCGCAACGGGAGCCTTGCTTTCACTGCTTTCACCGGAGGCACCGGTTGCCTTGCCGTCGCCGGTTTCAATGACTTCACCGGCGGCAATGCCTTCGCGTCATTCACCGGCAGCATGGCCCGCACCGGGTTCACTGCACAAAGGAAACATGCCGCGGAGTGTTTTCCACTCCTTGTCACCCACAGGCACCCTCTGGCCGCTTCCGGCTCTTGTACGCTTTGCGTTTTCGCGGTAATATTGCACCCGGAACAGGTTCCGTAAGCGGGGATGCGGCAGGCGACTGCCTGCCGCATCCGGACGCATCCGCCGGGAAGGCGGATTTTATCGGCACATGCCGATAGCGAGCTGTTTTTTTGTGGCACGGAAACCTTTCCGTACCACAAAAAAGCCCGGCCCCCGAAGGCGCCGGGCGGGTTCCTGCTCCGAAGTCGCAAACCTTATAAAAACAATGCTATGGCACAAAACAAAGGGGGCAGGCCGAAGGCCGCCGATCCCAAGCGTCACATCTACCGCTTCCGGCTCAACGACGAGCAGAACACGCGCTTTCAGCAGATGCTCTGCGAGGCGGGGCTCACGGACAACAGGTCGAAATTCATCCTCGCGCGCCTCTTCGGATGAGAGCTGCGCGTCTATAAAAGCGACCCTGCGGCGGCCCGATACCTCGCCCGACTCAACGATTTCTACTGGCAGTTCGCCCGTCTCGGGAACAACTATAACCAGATCGTCAGGCAGGTCAATACCCACTTTTCGGAGCAGGCCCTCCCGTACCAGCTCCGCATCCTGACCGGCTATACCCGCCGGCTCAAAGCCCTGAGCGAACGCATCGCGGCACTTACCGAAGAGGCCCGGAAGCTATGGTTGCCCGAATAACACATGGAAAGGACATCCTCGGCGTACTGCTCTACAACAAGCTCAAGGCCGATGCCGGACAGGCCGAGGCGATGCTCTGCCACAACCTGCCCGTTGCGTCCGTAGAGGGCAGGATCGACGCCTACCGGCTCTCCGAAGCCTTCCGCCCGTGGCTCGAACACCCGCGCGCCGGGCTTTCGCAGCCCGTCTTCCATGTCTCGCTCAACCCGCACCCGGACGACCGCCTGGACGACTTTCAGTTATTGGAGATCGCGCACGACTATATGGAGCGCATGGGCTACGGCGACCAGCCTTACGTCGTCTTTCGCCACCGGGACATCGGCCGCGAGCATCTTCATATCGTTTCCGTGCGCATCTGTCCTGACGGGCGCCCGGTGGACTGCTATCGCTACAAGGCTCGCTCCGTGGCCGCCACGAAAGCCATCGAACAGACGTACGGCCTGCACCCGGCGGTCGAAGGGGTACAGCAGCCCTTCGGAGAGCTGCGGCGCGTGGCCTATACCGAGGGAAACCTCAAGGCGCAGATGAACTCCGTACTGTGGAGCTTGCGGGAAAACTACCGCGTAGGATCGCCCGGCGAGTGGAACGCCCTGCTCGGGCTTTTCGGCCTCGAAGCGAGGGAGTGTACGGGCGTGGCGGAGGGGCGCCGCTATGCCGGAATGATCTACGGGGTGCTGGATGAAAAGGGACAAAGGATCGGCAAGCCGATCAAGGCCAGCCGCCTCAGCGCTCCCGCAGGCTACCGGCAGATGCGGCGCGAGTACGTCCGGACGAAAAAGTGGCTCAGGGAGAACGGCGCCCGGCTGGAGCCCGTGCGGGAATCGATACGGGAGGCGATGCGCACGGCCGGCAGCGCGGAGGAGTTCGCCCGCTTGGTCCGTCCCGCGGGTCTCTCGGTGGTATTCCGCCGCAGCGAGGAGCACGGCGGCCGCATCTACGGGGTGACCTTCATCGACCATAACGAAGGTCTGGTCATCAACGCCTCGAAGCTCGACCGCGGTTTCGGAGCCAACCGTTTCCACAAGCTGTTCGACCCGCCCCCGCAGGAGTTGTACCCGCATAAGCCGCAGTCGCGGCGGTCGGCTCCCGGAGACGATACCGGCAGCCTTCTGCAGCAGCACGGCGGTTCATGGGATGAGCTGCATGTACCGGATCTCTTCTCCGAGTTGCTCGACGAAGCCGCACGGCCCGACGAGTGGGAGCAGTGGTACCGTCCCCCGAAGAAGCGTCGTAAACGCCGCCGATCACGGTAATATTGGTGCTGTCGCCATGGCCTAAATCGTAAGTTCGTATATTTGAAGGATGGCGTTCATACGAAATCGGTGATGATCTTGTTCGCTTCGTCGATCTGTTTGGATTCCATCTCCTCGAGATAGATCCGTGTGGTCTTTTCGGTCGTGTGCCCGAGTCCCTCGCTGATGATCGACATGGAGATCCCTTTGCGCCGTGCGCGGCTGGCCCAGGTATGGCGTGCCATGTTGAAGGAAAGGTTGTTTTCGAGCCCCATGTGGCGCGAGAGGGTGCGCAGCAGCCCCAGGTAGTAGACGCGGTTCCGCTGGTACAGACCGTATAGCTCCTGCTCGTATTGCTGTCGCTCGTCCGGACCCGTTCCCGGGCAGGGCCCCGCCGGTGCGGGCGCATCGCCGTCCCGGTGCAGGAGAATCGGTAGGGCGAATGGCGTCGAGGGGTCGTCGTAGCGGTCGAGGATGGCCTGCGCATCGGGCAATACCTGCACGCTAAAGAGCTGTCCCGTCTTGCGGCGCCGGTAGAGGATCGTTCCGCTGCGGATGTCGCTTTTGCGCAGGTAAGCCATGTCGACGAACGACATGCCCCGGCAGAAGAAGCTCAGCAGGAAGAGGTCCCGGGCGATGGCCGTATCGCCCGAAAGCTCGGCCTGGGCCACGCGGCGCAGGGTGTCGTCGTCCACGGCCAGCTTGCGCGTCTTTTCGGCCCTGATGCATACATCCTCGAAAGGGTCCACCCCTTTGGGTGCGTAGCCCTCCATCACGCTTCGGTTGTAGACGGCCCGCAGTTTGCAAATATAGAAGCTCACGGTGTTGGGCTTGAGTCCCCCGCTGACCAGGTAATGGCGAAAGGCCTCCACCGTTCTCCGGTCGATCTCGTCGAACTGGTATAGCCTCCCTGCGGCGAAGCGCACGAAGGCGTTCAGCGTCATTTCGAGGGAGGTAGCCGTTCCGTACTTTCCTTCGCGGCGCAGTTCCCCGATGCGGTATTTGAAATAGGTGCTCACGTAGCGGTTGTCGTCCCGCTGGCGGAGGGCCGCGGCGATCTCCGCCGCCCCGAACGGCTCGCCCGTGCGTTCGAGCTCGGCGACGATGCGGTGCAGGACAGTGCTCTGGCGCGAAAGGTAACGGTTTACCGCGTCGATGAAGTCCGTGTGTTCGCGCGTACGTCGCCGGTTGACGGCTACGCCCCGCCCGGCGTCGAACTCTTCGGGCCGCAGCCGGTAGGGTGTGAATATCAGGCTGCGTTTTCGCAGGCGCAGAATCTGGATGACCAGGGTGTAGTATTCGCTGGAGGTGTCCTTGCGGACATTGAGCATGGGTTTGATCGATGTTTTTGGCATAAATGTCAGTTTATTAAGAAAATAGATCAAAGATAATTCCTGTCCGGTATTCTTTTGCGGCGAACGGCAGGGCACGTGCCGGAGACGAACCCTCCGGCAAACCTCCGAAGAAGCGCTCTTCCAGTATCTTTCATCTTTTCCCGCATTTTTTATTTTATATAGTCGTACATTTTACATGTAATGATTCGATAATATATAGCTTGTTCATTGTTCGATTTATTTCGTTCCTGGCACGTCTCCGGCGGAAGATTGGCTCGGATATATCTTCTCTGCCGGGCGTATTTTACGCCTCCGGTCGTATTGCTCGGTATGGGGGTGCACTTTTTCGGTCCGGTCCGTATAAGAGTGTCGTCGCCCTCCGGCGCACGGGTACCCGGCATCGGACACGGAAGCGTCTTACGGCCTCGGCGTTGCGGTTTCGGTCGTATGGGTTAGCGTGCCGGGGTAAAACGGAAATAAAGGAAGGCAGGAAGGGGTTCGTAGTACTTTTTAGCGGCCGGTATGCAAGCCGGCCGCTAAGGAACGTGCCGTGCCGGATCGAGAGCCTCCGGTATACTTCGGCGGGGGAGTTTGCTGTGCGATATATAACGCACGGCAGTACCCGAAATTGTATGTTCGGGAAATAAAATTTACAGGGATCATTGACGGAAACAATACCTTACGTAAAAAACACAGTATTCCGGAAAAAGAAATTTCTGTATATTTGTAACGTGATAAGAGGCAGTGGAATGTAACTCTTTTTTATCTGAAAAGAGTGCGCAGTGTTTCTCCGCATCAAAAATACCGCTTTTCGGGAGCGGGGTACAAATTCAGTTGCAAAATTATTGAACATATACATAAGTTGCAACAATCGGACGGATTAAATAATTACTGATTGTATTTCAAAAGTTATTATCCTGTATTACAAATACCCCCCCCCGCTGATTAATAGTGATTTCTGTAATATCGTCCGGGGTTTTCTGCGTCAATTCCGTGAACGTGCAGTCCAGATTTCTGCGGCAGAAAAGGTACAATCCCGTCAGGTTTTTGAAGCCGAGTTTGTCGACGATGACTTTCGTATCGGTACAGCCAGAAGCGACCATTTGAAGTAATTTTTGCGTCTTTTGTTTCATCAGCCATTGATGCGGTGTCATGCCGAAGGTCTGTTTGAATCGTTGCGCGAAATAGTTCTTGCTCAAGTTGGCTTTCCGGGCTATGTCTTCGAGTGTATCCTCTTCCGTATAATTATTGGCAATGAATGTACGGAAATCGTCGCCCGCCCGCAGGATCGAAGCGAAAAAGCGGGCCAGCTCTTCGCGTGAGTAGTCGCTTACCATGGCGATGAACAGTTCGTACTCCTTGAGCATGTGCCAACAAGGGCTGTCCATGGTTTGCAGCCCGTCGAGCAGGGTGGTTACCGTCCGGCTCATATCGAGTATCGGTAATCCTCTGTCGGCTGTCAAATCCGTTCTGGAGACCACTTGGGTCAGGCAGTCGTGTCCGCCCAGGGTGATTCGGTTGGAGAAGTCGAGCCAAACGACATCGGAAGGTTTGGCGGCCCGGATTTCGGGCATGGAGGTGCGTGCGAGGAACATGCACTGCCCCGCCTGCAGGTATACATTGTTACGTCCCTGACAGACGTATACGCTTCCCTTGAGCAAAAAAAGCACATGATTGGATTTGTTGGTAATCCGGTCGATCATCGTACCCGAAACCGGAAGTGAGATGCGCCGGAAACGGGCGGGGAACACACTCCCCTTATGATTGCAGACGGGACAGTTCACAGGGCAGCGTACGCCCTGTACATTTGCTTGCTGTTTCATCGTGCAAAGTAATCTTTTTGTTTTTATCTGTCTGATATTTAGTCAACAACATTATTTGTTACCATCGTCACGGAGGACGTTTAACACGGTTAAACGCCTTTTTTGTTTGTAATCCGCTGTGTATTAGCCATAACTTGCTGGAATACTGCCGTTCGCACTCTTTTCAGATAAAAGTGTCTGTTTGCTTTTAATGCAGTTGGAGTCTGCGAGGGTTCCGGCAGGAGGAGGCGTTCAGGGATGGGGAATGTTGGATGACAATGTTTGAATTTGAATAATATGAAGAGAGTATTGTATTTATCGTTGCTGCTGGCATTTGCTCTGGGCGGTTCTTTACCGGGATACGCCCAGGGGGTGGCGGCTTCTGAGGGCGGGAGTTCGGAACCGGGACAGGTAGCTGCCCCGATCTATTTCCGGTTGGGGAAAAGCGCGGTCGACCCGACGTTCATGGATAACCGCAAAAATATGGACCGCTTTGTGAAAACCCTACGTGAGATATTGTCGAACCCGGACTATGTCGTTAACAAGGTCCGCGTAGTGGGTATGGCTTCCCCGGACGGTTCGCGTGAGCGCAACCTGGAGCTGGCCGGAGCCCGCGCCCGGTCGTTGGCCGATTTCCTGATCCGTGAGACGGGCATCACCGAAGATAAGATCGATATCGTCAACGGCGGTGAGAACTGGGACGGGCTGTTCGCGATGATCGAAGCCTCGAAGGATATTCCGGACAAGGCCAAGATGTTGGAGTTCCGAAGCCAGTACGGCGATGACTACGACGGACTGAAACGGAGCATGCAGAATTATAACGGGAGCCGGGCGTGGAAATTCATGTATCAGCATTTCTTTCCCACGCTTCGCACGGGAGCCGGAGGCGCTGACAGCGGCCAGAAACTCAGCAGCCTGAGTATCACCAACTGGCAGCGGATGCGCTCTATCGTAGAGAACTCGCGTTTGGATGACGCCACGAAACAAAAGGCGTTGGATATTATCGCCGAGGCCGAAATCGATCAGAAAACCGATGCGCAGACGGTGTTGCGCCGCCTGGAAGAGTTGATCGGGGCTCGCGAGGCTTATGAGGAGCTGGAACGGCGGGCTGTAGATGATATGTTGGGCGAGGTGAGCGTCCTGAGCAACGAAAACTGGGCCCGTTTGGTCGAGCTGATCGCGGCTTCGGACATGCCGGACAAAAGGGAAGCGTTGCGCGTGATCGTCGAAACCCCGCTTCGGGAGCGCGATGCACAGTTGCGGGCGCTCAACGGGGGCGATACTTATAAATATATTGCCGAGCACCTTATCCCGGAGTTGTTCCGAAGCGACCACCCCGTGCAGGGCGTAGGCGAAGACGCGCCCATGACCACGCTGAGCGCGGAAAACTGGCGCATGCTGCGCGATATGATCGCCGCGTCGGACATGCCGGACAAAGAGGCCGTGCTCGGGATTATCGACACGGAGAGCGATCCGGTCGTGCGCGAGCGCAAGTTGCGTGAACTGAAAGAAGGTTATTGTTACCAATACGTCAAAGAGGTTTTCTTCCCGGAATTGCTTTACGACATGGCCCCTTCCGCACGGGAGAACTGGCAGTTGTTCGAAAACGTGATCCGCGAAGGGGAATTTCCGAATAAGAACCGGGTCTTGGAGATACTGAGTACTACGCCGCCGGGTGCAGAACGCGAAAAAGCCATCCGGGCGCTGGACGACAGCCGGACGTGGAACCGCTTGAGTCAGCTGATATTTCCCGAGTTGTTACAGAACACCGAAGACGTGGAGTCTTCGGGCACCGGTATGAGCTTTACGTTCGAGGCGAGCCCGGCGGCCAAGGCCCGGGCCGATGAGTTGCGTCGCCAGGAGGAGGAACGCCGGCGGTTGGAAGAGCAACGACGTTTGGAGGAGGAACGCCGGTTGGCCGAACAGCGTCGTCAGGAGGAGGAACGCCGGTTGGCCGAACAGCGTCGTCAGGAGGAGGAACGTCGGTTGGCCGCAGAACGCGAGGCGGCACGCCTTGCCGCCATCGAGCACCGCAAGCTGAAGGCTTCGGCCGCCCTGAAGACGGACTTCGTGCTGTGGGGCAGCCTGATGCCGGGCTTCGAGATGGGCTCTTTCATGCCCAACCTCTCGGCGGAGGTATACTTTGCCAAACGCTGGTCGGTGCAGTTGGGTGGGGGCTACAGCAACTGGAACGCCCTCTCGGGAGACAAGGGCTTGTATGCCGTGACGGGCGTCGACCTGGAACCGCGATTCTGGCTCAAAGACGACGCTCTCTACCGGGGCCTCTATTTTGGGGTGTTCGGCACCTACGGCGACTTCGACGTCCAGGAAGCGAGTACGGGTTTTACCGGAACCTACTTCATGGGCGGGGTAACGGGAGGCTGGTGTCAGGTGCTGAGCCGTCACCTCTATCTGGAAGCTGCCCTGCGCCTGGGTTTCCGCAGCGCCAAGGGCGACAACTATACGATAGTTAAGGGCTACTGGGAAAACTATTATCTGGACGGCAGCGAAAGCCGCGGCAAGTTCGCCCCGCAGGTGCGCCTCCAGTTGGTGTACCGTTTCGGTAAATCGGGAAAATAAAGGAGTATACGCGATATGGAAATGAAAAGAAAACTAACGAAATATCTGCGCCCGGCTACCGTCGTGTCGTTGGGAGCAGTGTTGCTGGCAGCTTCCGGTTGCGTGAAACGGGAGCTGGAGATCCGCCCCGACGAAGGGTACGTCGAGATCGCCCTGGATTGGGCGGGGACAGGTACATCGGCCCGCAGCGCGCGCTACCTGTTCTATAACGAGACAGGAGCGTTGGTTCATGAGGTGAGTGGCCTTACGGACGGCTTCAAGGGTATGTTGCCCACGGGCGATTACCGGCTTGTGGTGCACAATACGGACGCCGGCCAGGTGGACTGGCGGGGCTGCGAACAGTATGAAAGCGCCGAGGTTTTTGCCCAGCCTACCCAATACAGCACGGACCACCATCCCGGCGAAGGGATTCCCTGTATTCAGGAGCCGCGCGAGATTTTCGCCACGGGCGGCTGCAACGAGTCGGAGCAGGTGGAGGTGCGCCAGATGGACACGACGCTGCTGAGCGTCACTCCCATAAAGCTGACCAAACGTGTCGCCGTCCGCTTCGAGGTGGAGACTAGTGAGGAAATACGCTCGTTGCACGGCGTGCTGGGCGGGGTTTCGCACGGTTTCTTCCCGGGCAAAGGATGCCATAACACATCGTCTTCGTGCGCGGTGGAGTTTATGGCCGTACCCGAGACCAAAGCCGCGTCGGCAGCCTATAAAACGGAGGTGAGCGTTTTCGGACTGCTGACCACCTCCCAGAGCCCGGTGGGGACCAATACCGTGCATGTGACCCTCTCTTTGAGCGACGGAACGCAAGTGACGGGCATGTTCGATATCACGCCGACCTTAAAGCAGTTGATCGTCGCGAACGGGGGTTCGCTTCCCGACGAGATACCGTTGGATATCACCATTCGGATACAGGGAACGGATTTGAACGCCACGGTGGAACCGTGGGACGAGAGCGGCGAGGGCTCGGGCGACCCGAGGCCGCAAGCCTAAAGACATCAACCACAAGGAATAAAAATCAAGACGTACAACTACAATAAAAACGAAACGATATGAACAAGAGAAAAATGCTTTTGAACCTCACGACGCTATGGCTTGTTGTCGCAGCCGTGTTGTCGTCGGGTTGCTCGAAAGTCGGGGAATCGGAAGAACCGCAGCCGGCTCCCGGTACGGACCTTTCTATCCGGCTGAGCGCGGGTTTGCAGGCCGTAACCAAGGCAGCGGTAGGCACGGGAACTTCCTTTACGGCCTCCGTGGGCGGTTGGGAGAGCGCCGGCGTTGCCGACTACGGTAAGACGGCGAGCTGGCTTTCCATGGCCCCGGTCACCGCATCCGAGAGTGCTTCGGATATAGCGCTGACCCCGCAGCAGTATTACAGTCAGGACGGCGCTGAGCGTACCTACATCAAGGCGTGGTATCCTCATGGGACCTTAAGTGGCGGCGTGGTGAGCTTTGCGGGAGACGCCAATTACAGGGGCGATGGTACGGACGACATCCTGCTCTCGGGCGAGGTGTCGGGCTCGGCCCTCGATGCCGCCACACGTACGCTGGCTTTTGGGCACCTGACCACCCAGTTCAGGTTCACGGTTCAGGGCGACGCCCTTTTCGGGAGTACCACTATCGTCAAGTCGGTCACCCTCAAAGGTACGGGCGTACCCACGGGACTCGACCTGCGGACGAACGCTTTGGTGTACGACGCCTCGGCCGGGGTGAAGGTCCCGGGTATCGGCGGTACGCAGACCATTACGGAGCAGGTGGTTCCGGTCGGCGAAGCGGTGATGCTTCCTCCCTTTGCGGGCAATACCTTCCGCATTGACGTGCAGACCTCGGACGTGACCTACCGGGACGTGCTGGTAACCGTCCGAGATGATGCCCGCACCTTGCCGGGCAAGGCCTACACCATAGCGCTGACCTTCGCCGGTTACGAGATCACCACGCAGGCTTCGGTTGCCGAGTGGGACTACACGGGCACCGGTTCGGGCGACGTGACCACGGATTAGCGTTCCGGTTCTTTGCATGTGCACGACAGAAAAATTTATCAATCAATCCATAAATAACTCATACGATTATGAAAAATCAATTCTTACTATCGTTTCTGGCTGCCGGTGTCCTGCTGGCGGGCTGTTCGAAAAACGAGGAAAGCAGCCTTCCCGTCAACAACGATCCCACACCTATTGTATTGGGCACAAGCGTCGACGCTTCGACCAAAGCTCCGGTGGTGAATGGCACCAGTGTTTCGGCCGGTATCGCCGGCTGGGAGAACACCTCCTCGGAAACTTACGCTGCCGCTCCGCTGTGGAATACCACAATCGCTACGACCGCCGATGCCACTACGGCGCAGGCCGTAACCTGGACCAAACAGTACTATTACAATGCCGACGAGGGGACTACGACCTACATGAAAGCATGGTATCCCGCCGGGACGCTCTCCGGAACCTCGGTGACTTTCCCCAATACGGACGGGAGCGTGGATGCGCTGCTGGCTCCCGTCGTTTCGGGTACGAAACTCAATAAGGACGGTAAGGTGCTCGCCTTCGCCCACCAAACCGCCCAGATCAACTTCAAGGTGAAAGCGGGCGAAGGGCTGGACCCCACGACCAAACTGCGTTTGATCAAGATCAAGAGCGTGCAGCTGCCTACGGGTTTCGACCTGACGAAGTCGGGCGCCGCTGCCGTGACTTACGCTACGGCCGCCGACCTGACGGTTCCGGGCATTACCTCGGATGCTACGACGATCACCACTTCGGCCGCTTCCGTGGGCAGTCCGGTGATGGTAAAGCCCATTACGGGAGCGACTTTTACCGTGGACGTGGTGACCAATAAAGCGGCTTACACCAACCAGACGGTCACCGTAACGGGTGCGAATATTTTAGCCGGTACGGCTTACAACGTTACGCTGACCTTTACCCAGAGCAAGATCGAGCTGAAAGCTACCGTCACCGCCTGGAAAACCGCGACCGGAGCCGCCGAAATCATATAATCGTCAGGCGGTTCGTCAAGGTACTTACTATCCTGAAATGTTAAAACCAGAAAATCGAAATCGACATATGAAAAAGTTACTTTCCTTATTTACCCTGGCCGCGGTTATGCTGGCGGCTTGTTCGAAAACCGAAGAACCGGGGCTGCCGGGCGGCGATGCGATCGTGCTCAAGGCCGGAATGCCTACGGCCGTAGCTAAACCCCTCAGCCGCGGTGTTATCGGCAGCGGCGACAAATTCACGGCGGCGGTAATCGGCTGGGAGTCTCAGAACGCTGTTGACTATACGGCCGCGTCCCGCTGGTCTACGACGGCTGAAATTACGGCTAACGTTACGGCACAGACCGTTACGCTGGCGGCCGATCAGGTTTATAATGCCAACAATGCCGTGAAAACCTACATGAAGGCCTGGTATCCCCAGGGAACGCTGAACGCCGGGAAGGTATCGTTTACGGGCGATGCCTCCTACAAGGGTGACGGTACGGACGATGTGCTGCTGGCGGCCGAAGTGTCGGGTTCGAAATCCGATCGGAATGACAAGGTGTTAGCTTTCAGTCACCTGACCACGCAGCTGCAATTCAAGGTGGTGGGCGAACAGTCTCTGGAGGCGGCCACGAGCGTAACCTCCATTACGCTCAAAAGCGTCCAGGTGCCTTCGGGTATCGACCTGGGCACCGATGGACTTACGGGGGCTACGGCCGCCGATCTGGCGGTTCCGGGTTTCGACGCTTCGGTAGAGATTCCTATCAAGAATGACGACGACGAAGCAACTCCGGCAACGGCGGGTGGGCCTGTCATGATCCTGCCGCTTACGGGAAATTCCCTTAAAGTGGATGTGACCACGGATAAGGCCACCTATGAGAATGTGACGGTCACCATTGACGACGATATCGATTTCCAGGCCGGCAAGGCTTATGAGATCACGCTGACCTTTAAGCAGTTCGGAATCGAACTTTCCGCCACCGTCGCCGAATGGAACTCGGGTAGCGGCAGCGGTACGGTCGAATAGCTCGCTGCGGCTTGCGCACGGGCGGGAAAGACTCTGTGCGTAGGTCTGCCTGGCATGCCGGGCATGAGCCTCAGGTTATGGGCCTTGAGAAGTTACAAAGGTTAATGAAATGTGAAAAGCACCGATAGGCGCTGACGGTGCGCTCGTACGGGCGACATGACCAATACACCGTCGACGTTAAAGGCCGGACGGGCTTGACCGCCTCTCCGGTCGCAAAGGCGACTCCCGGACGAGTGGCAGAATCCCTTTCAGGCAGTGCCCGGGAGGGAAACAGTAAAGCGGAAAACGAGGCGAAGCAGAGATTCGGAAAAGAGACATAAAAACAATAAGATAAAAGACGTGAATATGAAAAACGAAAGACAACGAAAAGCACTTACGCTCACGCAGTCCTATATGCGTTGGGGATGGTTCGTGTTGGGGGTGGGCCTGCTTGTGTGCTCGTGCAGCAAGGAGCCGGTGGAGCCTTTTGCGGGAGGCGATCCGACGTCGCCCATCCTGCCGGGTGCGGGGGTTGCGGCGACTGTCGAGAGCCGTGCCGACCTGAGCGGCGTGGTTTCCGGAACGGCTTTTCCGGCCAGTACCACTAAGGTGTTCTCCGTGGTAGGGTACAGCGGCACGGCGGCTCCTACGAACTGGGCTTCGCCTTATATCGCCAATGTCGCCGTCAACAGCGGCACGGGCAGTGCTTTGAGCTTTGCCACGCCGCAATACTACCCTGCCAACGGCCGCAAGGTTTACTTCTACGCCTATTCTCCCGTGAGCGGTACCTATACGGCGGGTAGCAGCTCGACTGCGCCTACGGTTGCATGGACGATTACCGGACAGCAGGACATCATGTCCGCGCAGGTGACGGGCGGCATCGCCAAAAATCCCGTACCTGCAAATCAGCAGCAACCTAACTTCGCATTCACCCACAAGCTCAAGCAGGTGACGTTCAAGGTCAAAAAAGACGCATCGTTCGATGACGGCGTTAAGCTGACCTCGCTGAAGATCATCGGGGCGAAGACGGCGGCTACACTGAGCCTGAGTACGGGTGCGGTGACCTGGGGTTCCACGACGGGCAACCTGACCGCGTACGACAACTCTACGGGGCAGACCATTACGGCTACGGCCACGGCGGTGGGAACGAATGGAAGCCCCGTTATGTTCGAGCCGGGAACGAGCTTCAAGGTGCGGGCCGTTGCCGGAGGCGTGACCTATGCCGACGTCACGGTGACCCTTAGCGGCACGAACGCCGGAGCGGCGGGCCTCAGTTATGAAATAACGCTGACGTTTAAACGACGGGAGATCACTGCCTCTGCTTCCATCGCTTCGTGGACGGACGGAGGAACCGCCTTAAACGTAAAAGACGCCTACCCTTATATCTCGAACGGCAATACCATCGTATTTCAGGACATTTCCGGCCAGGCCGATTTGGACACTTATCCCACGCACGAGCGATGGACGACGACTCCCGCTCATAATGAATCGCCGTGGAATGGCAACGTATCCGGGTTGAATGTTTACGGGAAGACTTTCGAGGTAGCTAAAGCGGATGCCAGCATTTCTTCGGCATGGAGCAATGCCGTCAAGGTTTGCGCTTCATACAAGCAGTATTCCGATGATGCCGGTACATGGCGTCTGCCTACCGTCAGGGAACTGAAATTGATCTATGATAAAAGAAGCGTGTTGACCTCTGCCAACTTGCCCAACTCCAACTACTACTGGTCGGCTACAGGGATAACCAGCAGCAGCGCGTGGCGTGTGCTCTTTAGTAGCGGCACCGT
>QWCN01001229.1_pt1 | contig 51305 bp, 50 predicted proteins | sample 1972711 | NCBI WGS metagenome assembly QWCN01 (sample SAMN09866707, study PRJNA288562) | Human gut metagenome isolate term1_stool, whole genome shotgun sequencing... | isolation source: gut | host: Homo sapiens | place: USA: California
AAGCCGCTCATTTTCAAAAAGCAGGTTTACCTCATGCTGCATAAGCCGCAGGGCTATGTTTCCGCAACCGAGGATAAAACACAGCCGACCGTTCTCGCGCTTGTGCCACAGGCATATAAGGGCAGAGAGCTTTTCCCCGCCGGCAGATTGGATAAGGATACCACAGGGCTGATGATTCTGACGGATGACGGCGTTCTTGCGCACAATATCCTTTCTCCCCGAAAGCATGTCCAAAAGGTTTACCGTGTGGAGCTGGATATTCCAGTTACAAAGGAAATGCAGGAGGGCTTTGCGGCAGGCGTGGCACTCAATGATGGTGTCTGCAAGGCGGCAAAGCTTGTCATTCTTGGCGAAAAAACTGCCGAGGTAACCCTGCAGGAGGGCCGCTATCACCAGATTAAGCGGATGTTCGGCTGCTTCGGCGCAAAGGTGGTTTCCCTGCACCGTCTGGCGATGGGAAATCTCTATCTGCCTGCGGATTTGCCTGAGGGGGCATGCAGAGAGCTGACCGCAGAGGAGCTGAACCAACTGCAAATGCGCGAATCCTGATTCTGACTTCGGTGCCGACTTTGTCGGCACCATTATTTTTTGGAATAAAAACCCCCTTTTTCGCCTATATTAAAAGGGAAAAGGAGGGTTTTTCCATGCAAAGGGAACGGCTTAAATTGGAAGGAGAGGAAATCCTTTCCACCCTGCGGCGGATTCAATTACAGCTGGAATGTGCCCAAAGTGCGTTCGAGGATGTGACGGATGAGAGCCTCATCGACAGCTATATTTACGAAATCATTGCCTTGCAGAAAAAATACGAATATTTTCTTAGGGCGGCGAAGAAAATGGGGCTGACGAACGGGGTGCAGAGAAGGGCAATTTAAAAGGGGGAAGGCTTTATGGCGAATTACACACCGGGGGAAGCAATCATGTTCTGTGCAATTTTTGTTTGTCTGTTTGCGCTTGCACTTCTTGCGCTTGCAAGACCTCTGCGGATGCTGTGCAAATGCGGTATTTCTGCCGTTTTGGGCGCGTTTTTGCTCTTTCTGGGCAAAAGCCTTGGCGCGGCGGTGGGCATCAATGCCGCAACGCTTGCGGTTTCCGCGTTTCTGGGGCTGCCCGGCGTGGCAGGTATTTTTCTGCTGAGTTTTTTCTTATAGAAGCGGAAGGGCATTGTGGAGAAATCTGTTGAAAATGTGGATAACTTTGTGGATAACTGAAAAAAGCTTGTGAGTAACACCTGAATAAACCTGTCGCCCGGCAGGTTTTTTTGTTTTGTCGTCTATTTTTAAATTTTGTTCACAAACGCAGGTGCTTCTTATGATAAAATAGGGGAAAACAAGCAAAAGGAGGAGAGAACTCCGTGGAATTTTGGAATCACCTGCAAATGCAGCTGGAGCATAAGGGCTTTTGCAGGGTAGAAAATAAAAAGAACTGGTACTGGCAGGAGGAAAACCCTGTTCTGTATCTCATCTGCCTGCTGGATGGGGCAGAGGAAGGCTGGCGCGAGGAAAACATGACCTTTGCCGATTTTGCGGGAAAAATGGAAGGCAGTGTCGAGGAATTTCATTGCACAAGGGTGGTCGCGCTGAGCGTCCTTGTGGATAACCAAGAAGGGATTTTGCCTGTGGATTCTGTGGAAACTGCATTTCAGACCTATGATAACAAACTCTATCGTGTTTTCTGGCATTTTTCGCCCGAAACGGGCAGGCTTTCCGCCGCACAGGGACAGCCGACACAGCTTCTTGGCGTAGAGAAGCTTCTGCGCGCGGCGGCGGCAGGCAGGGAGCCGGAGGTTCTCGTTCTCAGGGATACGAAGGAGCAGAAAACACCCGTCGCAACGGCAGTGATTTTCGTCATCTGTGCGGCGCTTCTGGCGTGGTGCATGCTTTCGGGGCAGAGAGAGGAAATTCTTTCCGCCTATGGTTTGAGCCGAGAGGGGATTCTCGCAGGCGAATATTATCGCTTTTTTACCTGTATGTTCCTCCATGCAGGATTGCTCCATCTGGCATCCAACAGCATTTATCTTTATTATTTCGGCGTGCGGGCGGAACGCCTTCTCGGTACGGGAAAATTTCTGGTGCTGTATCTGGTTTCGGGGCTTTGCGGCGGCGTGTTCAGTGTGCTGTTCAGCGGCAATGCAGGCGTTTCCATCGGCGCATCGGGGGCAATCTATGGTCTGCTTGGCGCAATGCTCCTGCTCACCAAAAAGCGCGGCGCACGGTATACGGGCATGAATTATTCCACCATGCTTCTTCTGGCGGCAACGGCGATTGGGTTCGGCTTTTTGCAGGAGGGTGTGGATAACCTCGCGCATATCGGCGGTTTTCTGGGCGGCATTGCCGTGTTTTCCCTGCTTCTGCGAAAAAAATGAGCAAAGCTGTGGACAAGCTATGGATAACCTGTGGAGTTATCCCCAAAAAAGCTGTGGATAAGGGGGTATTTATCCCCAGAAAAATTATGCAATACAAGATGAATATTATGATTTGCCGTAAAATCAAGGAATTTTCGGTCAGTTTTGCGTGAAAAAGAAAAAACAGACACTATATCTTGGGTTTACAGAATCAGTTATCCCCAAAATTATTGTGGATAACCCCTACATCCTGTGGATAACCTGTCTGAACTGTGGAAAAAAGGAGAAATTTTATGAACAATATCAGTAAATTGCAGGAAAACCTGTTGACGGCTGTGCAAACCTCGCCTTATCATGAAAAGACCATCGTGTTTGGTGAGGGTGCCGAAGCACCTCTGCTGATGATGATTGGCGAAGCCCCCGGCGGTGACGAGGAAAAGCAGGGCCGTCCCTTTGTCGGCAAGGCAGGGAAGAACCTTTCCGCCTTTCTGGAGGTGGTCGGCTTAAAAAGAGAGGAAATTTATATTTCCAACGTAGTCAAGCTGCGCCCCACAAAGGAAAGCCCCAAAACGGGCAAGGCGGTGAATCGTCCCCCCTCTGCGGAGGAAATCGCGTTTTTCCTGCCCTTTTTGCAGGCGGAAATCCAAACGATTGCGCCGAAGGTGCTTGTTACACTGGGAAATGTCCCCCTCAAGGCGGTCACAGGGGAGAAAAAAGCCGTCATCGGGGACTATCATGGCAGACCTGTCGCGCTGGCGGATGGACGTATCCTGTTTGCTCTTTATCACCCTGCGGCGGTCATTTATAACCGCGCGTTGCAGGCGGTGTATGATGCGGATTTGCTGGAGCTGAAGGCATTTTTGCAGAAGGAGGGCTTACTGTAGTATTTTGCGGAAGAATGAGAACGAGGCGAAACGGAGGGAGAGCGTATGGGTTTACGAAAACTGACACAATGGGAAGAAACCGTAGCGAAACAGGAGCAGAAGCAATCTCGGCTGATGAGTGTTGCCATTGTCTGCGTCATTGCGATGTGCGCGGTGCTTTGGCTCGTGCAGGATAAGCTTTACGGGGATGTGGTGCGGACAGGCGCGGCTGCCTATGGCTGTAGCTTTATCGGCGTGGCCATCGGGCTTTTTGTGCGAAGTACAACAGGGGAAACATGGGCAACGTCATCGGAAAAACGGAAGAAATTCGAGATGGCTCTTATTGGTATTTTCATTGTTCTGGTAATTGGTGGAGCAATCTTTTTGGAGGAATTTCGACTGGCGGCGGTACAGCTTTTGTGTGCTTACATTCCGATTTTTTGGATTCTCAAAAAACGGAAAGCGGATTGCGATGAAAATTGCCTGCTTGCCTGCATGTTTATCCTGATGACGGTCATGGTTCTGGTCGGCACCTTTGTCGGCGTAAAGCTGATGGGGCTGACAACCCTGCCCGCCGTGGAAAAGAAGATTGCGGCGGAAGGTTTTACGGATGTGGAATATAATACATGGATGTATGGCCGTTGGCTTGATTTGGATGAAAATAACGAGAAGAAATACTACGTTTTTCAAGCGAAAAAGGATGGACAGATCTGGCAGATTGCCGCCGACCCGAAGGGCGGTCAGCTTGTGCAGATTACAGCGGCAGAGGATTGATTCCCCTTGCCGAAATAGGAAATTTTATGTAGAATAGGGACAGAGGATTGTTGCTCTGGCGGTTCAGTCACTCTCTGCAAAGGGGGTGATGCTATGAATTATGTTACATACTCGGATTTGATCCAGTTTGGAATACTTATCGTAGCGATTATCGCCCTGTGTAAAACAGGGCGATAAATAAAACGACCGCCTAACAAAAGTTAGACGGTCAAACACCTAACTTAGGACTGACCGCCTTCTCACGAGCGACAATCCTTTTCTTATTTATTAGTATACGATTTTAGAAAATCCATGTCAAGCGGAAACTTATTTCAGCCGTTCCCATTCCGCCTCTTTGAATCCAATCAGTACAAAATCCTCCCCAATCACCAGTGGGCGTTTTACCAGCATCCCGTTTGTTGCCAGCAGGGCAAGCTGTTCCTCCTCACTCATATCGGGCAGCCTTTCCTTGAGGTTCTGCTCCTTATAAACCAGACCGCTTGTATTGAAAAATTTTTTGAGCGGCAGTCCGCTTTTCTCCCACCATGCCTTTAATTCCTCGGCTGTAGGGTTGTCCTCTACGATGTGTCTGTCATCAAAGGCAACGCCGTTTTCCGTAAGCCATGCCTTCGCCTTTTTGCAGGTGCTGCATTTGGGGTATTCTAAAAACAAAATACGCATTTTTTCGCTTCCTTTCCATGAATTTTTCCTATAGTATAAACTTTTTATGTTTTTTCCACAAGTGCTATTGTTTTTTTGAAAAAACTGCGTTATCATACCATTATACAGTGAAATTTATTGCAGTTACTATAAAAAAACACACCCAATAAGGAGGCTTGTTCCAATGAAAATCGTTATTATCGAACCCTTGGGTATCACACCCGAAAAGCTAGCAGAAGCAACCGCGGCAGTGAAGGCAAGAGGTCATGAAATTGTGGCGTATGACACAAAGGAGGAGGATCAGGATAAGCTGGCAGAACGCGGCAAGGATGCCGATATCATTATCATCGCAAATCAGCCCTTCCGTAAAAATGTTATCGAAAAATGCAAGAATCTGAAGCTGCTTTCCGTTGCATTCACAGGTGTAGACCATATTGACGTGGATTTCTGCAAGGAAAAAGGCATCTGCGTCTGCAATGCGGCAGGCTATTCCACAAATGCCGTTGCGGAATTGGCATTCGGTCTGGCAATCTCCGTTCTGAGAAATATCCCTGCGTGTGATGCGGTTTGCCGTAAGGAAGGCACAAAGGCTGGTCTGGTTGGCTGCGAGCTGTTCGGTAAAACCTTCGGCGTTGTCGGCACAGGTGCCATCGGCAGCAAGGTTGCAAAAATCGCACAGGCTTTCGGCTGCAAGGTTGTTGCGTACAGCAGGACCGTAAAACCTGAGATGCAGGGTGCAGGCATCGAATATCTGCCTCTGGAGGATGTGCTGAAGGTGAGCGATATCGTTTCCCTGCATGTGCCTTTGAATGATAAAACAAAGGGTCTGATTGGTGAAAAGGAAATCGCGCTGATGAAGAAAAACGCAATCCTGCTGAATACTGCGCGCGGCCCTGTTGTGGACAGCGAAGCACTGGCAAAGGCTTTGAATGAAGAAAGGATTGCAGGCGCAGGCATTGATGTATTTGAAATGGAGCCTCCCGTTCCTGCGGATCATCCTCTGCTGCACAGCAAGCACACTGTGGTAACCCCTCACGTTGCATTTGCGTCTCATGAAGCGCTGTTTACCAGAGCGCAGATTGTGAGCGAAAACATCCTGAAATGGGAGGATGGCAAGCCCCAGAATGTAATCTGCTAAGCTTAAAACCTTGGGGACGCTGTCCCCAATTCCCCTGCCAAGGGAATCATTCCCTTGGAACCCGATACGAAATTTCAATTTCCTTCAGAAATTAAGATTTCAAACGAATAATATATATTTTCCGTGATTGACAGAAAGGGTAGTTTATAGTACCGTTACATTAGGAAGTCACAAAGACAAAAGGTCGGTGTTCCCGACCTTTTCTTTTTATATTTTTTATAAAGGAAGAAGCGAAGGAGGAGATTCCATGCGATTCGGGTTTATCGGCGCAGGCAATATGGCAAGCGCCATCATCAGGGGCATGACCATTGGTACAAAAAGCTATGACGGTAAGGATATTTTCATCACAAGTAAATCCGGCACCTCTGCCCAGAGGCTGGCAGAAACCTGCGGCGCAACTGCGGTGACAACGGCGGCGGAGGTTGTAGCGGCGAGCGATGTACTGGTGCTTGCGGTGAAGCCGCATATTCTGGCGGCTGTTCTGCCTGCGTTAAAGGAGGAAATTGCGGCAAAGAAGCCCTTGGTGGTTTCCATTGCGGCAGGAAAGGAGCTGGCATATCTGGCGGAGCTATTGCCCGAAGGGACACCGGTTGTCCGTATTATGCCGAATATCAATGCAAAAATCGGCGCAGCAACCAGTGGTCTTTGTGCCAACGCACTGGTAATGGCGGAACAAAAAGCCGTTGTTAAGGAAATGTTTGCAACTATTGGCGCGGTTATCGAGGTGGAGGAAAGCCAATTCGGCATTTTCACCGTTCTGGCAGGCTCTGCCCCTGCGTTCGCCTATCTTTATATGGACGCATTGGCGCGCGCCGCAGTCAAGGCAGGCATGTCCAAAAAGCAGGCATTGGAAATCGCGGCGGCAACCGTAGAGGGCAGCGCGAAAATGGTACTCGAAAGCGGCGAGCATCCCATGTCTCTGGTGGATCAGGTCTGCTCCCCCGGCGGCACAACCATCGAGGGTGTAGCCGCATTGCAGGCAAATGGCTTTGAGGCAACACTGACAAAGGCCTTCGATGCCGTTCTGGAAAAGGATAAAAGGATGTAAGAAAGCGCATTTGAGCAAAAAATATGGCTTGGTGAAGATAAGAAATTCGCCCGTTTAGAACCTTTTCGGCGAAACAGAGGATTCCTTCCTTACTTTTTATGCTAAAAAGTAACAAAAACTTGGAACCCGTTTCGCTATGGGTTCCAAACCTCCGCACCCGAGGAAAGGGCAACAAGGTTTCCCTTTCCAAACCCTTCTCCACAGACCCGAAAGGGTATGGAGAAAGGCGGCGCAGACGCGCCTGCAACCTTTCTTCTAAAGTTGAAGTGCTTTTATCAAATCCAATATACGAGTCTGATTTTTTTCGCTTAATTTCTGAAATTCGTGTAAAAAACATTCTTCTTTTTTCGATGGATTTTTTCCAACCAATTCATCTAAAGAAATATCCAAAATAATTGCTATTTTTATCAAATCATCAATCGAAGGCTCATTTCGACCGCTTTCATAGTTCGCAATCGTCGTATGTCCGTAATTTAATTTCCTTGCCAATGTAGCCTGTGAATAATTTTTTCTTTTTCGGAATTGCTTCAAATTTGCCGCAAAATCGGACATACCATCACCTCTCAAAATCCATTTTATAATATTTTAGAACAAATTGTTCAAAATATCAATAGAACAAATCGTTCAATCTATAGTAAAAACGGTGATGAAAATGATTTATAAAAGAATCCGTGATTTACGAGAAGATAACGATATGACACAGGCGCAGGTTGGCGAGAAAATCAATGTTCCACAGAGAACCTATGCCTATTATGAAACAGGCGAGCGTATGATTCCGCCCCATGTATTGTGGGCGTTGGCGGATTTATATGACGTTTCTATTGATTATCTGTTGGGACGAACAGACGATAAGAAACGGTGAAGCCATGCCGGAAAGGCACTTTATACTGCCCGAAGGGGCTTGTGGGGAGGGGATATCCAAGGGGAACATCGTTCCTTTTGGACCTCCTGTGGGGGTCCGGGACCCATTGAGGAGGGGTCCCGGGTTTTTGTTACTTTTTAGCATAAAAAGTAAGGAAGGAATCCTCTGTTTCGCCGAAAGAGTTCCAAACGGGCGTAGCACTGATGTTGTCCAAGCAAAACTTTTGTGCGACTGCGCCCAATCGGCGCTTGCGCCGCTGCTTTTTCTTGCACACGAGAGGTGATTCCCCTGTGCCCAATCGCCGTTTCCCCAAAACAAAAATGACTTGAGCATTTTGCTCAAGTCATTTTCTCATAAAGGGGGCTATATCAAAATCAGAAGAACAGATGGAAGGTATTAAATCTCCAGCCTGCATCTTCCTTCCAGAGTACAAACAGAAATTCCTGTGTGGTATAATCTTCGGGATTGTCCGGGGCGGTGTAGAAATAATCACCCTTGTATGCCTCGTTGCTGTTGGTGTAATATGCGGTTGCCTTGAAGCCGATTTCGTCATCGCTTTCCTTATCTATTTCAAAGGTGTGCCCTGCATAGAAGATATTCGAGCCTCTGCCGCCGCCCAGGTAATATAGACCGCCGTCCTCGCCCTTGGTGAACATCAGGTTATCCTTGCTGAGGATGCTGTTGTCTACGAAAAATTCCGTGAAATACTGCAACAGATAGGTACGGAAATCCTCATAGGTCGGGAAACGGGGATCGGTGATTTTGTAGTATGTCAATTCATCCTTTTCGTATGTGGCATTTTCATCATAATCAAATGCGCCAAAGCTAATCTGGTAATAAATTTTATAAGCACCTTCGTAAATTTCCTGTAAATCCTCACTCAGTGGGGGCAGGCTCTCCTTATCTACTGTAATATCGGCGGCAACGGAATCCTCCGGCAGTTCCTTTGCAGAGGTATTGCCTCCGCAGCCGGAAAGCGCGCCAATGCCGACAGCAGCACAGAGCAAAAGGGTGATAAATTTCTTTTTCATGGGGTGTTTCTCCTTTCAGGTTTTCTTTTCGGATAACATAGTAGCACAAAGTTTCCTCAAAGAAAAGGGGCTTTCGGAAATTGAAAGAAAGTCTTAAGAATTAAAGCAAAAGGGCGAAACCGAGAGATTTCGCCCTTTTGTTAGATATATTCTGATTGATGTTTGTGAAAATTGAAATTATCTTTGAAATTGCCTATATTCTCAAAAAATACCTTTGTTATATTTGAATTGTCCATATAGCATAAAGCCTAATCCGACAACAACTGCCGGATGGGTGATATAAGCTATCATTTCTTCACTCCAAAACGAAACTATGAAACCTAACACAAGAGATACTCCGATTATAAGCGTTCCTGTGCCGACGGCTTTTCCGTACTTCGGTATATCTTCTTCCTTTACTTTTCGTCTGTTATAAGAGTGAATGGTGCTGATATTGCCTTTGATATTTACAATTCCCATAACAGATATGAACACTCCCAAAATCAATAACACAATATTTTCCATAATAACCTCCTAAAAATAAAACAAATCTTCAAACTTCTTATCTAATGCAATACAAAGGATAAGAGCCAATTTTGCAGTTGGATTGAATTGCCCTGTTTCAATGGAACTAATCGTGTTTCTTGACACGCCTACCATTTCTGCAAGTTGAGCTTGAGAAAGGTTTGCTTCTGTACGAAATTCCTTTAAGTGATTTTTCAGTTGTAATTGTTCTTTCATACCCTCACCTCTAAAAGGCGGCAAACAAATCCAACAAATGCCAAAATTGCAAGAATGAAAAATAAAACGCTCAGTACCAAATCGCTCTTTCGTTTCATTTTGATAAAACGAACTAACCATTGTGTTGCAAGAATGCTAAAGTATATAACCCATGGACTATAAATCATAATATGGACAAGCATAGATGATAACCAAGAAAGCAGACAACACACTAAGGCACCAACTCTGCTTGCGTGACATCCTGCTTGATATGCCACTTCCATTTCAGCTAAGTCTTTGTTGCGATGCTCTTTTCTGCTTGCATTTAAAATTTCTTCCTTTTTCATAGAACACCTCCGTTCCAAGTTTTCTTTGCATACTTTCATTATATTCATGCCAAGTTTTCTTGTCAATAGAGTTGATAAAAAAGTTATACAATATGATAAATAACTTTTTCATCGCTTCGACTATACTCGCAACGTAATGACTTCTTGAAAACTTGCCGAAAAGGAAACGCTGCCCTCTATCGACACACTGAAAAGGGCGAAACCTTTCGGTTCCGCCCTTCGTTTTTTTTAATTATTTTTTAAGCCTCGGCCAGCTTCTTATAGGATGCGTATTTATCCTTTGCATTTTCTGCTGCTTCCTTCAACAGAACCTCTGCGGTTTCGGGGAAGGTACGAACCAGAGAAGCGTAGCGAACCTCACCCATCAGGAATTCATTGAAGTCCAGTGTAGGCTCCTTGGAATCCAGAATGAAGGGATTCTTGCCTTCCTTCTTGAGGTCGGGGTTGAAGCGATACAGGTGCCAGTAGCCTGCCTGAACAGCCAGCTTTGCTTCCAGCTGTGCATTTGCCATGCCCTTGGAAATACCATGGTTGATACAAGGTGCATAAGCAATAATCAGGGAAGGTCCTTTGTATGCCTCTGCTTCCTTCAGTGCCTTGATAAGCTGGTTGGGGTCTGCGCCCAGTGCAACCTGTGCAACATAGATGTAGCCATAGCTCATTGCCAGCATACCCAGATCCTTCTTTACAGTAGGCTTACCGCCTGCGGCAAACTGTGCCACAGCGCCGATGGGGGTTGCCTTGGAGGACTGACCGCCTGTGTTGGAGTAAACCTCGGTATCTACAACCAGTACGTTTACGTCACGGCCGCTTGCCAGTCAGCTCTGCTGCTGCACCGTCAACCTGCAGTTCCTTCAGTGCTGCGATAACCGCACGGCTGTCAGCCTTGCTTCTGTCGCCGTTATCCCAGTTTTCCAGCCATGTTTCAGCTGCTGCCGCAAAATCTGTGCCTGCGGTCAGTGCCAGCAGATCCTTCACCTTCATGGTTACGCGGTCTCTCTGCTGCTCTACAGCAAGAACCATACCAACGGAGAACTGTGCGTTATTTTCAAACAGGGAGTTGCTCCATGCGGGGCCCCAGCCTTCCTTGTTTGTGGTGTAAGGTACGCAGGGAGCTGCTGCACCCCAAGCCTGTGTACAGCCTGTTGCGTTTGCCAGATACATTCTGTCGCCGTAAAGCTGTGTCATCAGCTTCGCATAAGCTGTTTCGCCGCAGCCTGCACATGCGCCGGAGAACTCCAGCAGAGGCTGTTCGAACTGAGAGCCCTTTACGGTGAATTTGCTCATGGGGTTTTTCTTATCAGACAGGGTCAGGGAGAAGTCCCAGTTGTCCTGTTCGTGCAGCTGTGTTTCCAGAGGCTGCATCACAAGTGCCTTTTCCTTTGCAGGGCAGGCTGTTACGCAGACACCGCAGCCCTGACAATCCAGAGGGTCAACCTGCATACGGAATTTGTACTGCTTGATTTCGCCTGCGCCGTTTGCATCCAGAACTGCGTAGGATGCGGGAGCATTTGCTGCTTCTTCTTCTGTCAGCAGGAAAGGACGGATTGCAGCGTGAGGGCAAACGTAGGAGCACTGGTTACACTGGATACATTTTGTTGCATCCCATGCGGGAACGTCAATCGCAACACCGCGTTTTTCAAATGCGGAGGTGCCAAGAGGAACTGTGCCGTCCTCTCTGCCTGCGAATACGGATACAGGCAGCAGGTCGCCCTTCAGTGCGTTCATGGGAACCATCAGCTTTTCAACATATTCGGGAAGAACCTTCTTGATTGCTTCCTGATCTACGTCCTTTGCATCCTTCCAGCTTGCGGGAACGTCAATCTTTGTCAGACCGGAAAGCCCTGCGTCAACAGCGGCATAGTTCATGTTGACAACCTTTTCGCCCTTCTTGCCGTAGGATTTTACGATAGCCGCCTTCATGTATGTAACTGCGTCATCAACGGGGATGATGTTTGCCAGCTTGAAGAATGCGGACTGCAAAATTGCGTTTGTCTTGTTGCCCAGACCGATTTCCTTACCAATCTTGATTGCATCAATGGTGTAGAAGTGGATGTTGTTGTTTGCGATGGTTCTCTTTACCTCCGCAGACAGGTGATGATCCAGCTCCTCGGGTGTCCATGTGCAGTTCAGCAGGAAGGTGCCGCCGGGTTTGATTTCGGAAACGATATCATATTTTTCCATGTAGCTCTGGTTATGACAAGCAACGAAGTTTGCGTTCTTTGTTACCAGATAGCTGGAGCGGATGGGCTTGTCGCCGAAACGCAGGTGAGAACGTGTGATACCGCCGGATTTCTTTGTGTCATATTCAAAATAAGCCTGTGCGTATTTATCTGTGTGGTCACCGATGATTTTGATGGAGTTTTTGTTTGCGCCAACCGTACCATCGGAGCCAAGACCCCAGAATTTGCAGGATACGGTGCTTGCGTCAGCCAGATCGGGCTCTGCGCCAACCTCGATGGAGCTGTTGGAAATATCATCAATGATACCAACGGTGAAGTGGTTTTTCTGTGCGCCCTTCATGTTGTCAAATACTGCGATAATCTGTGCAGGAGTCACATCCTTGGAGGACAGACCGTATCTGCCTGCCAGAACCTTTGTGGTTCTGCCTGTTTCGATCAGTGCGGAACAAACATCGCCGTAAAGAGGCTCGCCCAGTGCGCCGGGTTCCTTTGTTCTGTCCAGAACGGTCAGAACCTTTACTGTTTCGGGCAGAGCTGCTGCGAAGTGTGCCAGAGAGAAGGGTCTGTACAGGTGAACCTGCAGGAAACCAACCTTTTCGCCCTTTGCGGTCAAGCTTTCCACAACCTCCTGCGCAACGCCTGTCACGGAGCCCATCGCTACGATAACATGCTCTGCATCAGCTGCGCCGAAGTAGTTGAACAGCTTGTAATTTCTGCCTGTAATTTTGTTGATTTCGTTCATGTATTCCTCTACGATTTCAGGCAGTCTGGTGTAGAAGGGTGTGCATGCCTCTCTGTTCTGGAAGAATACGTCGGGGTTCTGTACGGTGGAGCGCTGTACGGGGTGTTCGGGATTCAGTGCATTCTTTCTGAATTTCTTCAGTGCATCCTGATCCACCAGCTTTTCCAGATCCTCATAGTCCATTACTTCGATTTTCTGCAGCTCATGAGAGGTGCGGAAGCCATCGAAGAAGTGGATGAAGGGAACGCTGCCCTTGATTGCGGAAAGGTGTGCCACACCTGCTAAGTCCATAACCTCCTGTACGGATGCGGAGGAAAGCATTGCGCAGCCAATCTGACGGCAGGACATAACGTCGGAGTGATCGCCGAAGATGGAGAAGGCATGTGTACCAACGGTTCTGGATGCAACGTGGAATACGCCGGGCTTCAGCTGCCCTGCGATTCTGTACATCGGGGGAATCATCAGCAGCAGCCCCTGAGATGCGGTATAGGTTGTTGCCAGTGTGCCTGCCTCCAGAGCGCCGTGCATTGCGCCTGCGGCACCTGCCTCGGATTCCAGCTCCAGCAGACGTACGGTCTGACCGAAGATATTCTTTTTGCCGTTTGCAGCCCAGCTGTCTACGTGCTCCGCCATAGGGGAGGAGGGAGTGATGGGGTAAATCGTTGCGACCTCTGTGAAGGCATAGGAAACGTATGCCGCAGCTTCATTACCATCCATGGTTTTCATCATTTTTGTGTTCATGGTGTGGACTCCTTTCATATAAATAGTAAGGGATAGAAATAGTGATTTGTTATCCTGTATCGGGTTCCCGTCTGAATGGGAAATTGCTATCTTTTGTATAATTTAATGTTAGATTATTGAAATTTTGTTGTCAATACTGTACGAGAAAAAGAACTTGTATTTTGTGTACAAAATTAAATACTTGTAAGTTTTGCATTAAGAAAAGTACAAACGGATGTAATTTTTTGGAATCGTATGGAGTTTTAAGGAAAAAGCAGGCGAATTTCTCTGACAAAACAGGGAAAAAGCCTATCGGAAAAGGGGGAATAGAGCATGGAACCGGCAAGAGTGCGATTTCTGGAAGAGGGGGAGGAGCCTGTCCTTCCTAAGTGGACAAAGCTGCTGCCGCAGCGGTGGAGACAGAGAAAAACAGTGGACACTTACCCGTACACACTGACACGAGTGGACGGGGTACTGACAGGCATTTTGCAGGCAGAGCGGACAGCCGTACTGACAGCAGATTGGAGAAGGGGGGCGGTGCGCCTTCTGGCAGCCCTGGAGGAAGCGGGTGCCGCCATCATTGTGCCGCCTGCCGAGGGAGAATTTCCCAGAGAACGGCTTCCCTTTGCCGAGGGGCGCAGGCTGGCACAGCTTTTTGCCTTCGCAGGTGCGGCAGAGGCATTGCGCCGGCAGGGCAGAAATCCGGAGGAATCGGCATTTCTTCTGGCAGGGGGCGAGCCGCATATCTGGGGGAGGGTGCTTTCCTCTCTGGGAAATGAGGTGAACCGCCTTGCCATTTTTACGCAGGAGCCGGAAACGGCAGAGGGCGTGGTGCAGCGGCTTTATGCGGAGCGCGGCTTGATGGCGGAGGTCTTTTCCTCCCCGAAAAATGCTGCGCTTGGGGCGGCGGATGTGGTGCTTTCCTGCGGCATGGAGCAGCGTGCCTATGAGCATATTCTGAAGCGAGGGTGCATCTGGCTGGATTTCGCAGGCAATCGCCCTGTTCTGCGGCGGCTTAGGAGTCTGCGTCCGGATATTTCGGCGGCGGAGGGGTTCTTTTTCCGCATGGCGGCAGAGGGCGGTGAGCAGATGGAGGGCAGGCTTGCCGAGGCGAGGGCATACCTTGGCTGCGCGGCGTTTCGGGAAGGCTTTTCGGCAGAGGATTGGGACGGGGAGCGGCTGTTTTCCGCCTTGCAGGAGAAGGGCTTTTCCGTTTCGGGCTTTTCCGCCTTCGGCAAAAGGGTAAAAATAAAGCTGTATCCGGATAAGAAGCCTTGATTTTTCAAGGAAAAAGCGTTGACAATCCGGTCGGAATCAGTATATAATATTACGATAGTTCGGGAGGGTAATCGCAAGCCTTCCTTTTTTCCTTGTCTAAAACGAGGAAAGCATGAAATGAGACTAAAACGAGGAGTGACACACCCATGACAGAAAAGAAAGTTGTTTTGACCTATGACGGTCTGAAAAACATGGAGGCGGAGCTGGAAAACCTGAAAACCGTCCGCAGAAAAGACGTAGCAGAAAAAATTAAAGAAGCAAGAGGTCAGGGTGACCTTTCCGAAAACGCCGAATATGATGCAGCGAAGGAAGAACAGGCAGAAATCGAAGCGCGTATCGTGCAGCTAGAAAAAATGCTGCGCAATGCAGAGGTTATCGATGAAGAAGAGGGTGCAAAGGATACCATCAGCCTGGGTACGACCGTAACGGTGCTGGATGTGGAATTTGACGAGGAAATGGAATACACCATTGTAGGCTCTGCAGAGGCAGACCCCATGAACGGCAGAATTTCCAACGAATCCCCTGTCGGTATGGCACTTCTGGGACATAAAAAGGACGATATCATTATGATTGAAACACCTGACGGCGAAGTGGAATTCAAGGTGCTGAGATTTACAAAATAAAACCATTACAAAAGAACGGACAGGAGGAAGAAAAGTGGCAGAAGAAAATAAGGAGTTGACCCAGCAGGAGCTGAGTGAACAGAATAGAATCAGAAGAGAAAAGCTGGCACAGATGCAGGAAGCAGGCAAGGACCCCTTCCAGATTGTAAAATATGACGTGACACACCACAGCGACGAAATCAGAGCGAACTTTGATGCGCTGGAAAATAAGGATGTTTGCATCGCAGGCAGACTGATGAGCAAGCGTATCATGGGGAAGGCATCCTTCTGCAATATTCAGGACAGAAACGGTCTGATGCAGTCCTATGTCAGCAAGAATGACATCGGCGAGGAGGATTACGCTGCATTCAAAAAATATGACATCGGTGATATCATCGGCATCAAGGGCTTTGTATTCAAAACAAAAACAGGCGAAATTTCCGTACACGCAAAAGAGGTTGTTCTGCTTTCCAAGAGCCTGCAGGTTCTGCCCGAAAAGTTCCATGGTCTGAAGGATCAGGAGCTGCGCTACAGACAGAGATATGTAGACCTGATTGTAAACCCCGAATCCAGAGATACCTTTATCAAGCGTTCCAAGATTATTACGGAAATCAGAAGATTTTTGGACGCAAAGGGCTTCTTAGAGGTAGAAACTCCCGTTTTGCAGACCATCCCCGGCGGTGCGTCCGCAAGACCCTTTATCACACACCACAATACACTGGATATTGATATGTACTGCCGTATCGCGCTGGAGCTGCCCCTGAAGAGACTGATTGTCGGCGGCTTTGAAAGAGTATATGAAATTGGTCGTGTATTCAGAAACGAGGGCATTTCCGTTCGTCATAACCCCGAATTTACCCTGATGGAGCTGTATCAGGCCTACACAGATTACAAGGGCATGATGGATATTACGGAAGAAATGTTCCGCACCGTAGCACAGAACGTGCTGGGCACAACAAAGATTACCTATGGCGGCTATGATCTGGATCTGGGTCAGCCCTTCGCAAGAATCACAATGACAGATGCCGTAAAGCAGTTTACAGGCGTTGATTTCGACCAGGTGAAGGATACAGAGGAAGCAAAGAAAATCGCGGCAGAAAAGGGCGTAGAATTTGAAGAACGCCATGTAAAGGGCGATATTCTGAACCTGTTCTTTGAAGAATTCGTAGAAAAGAACCTGATTCAGCCTACCTTCATCATTGATTACCCTGTAGAAATTTCTCCTCTGACAAAGAGAAAGCCCGATAAACCGGAATTTACAGAAAGATTCGAGCTGTTTATTGTCGGCAGAGAATACGGCAACGCTTATTCCGAGCTGAACGATCCCATCGACCAGCGTGCGCGTTTTGAATATCAGGAATATCTGCGTGAAAACGGCGACGATGAGGCAAATATGATTGATGAGGACTTCCTGACTGCGCTGGAATACGGTATGCCCCCTACAGGCGGTCTGGGTGTTGGTATCGACAGATTTGTTATGCTGCTGACAGAATCCGTTTCTATCAGAGACGTTATCCTGTTCCCGACAATGAAACCTCTGGACGCTGATAAGAAGGCATCCAAGACTTCCGAAGCAGCACCTGCAGCAAAGGTCGCTGAGAGGGTTGATTTCTCCAATGTGAAGATTGAGCCTCTTTTTGAAGAAATGGTAGATTTCGATACATTTGCAAAATCCGATTTCCGTGCGGTTAAGATTCTGGCATGTGAGGCAGTTGCAAAATCCAAAAAGCTGCTGAAGTTTGTACTGGATGACGGTGAACGTAAGGATCGTGTGATTTTAAGCGGTATTCACGACTATTATGAGCCGGAAGAACTGGTTGGTAAGACAGCAATCGCTATCGTGAACCTGCCGCCGAGAAAGATGATGGGCATTGATTCCGAGGGTATGCTGATTTCAGCAGTACACGAGGAAGACGGTCACGAAGGACTGAACCTTCTGATGGTAGATGACAGAATCCCGGCAGGGGCAAAGCTGTACTAATTTTATAGAGAGAAAAAAATGAGGACTTCTCGTAGGGGAAGTCCTGTTTTTATGTGGTTATCGGCAGAAGGCTTGCCGAGAGACAGTGAAGATGATATTATGCTTTAAAAGCCTATTTGATATGAGGGAGTTAAAGTATGAGAAAGACCTTATTATATTATGAACAAAATGCAGAAAATTTTATCCGTGAAACAAGAGAGGTCGATTTTAGTGAGGTACAAGAGCTTTTTTTGAGTAAGCTGGAAAAGGGTGCTTTGATTTTAGATTTTGGCTGTGGTTCGGGGCGTGACACAAAATGTTTTCTAAATAGAGGTTATTTTGTGGAGGCGGTAGACGGTTCTGCCGAGATGTGTCGGGCGGCAAGTCGATATACGGGTATTGAAGTGAAGCAAATGTTATTTCAGGAATTGGAGGAATATGAAAAGTATGATGGGATTTGGGCGTGTGCGTCCATTCTTCATTTAACCCATAATGAATTAAAAGGGGTGCTGAAAAAAATATTGCTTGCACTCAAGAAAGAGGGGATTGCCTATCTTTCATTTAAATATGGGGCTTTTGAGGGAGAGCGAAGGGGAAGATATTTTCTTGATATGACAGAGGAAGCATTTGCGAAGATATTGGCAGAAATAGATGGCTTTGACATAGAGGGGAAATGGATTACCGGCGATGTTCGACCGGAAAGAGGAGACGAACGGTGGCTGAATCTGATTCTGAGAAAACGAAATGAAGGGTGATTGCAATGATAGTAAATTCGTGGACAAGAAGTGAGTATTATCGAATAAAGGCAGCCTTGCACGGAAAAGTTCCGACAAGAATGGAGCTTTTCAGAATGATGAAGGAGCCACAATACTTATCCTGCATAGAAAAATCTAAAGAGAATATTTTCAGACAGTACCTTGATGCACTGGAGGAAATGGGCGAGTTGAGTGCAGAAGATGAAGAATTGAAAATGAGTAGGTTACAAAAAACAGGGCTTCTGAAAAGAAGTCCTGTTTTTATGCTAAAGCTCTTGCAGGCACAGCCTTTTTATCCATGCTTTTCTTCGGATGGCATTTACCCATTCCTGCGGCATGGCTTCATAGTGATAATACAGCCCTGCAAGCCCGCCTGCGATTGCGGCAGTGGTATCGGTATCATCGCCGAGATTGACTGCGCGGAGCAGGCAGTCCCGAAAGCGATTGGTATGAAGCAGACACCAGATTGCCGCCTCCAAAGCATGCAGAACATAGCCGTCGCTCTCGATTTCATCTTCGGGCAGGGAGAAAAATTCATTTAAGTCGCGTAATCTCTGGAAGTACATCAGCTCCGCAAGGCTTTCGGGCGTGTGATAAAAAGCAAAGCCTTTTTCTACGCCGCACTGGATACAGGTTTTCAAATCGGCATTTTTTGGTGCCATTGTGACGATGGCTTTTGCGATAAAATAATACAATCCGCTTGCGATATGACACCGCAGATGATTATGCGTAAGCCCTGTTGCCAGATGGATTTGCCGAAGGGCATCCGCATCCGAAATGTCTTCCTTCTGAATGAAATACAGGCAGACAGGGAGAATTCGCATCAATGCGCCGTTGCCGTTGGAATATTCGCCCGTTTCGCCGCAGGTTGCGAGGTCGTGGCTGTCACGATACTTATAGATGGCATTGCTGCAGGTATTCCCCTCATCAAACGCCTCGCCGAAGGGGGTATATGCGCCATGAAATTCCCAATCGAGAAAGCGTTCCATGATATCGCGCAGGTCGATGCAGTTCCTTTCGTTGATGCTCGCGAGGGTTGCGAGCGCCATACTGCTGTCATCCGTCCATGTGCCGGGGGGCATGTTATAGGTGCCGTAGCCCTCCATTTCGGTGACGGCTCCACGCTCCCGAAGCTCCTCTCTGTCGAGAAACTGAACGGGACACCCCAATGCGTCCCCGACCACCAGTCCCATCATGCCATCTAAGACCATCTTTCTGTCATTCATGTGCATACTCCCTTTCTGCATACCGTTCTTACCAATCCTCCCAGTAATCCTCTGCATCACTGCCATCCGGCATATAGCCATCCCAGTCATCCATGAAATCCTCATAGCTTTCATAATCGCCGCAATCGGGCAGTTCGGGCTTCTTCTGTGATTTGGGGGAGGTATATACGGGGGTGGGAGTTGTTTCAGCAGGCTTACTCTGCTCGGAAGATTTACTCTGCTCGGAGGGTTTATTCTGCGCAGCAGGCTGATTCTGTCCGGAAACAGGCTTGCGCTTCGCACTTCTGTCGGAGGAGGCAAGCTGTTCTTCCCGACGAAAGACATGCTTATGCTGATCAAACAGAGAGCCATTAAGTGCAACAAACAGCGTTTCCTTTTGTGCCGTGGTGTCCAGTGTAAGCATCAGCGCACCGCGGTGCGGACGCCATTTCGTAATGGTATACGAAAATACTGCGCCGTTTTCATAGGTTTGTATTGCGGTATCGCCATGGATGCTCCATGCCTGTCGTTCCCCTCTCGCGGTGTAATACACAAAGGTATCCTGCAGGGCGGACTGCATTTCCTCCTGTGAGGAATAAAGCGTTCTTTCTGCAAGATTGTTGCGGTCGGTAATCAAGCATGTGACAATGAGAATAAAAATGACCGCGGCCCAGATAAGAAGGGTACTCCTTTTTTGCGACATTATCTGATCCCCCTTTAAGCGTTCTGTTTACTTTCCGAGCCTCTGCTTGGCGAGCATTTTTCTCTGATAAGCAGGGAAGTCCCTCTGTGCCAGCTCATATTCTGCCAGCTTTTCATCATATCTCTTTTTTGCATTTGAGGTTGCCATGATGATAAAGGAAATACCGACAACAAGCCCGACAAGAAAATAAAAAGCGTCCATCAGAAAGAGACCGAAAGCGGCATCAAACAGACCAATGATGCCGATACCCATAAAAACCTTTTCGCCGGATCCCATTTTGTTTACCGGCTTTTCGGGCATCCGGATGCGGCTGAGAAGAAGCGCTTCTGTAGCAGGGTCGGGCTTTCTTCTGATAGTAGGGATGGTATCCTGCCATTCCGTAGCTTTGACAGAGCAATCCCGTTCCGCTTCCTTTTTCGCTTCCATAAAGGCAACGAATGACATAAATTTCAAGAAATCCTTATCCATAGAAGGTTCCTCCTTTGCGAGAAAATAGCTAATTTAAGCTTATCATAGAGGATTTTTGCAAGAAAAGCAAGTTGGTTGCAGTTAGTCCGCGGTTTTATGGATTTCTGACGGGATCGGGGGAGAAGATGCAGATTTCCGCATCGGAGCATCTTAGAAAATTCTGCCGACAGCATGCAGATGCGATTGATGACGAAAATCTTGAATTTATGCGGATGTTCGCATATACTGGAGATAGTATTTCAGACAGAGGACATCCTTTTGCGGCGCAATGCCTTTCTGTGCTGAGAGGATGCGGTGGAAAGGAAGTGAACGGCATGGCGATGGATGAAGAGCTTTACAGGCAATATCTTTGCGGCGATGAAGCGGGGCTTGTGGCATTGATGAAAAAATACGGCAATCCGCTGACCTTATATATCAACGGCTATCTGCATGACGTTCACGAAGCGGAGGATTTGATGATCGAAGTCTTTTCCTATTTATTTACGAAAAAGCCACGTATTCGAGACGGCGGCTTAAAGGCCTATCTGTATAAAGCGGCACGGCACATGGCTTTGCGCGGCAGAAGCAGACGGCGGCTTTTCTTCAGCCTGGATAATCTGACCGAGGAGCCGGACGGACAGACGTTGGTGGAGGAGGTTGTCCGCACAAAGGAGCGGGATCGGATTCTGCATTTCTGCATGGCTGCGTTAAATCCGGATTACCGAGAGGCGCTTTATCTGGTCTACTTTGAGGGCATGAGCTATTTGCAGGCTGCTGAGGTTATGGGGAAAAGCGAGAAGCAGATTACCAATATGGTGTATCGGGGCAAGGGCCGTCTGCGCGGATTACTGGAACGGGAGGGAATCACAAATGCGGAGTCATGAGGAACGAATTGCAGAGGTAAAGCGGCGGATTGCGGAAAAGGAGCGTCGGAGAAAGCAGCGGCAGGAACGAATCGCTGCCGTTTTCGGCGTGGCGGCGTGCCTTGCGGTAATCGTTGGGGTTTCCCTTTTTATGCCCGATATGGTCAATCGAATGGAGCCGGGCATGTCCTCCGGCTTTGGAACAGCGGCAACAATGCTGGGCGGCAGTGCTGCGCTTGGATATATCGTGACCGGACTGCTCGCCTTTGTCCTTGGTGTGTGTGTGACAATTGCGTGCTTCCGTATCTGCCTGCTGCATAAGGACGAACAGTCGGAGGAGCAAAAGGGGGACAATGCGAATGGAACTTGCCGATAACTTTGTGCAATTCTCTGTTACCCTTCTGGGCTTTTGTCTGAGCGGGATGCGATATCTGAAGGGCAGAAAGCAGGCGTATTTTCTGCTGACCTGCTTTTATGGCTGCTTTGCGCTCGGCTCCCTGTACTGGACGCTGCATCTGTTTCTGTTCTCAAAAACGCCGCAGGTTTTTTATGTATCGGAGTTTGGCTGGGTGGCAAGCGTTATTTTTCTTTCTATTTTGCAATACTCCCTTTCCTCCGCGGAGGAAAGAGGCTTTGTGTGCCGAAGGGCGCGGATTGCCTTCCTGATAGGCGTTCCCTTATGTATATTTTACTGCACCTTTGGGGATATTCTCTCGAATCTGCTTTGGTGCGGCATGATGATTGCTGTTTCCTATCATGCGATACGGGGGCTTGCTTATGCGCGGACGCAGACGGGAGCGGCGCGGCAGCTGCGATATTTCCATATCGGGGTGCTGTGCTATGTGGCGGCGGAATATATCCTTTGGACTTCCGGCTGCTTCCGACAGGGGGATTTGGCTTCCTTCCTCTATTACGGGTTTGATGTTCTGCTGACGGGCTGCGTATTCGCTCTGCTGCCTGCCACAGGAAGGGCGGTGCAGGCATGACATATATGGAAAATATTTTTATCTGCATGGCATCTCCTCTGCTGATTGCCGCCCTGTGCATGGGAAAACGGCATACAGGGGCTTTTCTGTTCTGCCTTGCGGGAATGGGCATGTGCCTGCTTTCTGCATATCTCAATACCTTTCTCGCAGCGCTGTATGGGGCGGATGCCTTTGCCGCCACTGTGGAGATTGCGCCTGTGGTGGAGGAGGGGATGAAGCTGTTGCCGCTGCTCTTTTATCTTTTGGTATTTGAGCCGCAGGCGCGGCAGATTGGGATTGCCGCAGTGATTACTGCGCTTTCCTTTGCTACCTTTGAAAATATCTGCTATCTGATTCAAAACGGAGCCGCGCATTTCTCCTTTATTTTCTTCCGTGGCATCGGAACGGGAGCAATGCATGTCATTTGCGGAGCCATCGTCGGCGGCGGGCTTGCGTATGTATGGCGGCGGACGTGGCTGAAAATTGCCGGAACCTGCGGACTGCTTGGGGCGGCGATTACCTTTCACGCAATTTATAACCTGCTGATTGCCTACGGCGGCACAGCGCAGTATATTGCGTATCTTTTGCCTGTGGGGATTCTGGCGGCAGGCAAGCTGATTGCCCGTTATCTGAAGGCGGCAGAAGGCTGATTTTGTGCGGCTCTCTATTTTTTTTATTTTTTTTAAAAAAATTTGATTTTTAGGTGAGAGTTTTTCCGTTTTTTTGTACCTATATAAGTGAAAGGCTCTTTCTGCGGTGTCTGCATGACACAGAAAAAAGGAAGGAGCGGGATACGGAAAAGGAAATGACATGACAGCAATGGAGGGAGGAAAAACGAATGAAAAAACAAAGAAAACGGATTTACACGGCACTGCTTTGCACCTGCTTCCTGTTTTCTGCGGCTTCTGTGCCGGTATCGGCGGCAGAAACGGAGCAGGAGGAAATGACTGCCCTATCAAATACAAAGGGAGTCGTTACCGTGGAAAGCGTACAGGCTATGATTGACGCTTTGCCGGATGCGAAAGATATCGATGACGATAATATCGAGGAAGTGAGGACGCAGTTTCAAGCCGTTGTAGATGCAATGCAGCAGCTTACCGCCGAGGAACAGAAGGAACTTGATACATCACGTTATAGGAAAGTTGCTGCTGTGCTATATGGGCCGTTTTTGGGTGTCCCTATACCTATCCCCGGAACAGATGTTGAATGGATGATTAGCCAATACGAGGACGGGGTGCTTACGGACTGGACGCTTACCATATCAGGTGAGGGTGAAATGCCTGATTTTGAAGGTACTGGCGATCCGGTTTGCCCGTGGGAGAACGAAAAGCAAAAGATTAAAAAGGTAATCATAGAGAAAGGCGTGACCAATATTGGTAAAAACGCATTTCGTGGATGCTCGGAACTTGCCGAGGTACATATTTCCAAAACAGTCAAGAAGATAGGGGATGCTGCTTTTCGGGACTGTACTGCCCTTACGCAAATTGATATTCCTGACAGCGTCAATTCTGTGGGATCGTTCGCATTTATTGGATGCAGGAAACTTCAGGAGGTTCATACCCATTGGAAGAATTCGTATGAAATCAACTTTGGATTATTCGTATTTTATGAGTATGGGGATTCCTGGCCCGAGAATCGAGTGATATATGTTCCTGCCGGGTATAAGGACAATTTTAAAAGCAATCCAAATGGGGCATGGGGTTCGTGGAATGTACAGGGCGAAAATTACACCGTTTCTTTTAACGGCGGTAACGCATCTGGCTACATGCAACCGGTTGGGACATCCGGAGATTATACCCTTCCGGATTGTGGCTTTACATATGATACGGCTGCTTTTGAATATTGGGCACTGGAGAGTTCTGACGGAAAGAAAGCGGGCTGCCCGGGTGACGTTTTCCCTGTTACGGAGGATGTGGTGCTTTACGCCAACTGGACACTGATCATAGTGATACCGGACCCCGAGCCTCCGATAGTATGTATCCACGAATGGAGCGAATGGACTTCCAACGGCAATGGGACGCATACCCGCACCTGCTCGAACAACAGCAGTCACACCGAAACGGGCAACTGTTCCGGCGGTACGGCTACCTGTACGGAGAAGGCTGTCTGCGAAATCTGCAATGCAGCCTACGGCGAATTAAACGCAAGCAATCATACGGGCGGCATTGAGGTGCGCGGCAGAGTTGAGGCCACCACCAGTGCGGACGGCTATACGGGTGACACCTACTGTAAGGGGTGCAATACCAAGATTGCGACAGGTGAGAGTATTCCGAAAAAAGACAGCGGCGACAGTCCAAGCGGCGGGAGTTCAAGCGGCGGCAGTTCAAGCAGTAGCGGCGGCGGTGGTGGCGGCGGCACGACCTACTACACGCTGACCTTTGAAACCAACGGCGGCGGCAGCATGCAGGCAATCCGCGCCGCTCGCGGCAAAACGCTTGACCTTTCCGCCTATACCCCGATGCGCGACGGCTATGACTTCGGCGGCTGGTATGCCGATTCGGCATTGACGCAGAGGATTACGGAAATCAAGCTGAGCGGCAGCAAAACGGTTTATGCAGACTGGAAAAAGAGAGAGCCGGATGCAGTGAAGAATCCCTTTGCGGATGTCAATGCAGGCGATTGGTTTTATCGGGATGTTTTGTTTAGCTACGAAAAGGGTCTGATGTCCGGCATGGATGCGGCAGCCTTTGCGCCCTATGCGAACACCACCCGTGCGCAGATTGCGGTAATTTTCTACCGCATGGAGGGCAGCCCTGCTGTCGAGGGAGAAAACAGCTTTACCGATGTTGTGCGTGGCTCCGGTACGGCATGGTTTTATGATGCGGTGACATGGGCACAGCAAAACGGCATTATGGGCGGCTACGACAACAGCAGCTTTGCCCCGAATGATCCGATTACTCGTGAACAGCTTGCGGCGATTTTCTATCGCTACGCGCAGTATAAGGGCTATGATACCACACAGGGCGGCATGGCAATTCGGGAGTTCGACGATTACGAGAGCATTTCCGATTATGCAATGGGCGCTATGGCGTGGGCGGTGAATACCGGTCTTGTAAAGGGCGACAGCAATCTCCTTTATCCGAAGGGCACTGCTACGCGTGCCGAGATTGCGGCGCTGTTCCACCGCTTCGCTGAAAACGGAATGAAATAAGCAAACAAAAAGCAGAAGCTCCTGCGAAAAAGGAGTTTCTGCTTTTTTATTGGCGTTATACCTTCAAAACGAAATGGTTTTTATGAAAATCCAGCAGACCCTCATCCCGCATTTTCCCAAGCTCCAGAGAAAGTCCGCTGCGCTCCACCGCGAGGTAATCCGCAAGCTGCTGTCTGGAAAAGGGAATATCAAATTCATATTTTCCGAGCCGCTGTGCCTCTGCGGAAAAATAGGACATCAGCTTTGCGCGCGTTGTGCGCTGCCCCATGTGGGTCAGCTTTTCGCTGAAGCGGAGGTTTTTCTCTGCAAGCTCGCCAAGCAGATTTCGGATGATATGACTATGATGCGCACAGGCGGAGGAGCACACATGCAGCACACGCTTTATGTTCAAATACAGCACCGTAACAGCCGTTTCTGCCACAACGCTTACATTCAGCACAGAGCCGGGCGCGCAGGCATAGGCGGCGGCAAAGGTCTGCCCCACCCCTGCCTTGGAAATGATGTTGCGGTTGCCCCAGATGTCCTCCTGTATGATTAGAATACTGCCCGACAGCACAAGACCGATGGCATCTGCCGTATCCCCGATGCGCAGCAGCAGGGCATCCTTGGGAAAGCTTTCCTTTCTTGTTTCCAGACAGGAGAGCATTGCGGTCAGTTCCTCCTCGGAAACGCCCGAAAAAAGCTGAGAGGAACGGATGATGGGAAAAAATTCTTTCATAAAAACCCTCTTTTCGTTGAAAATTCAACCGACTTGTTGAATTTAGCATACTATAATGAAAACAAAAAAGCAAGGAGGTTTTTATTGTGAAAAGAAGAATCATTGAAATTGATCAGAATAAATGCAATGGCTGCGGTGCTTGTGCCGCCGCTTGTCACGAAGGCGCAATCGCTATGGTAAACGGGAAGGCGCAGCTGATGCGTGATGACTACTGCGATGGTCTGGGCGATTGCCTGCCTACCTGCCCCACTGCCGCGATTACCTTTGTGGAGCGCGAAGCGGCAGCGTATGATGAAAAGGCTGTGGAGGAAAATAAGCGTAGAAGGCTACAGGAAAAAATGCAGACAGAAGGGATGACACTCCCCTGCGGATGTCCGGGAAGCCAGTCCAGAACAATCGCACACGAAGAATCCGCCGCGGCTTGCAATACAGAGGCGGTCAGCCGCCTGTCTCAGTGGCCTGTGCAGATTAAGCTGGTTCCTGCACGCGCACCGTATTTTGACGGCGCAAAGCTGCTGATTGCCGCAGACTGCACTGCGTATGCCTACGCCGCCTTCCACGAAAAATTCATCAAGGGACATATCACCCTTGTGGGCTGTCCGAAGCTGGACAGTGTGGATTATTCCGAAAAGCTGACCGAAATCATTCGTGAGAACGATATCAAAAGCGTCACCATTGTCCGCATGGAGGTTCCCTGCTGCGGCGGTCTGGAATTTGCGGCAAAAACGGCATTACAGCAGAGTGGGAAATTCATTCCATGGCAGGTTGTGACCATCTCCACAGATGGCAGAATTCTGGATTAAAAAGAGGACAAAGAAGAAAGCGAGGGTTTCAAATGGGCAACAAAATGTTTTGTTTTCAGTGTGAGCAGACGGCAGGATGTACCGGCTGTATGGGAAATGCAGGCGTTTGCGGCAAAACTGCTGATGTGGCACAGCTGCAGGATGAGCTGACAGGGGCGCTGATTGGGCTTGCGCGCGCAACGGACAATGCCCCCGATGTGAATGACGGCACATGGCGGCTGATGATGGAGGGATTATTTACCACCGTTACAAATGTAAGCTTCAACGAAAAGACATTGCGCGAGCTGATTGACCGCGTACATGCGGAAAAGGCAAGGCTTGTGCCCGACTGTTCGGACTGTGCTGCTCCGTGCGGTCGCGCTGCCGATTACGATATGACGAATCTCTGGAATGCGCAGGAGGATATCCGCAGCCTGAAATCGCTGATTCTGTTCGGGGTGCGCGGCATGGCGGCCTATGCGCATCATGCGCTGGTGCTGGGCTATACCGATGATGCGGTGAACGATTTCTTCGCAAAGGCGCTTTTTGCTGTCGGCGAGGATTGGGGCATGGAGGAGCTGCTGCCCATCGTGATGGAGGTTGGTGAGAAAAACCTCAAGTGTATGGCGCTTCTGGATCAGGCAAATACCGAAAGCTATGGCACACCCACACCTGTTACCGTTCCGCTGACTGTGGAAAAGGGGCCGTTTATTGTGATTTCCGGTCACGATCTGCATGATCTCAAGCTGCTGCTGGAGCAGACCGAGGGCAGGGGTATCAATATTTATACCCATGGCGAAATGCTGCCTGCACATGGCTATCCCGAATTGAAAAAATATGCGCATCTCAAGGGCAACTTCGGCACAGCATGGCAGAATCAGCAGAAGGAATTTGCAGAGTTGCCTGCGCCGGTGCTGTTTACCACCAACTGCCTGATGCCGCCGAAGGCAAGCTATGCCGACCGCGTATTTACCACAGAGGTGGTATCCTATCCCGAAATGACGCATATCGGCGCGGATAAGGACTTCACCCCTGTGATTGAAAAGGCGCTGGAGCTGGGTGGCTATGCCGAGGATAGAATGTTTACAGGCATCAATGGCGGCAATACAGTGATGACAGGCTTTGCACGCGGCACGGTGCTTGGGGTGGCGGATAAGGTCATCGAGGCAGTGAAGGCCGGCGCAATCAGACATTTCTTCCTTGTTGCAGGCTGCGACGGGGCGCGTCCCGGACGCAATTACTATACGGAGTTCGTAAAACAGACCCCTGCGGATACGGTTGTGCTGACGCTTGCCTGTGGCAAATACCGCTTCAATGACCTTGACCTTGGCACCATTGGCGGTCTGCCCCGTCTGATGGATATCGGGCAGTGCAATGATGCTTACAGTGCGATTCAGATTGCCGTTGCGCTTGCCGATGCGTTCGGCTGCGGCGTGAATGATTTGCCGCTGTCCATGGTGCTTTCCTGGTATGAGCAGAAGGCGGTGTGTATCCTGCTGACCCTGCTGTATTTGGGCATCAAGAATATTCGCCTTGGCCCGACCCTGCCGGCATTTGTTTCGCCCAATGTGCTGCAGTACCTTGTGGAGAATTTCGGGATTGCACCAATCACGACTCCGGAGGAGGATTTGAAGCAGCTGCTGCAGTAAAATAAGATATCTCTCATGAAAAGGCAACCCAAATGGGTTGCCTTCTTTTTTATTGTAGTGCCTTTAAACGAAACAAAACCACCCTCTTGCGAAAAAATATTACAAATTAGGATATTTTTTATAAATTAAGGTTGTAATAGAAATCCCTTTTTGCAATAATTCAAATTGCATAAAATAATAAATTCCGCAGAAAACAAGCATAATTCGGCAAAGTAGGCGAAAGCCTATGACGCAAAGCTACAGGGCCTTTCAACTGGCAGCCAGCTGCAAAAAAACGAGCATTGCCGGATAGGGGCGGTGCTTTTTCTGTTTGTGAAGAAAAAAGGAATTTATTCGCATTGGGTATAAAGAAAGTACAGATAAAAGTGAGGGAAAAATATGAAGAAAAATTATTATGCGAAGGCACTTGCGCTGACCGTAGCGGCAAGTATGGTTTCTGTGCCGGCATTCGCGGCGGAGGGGACGGACGACCCTCAGGCACAGGAGAAAACGGTGGAGCAGGACGAGCAGAAAGGGGAAAAATCTGCAGAGGAAGAGCAGGAAAAGACCGAGCAGTTCGTAAAGGAAAAAAAGATAGAAGATGGAATTTCCGCAGCTTCTGATGATGACCAAGAAACTGCCGTTGCAGAAGGGGAAGTTTTTGCAAAAGGGGTCTGCGGTGCAACTGAAGAAGATGAGGTTTCGTGGGAACTGGTAAAGAATGACGATGCATTATACTGCAAGGCGGAAGAAAACGGATATTCCTACGCAACAACAGATGAAGACGGATACGAAAAGGTAGATGGCTATACCTTGACCATTTCGGGGGAAGGCAACATTGCAGATTACTACGGGAAAAATATTACGATTGATAGCTTTGAGGGGGATATTGCTCCTTGGAGAAGAGCCTTACTCAGCGATGTCGAGGCTGACAGAACAACACAGGAGGTTGTTCCAATCACAAAGGTTATTGTAGAAGATGGCATTACAGGAATCGGTACAGATGCATTTTCTTATTTGGCGCTGAATGGGACAATTACATTTAATGAAAACGTAACCTATTACGGCAGCGGTGTTTATTCGTACTGCCCTTTGATTACGACGGTTGATTTTACAAATTTCAAGCCTAAAAATGTTTCGGATTATTGGATACCGGGTCATGAAATGCTGACAGGCAGTGCCGTTCCTTACGGATTTTTTGACAAAGATAAAAGCCTGAATACCTGTATAGTAGACGGAAAAACCTACACCGGTGAGCTTGCCCTGCCGGAACGGATTGACACCATCTGTACGGCGGCATTCCGCGGAACAGGATTTGACACTATCAATTTTGACAATGGCTTGAAGGATATAAAAGAAGTAGGCCCCTATGGCATGAGTAATCTGGCAAATATTGATACATTTACCTATCCGGGGAATGTGGACTTTTATAGCGGCGAGAGTCCCAACGGCAACAAAACGTCCAGTGTTGTATTAACTGGAAGCAGCATAAAAAAACTGATTATTCAGAAGGATGTAAAGGAATTGCCTGACGCTTTTGCTTATCAGCTGAAAGCGTTAGAGGAAGTTATCTTTGAGGGAGAAATAGAAAGTATTGGCTCGAATGCCTTCGGCGGATGCGAAAAGCTGGAATCCGTAGAGCTTGGTAAAGTGAAATCGATGGGGAAGGGTGTATTTATCAACTGTCCTTCTCTGAAGTCCCTTAAAATCGAAGGGGATGAGAACTTGGTTCTTTCTTCTGATACCGTAGGGAGTTGGGGAACAAACTGGCCCGGTGCCGCACCCTTGGAAACCTTTGAACTGGGTGCAGGAACAATCAATTTCAACCTGAACGGGAAAAAGGATACTCTTAAAGAGGTAAAGCTTGGTGACGGGGTTAAGGATATTCCCAATTATTTTTTAAGTGGATGTACCAAATTGGAAACACTTGAAATCGGGAACGGCATTACAAAAATCGGGAATCGTGCTTTTGAACAGACAGCTATCACAAGTATTACGATTCCGGACAGCGTAACAGCTATCGGGGAACAGGCATTTAACGGATGTACTTCTCTTACGGAGGTAAATATTCCAAAGAATTCTAAACTTGAAACAATCGGGAATCGTGCTTTTCAACAGACAAACATTACAAGCATTGCAATTCCGGACAGCGTAACAGTTATTGGGAAACAGGCATTCAATAGATGTACTTCTCTTAAAGAGGTAAATATTCCAAAGAATTCTAAACTTGAAACAATTGGAGACGGTGCATTTTATGATACAAGAGTGCTGAAAATGTATCTTCCCGGCGGAGTAAAAACGCTTGGCAGCGGTGCTTTCCAGAGAACACCTGTGGAAATTTATGATATGAGTGATGTCTATTCTTCTGATTTTACCATCGGGGATTGGTGCATCAACAACTGGTATGATACTAAAAACGACGAAGTGAAACCTGAATGGGCAGATAAGCATAAGGATATTTATGTAAATAACAACGACATCTTAAATGCCTTATTAGCTGACAGGAAAGCCGGTTCTGTGACTAAAACCTGCTATGTGACAAACGGCGGAACAGTTGATATGACAGAGACAGGCTTTGATGCAGTTTCTCGTCCGGGCTACACTGTGGAATGGCACAAAAACGCAGATTTTTCCGATACGGCATATACAGGTGAGCCTCAGAACGGCCAAAACTACTATGCAAAATGGACTTTGAATGATTCTACAAATACGATTGAAGTTACTTATGACGCGAATATCAGCGGTGTAACGGCAAAAACGTATGCTGAAATTAAAGGAAATGAGCATCTTGCAAAAGCAAGCAGCTTTAGCCGTGCAGGCTATACATTTACCGGATGGAACACAGCGAAAAATGGCACAGGCACAGCCTATGCAGTTGGTGATAAGATTCCCAGCAACGAAAGCATTACTGTTTATGCACAGTGGAAGTTGAATGCGCCTACAGTTTCCGTAACAGGCAATGCGACAAAGCAGTATGACGGCGAGAATGTTACTCTCACAGCGGCAACGCCTGTTTCCGGTGTTACATATCAGTGGCAGAAGGACGGCGTAGCTATTGAAGGCGCAACAAAAGCTACATATACCGTGAAAAATGTTGCGGACAGCGGCAAATACACTGTTGAGATTACAGATACAGATGGCAAAACAGCCGTAAGCAGTGCGACAGCAATTTCCATTACAAAGAAAGAGGTAGCAGTGCCTACGGTGGAAAGCAAGATCTATAACGGCACAGTATTGACAGCAGATGTAACCGCAACAGCTGATTATGATGTTACAAAGAATGAAGGCGGAAAGAATGCCGGTGTGTATGACGTTATTTTAACCTTGAAGGATGCAGAAAATTATAAGTGGGCTGACAGCGAAGAAGCTGCAAAAACGATTCCTTTTACAGTTGCACCCAAGAAGGTAGAATTAACTGTAGATAATAGCACATTGAAAGGCGCAGGCAGTGTTACATTTACGGTTGACGGCGTTTGCAACGGAGATACAGCAAAGGTTGTATGCGACGTTGACAGCATTAAGGTAGAGAGCTTAAAGGCTTCTTTGCCGAATGCAACTATGGAGTATACATTTACAACAGACATGGGCGGCAATTATGAACCTGCAAGCTGTGTTGTTTCCGTAACACGCAGAAAATCCGGTTCTTCTTCCTCTGACACCTCCGCCCCGACCTACGGCGTAAGCACAGGTAAGACGGAAAACGGCGAAATCTCCGTTACCCCCGCGAAGGCAGAAGCCGGCGAAACAGTGACCATCAAGGCAACCCCCGACAGCGGCTATCAGCTGGACAAGATGACGGTAAAGGACAAAAACAACAGCACCGTGAAGCTGAAAAAGGTGGACGATAACGAATACACATTTACCATGCCCGTCGGCAAGGTTTCCGTGGATGCGACATTCGTGCAGAAGGATGCGGCAGATGACAGCAACGCGGCTGAAGCAGGCAAGACCATTAAGCTGCAAATCGGCAGCCGTATCGTTAACGTGGATAACGAAGCAGTGATTTACGATGCTGCACCCGTCATCCGCAATGACAGAACTCTGGTGCCTATCAGAATTATCACCGAGGCTCTGGGCGGCAAGGTGGATTGGAACGGCGCGACCAAAGAGGTTACGCTCTCCATCAACGATAAGGAAATCAAGATGACTATCGGCAAGACGCTTGAAAAATATGGCGTTGCACCTGTTATCATCGACGGACGTACCTTCGTACCCGTGCGCTTCGTGGCAGATGAGCTTGGCGCAAACGTCGCTTGGGACGATGCAACCAAAACAGTGACAATCAAAACCGCTCGATAAGGCAATTCGGCGTTCATCAGAAATGGTGAACGCCATTTTTTTTGTCCCGTTTGCGAAAAAGTATTTGACAACAGGGGGCGTTTTTGGTATACTAACTATTGCAGTAGGCGTTTTGTGGAGATGTACTCAAGAGGCTGAAGAGGTGCCCCTGCTAAGGGTATAGGTCATTAACGTGGCGCGAGGGTTCAAATCCCTCCATCTCCGTAGAAAAGAGACTATCGAAGGATAGTCTTTTTTATTTTGTAAAATTGAACCCTTTTTTGTGGCGCAATGCAAATCATATTTTAATAGGAAGCTTTTTGGCGTTTCGATTCCCCGAAACGTCTTTTTTTATACCTTGAGACTCCCTGAGACTTGGCATCTGCTATTCTCCATGACAGAAAGGAGGAGAGCAAAATGTATGTTACAGGGGACACGATTATCCGCTTTGCGACCGTTCTGGGAGCATTAGGCACGCTTGGAGCCCTGCTTTACCGCAGTTTTCGCTGGATGGAGCAGCAGAAGGCGCAGCAGGCGGAAATCGAGAACATCAAAAAGGAGCAGTGCGTTATATGCTACGGGCTTTTGGCAACACTGGACGGGCTCAAGCAGCTTGGCGCAAACGGCAATGTCAGTGATGCCTATCAGAGACTGGAAAAGCATCTGAATCAATCGGCGCATGAATGAAAGGGGGAAATGGAATGAAGGAAATTTGGAAAGAAGCTGTCGGAAATCTGCTGACGGTGAAAAGTATTGTAACATTGGTGCTGACGCTGGTATTTTCCGTTCTGGCAGTCACAAGCCGTATTGACGGCGGGCAATTTCTGAATATTTTTTCGATTGTGATTGCATTTTATTTCGGCACACAGCACAGGAAAAGCATGACGCAGGAAGTGGCACAGGAAAAGGGGGATGCGGAATGACGGGGAATGAATTGGTTGCATTTGCGAGAGGAAAGATTGGCACGCCTTATGTTTATGGCATGAAGGGCAAGGTGCTGACGCAAAAGACGTATGACCGACTGAGAATCCTCTTTGGCCCTCTGGTCTGGGAGAGCGACGCGGCGAAAATCGGGCAGGTTTGTGTAGATTGCAGTGGTCTGATTTCGTGGGGGACAGGCATCCTTCGCAATTCGCAGGGCTATCATGACACAGCGGATGCGGTATTTCCCATCGCGACCATCGGGCAGGCACCCATTGGGGCGGCGGTCTGGCGCAAGGGGCATATCGGCATTTACATCGGCGGCGGAAAATACATCGCGGCGGACGGCAGTGCCTACGGTGTGCGAATCGGCACTGTTGCGGGCAGCGGCTTTACGCATTGGTTCCGCTTGAAGGATATTGCCTATGAAAGAAAGGAGGACGAAATGGTTACAAAGGAAACGATTTTTTATAATGATAAGGCATACACCGTCAGCCTCATCCGCAAGGACGGCGTAACATACCTGAAGACCAGAGATATTGCGGAAATTTTAGGCTTAGCGGTCGGCAGCAGGGGAAAGGCACCGGTCTTAGCAGACAAGCCTACTGGGGTCGACACGGTCGCCCCCTAAGTCGAAATCAGGATTTCGACTTGTTGAAACAGAAGAATAAACGGATAAGTTCCATCGGCTAAAAGCCTTGAAACTTCCCGTTTTCCTCAGCGGAACTAAATTCCGCCTGCGGATTTTATTCGGGAAACTACTTACCGCCCAAGAAGGGGCGGCAGGCAAAGCCTGCTTTGCGTAGCAAAGTAATGAACAGTTTGTTTCCCGAGCCCTTCCGCGGCATCAAAATAACTTTGTCAATATTTTTATCCCTTTCAGATGAAAGGGATTTTTTGTTTAATTGAATAAAAATATAACAGTACGATTTTTTATTTTTCCTGTGCGAAGGAAACAAAGAGCAGGAAAATTTTTCATCTGATATTGTTCAGTTTTCATTTTTGCCAATAAAAGCGTATTTTACTTTACCCAAAAAAGAGAAAATGAACTATTTTTCAGTCTGTTTTCCTCTTTTTCACAGGATGCGGTTGGACATTTTTTCACATCGTTCAAAAAAATGTACGAAAAACTATACAAAAATACCTGAGTTTGTAGAAAATTTCACAGTACCCCTTGCCTTTCTCAGGAAAAGTGGTATACTGATACTGTATTCGGGTAGGGATTTTCAGGAATTCATTGTGCGATTAGATACACGCTGAACTTTTTTTCAGGATGTGGTTTGCGCGTATCGGCAGAATGAGCCGAAGATCCTCCGAGAAGAGTACGCAGTTCTTCAAATACAAAATATCTATATCAAAAGGAGAAGTGAAAAACATGAGAATTTCCGACAGAGTGCAGGCAATGCAGAACTCCCCTATTAGAAAATTTAACCCTATGGCTGACGCAGCTGAAGCAGCAGGCGTTAAGATTTATCACCTGAACATCGGTCAGCCCGATATCGAAACACCTTCCGTATTCTGGGAAGCAGTTAAAGGCTTTGACCAGAAGGTACTGGCTTACGCTGGTTCTTGGGGTCTGCCCGAGCTGCAGGACGCTATCGTTGATTACTTCAAGAGATTCGACATGAATCTGGAAAGAAATGACGTTCTGATTACAGCAGGTGGTTCCGAAGCGCTGACACTGACATTCCTGTCCATCATCAACCCCGGTGATGAAGTTATCGTAGCTGAACCCTACTACACAAACTACCTGACATTCATTCAGGCTGCTGACGGTGTTGTAAAACCCGTTACAACATACGCTGAAGAAGGCTACAAATATGCAATCAAGGAAAGACTGGAAGCAGTTGTTACAGATAAGACAAAAATGATCTCCATCGTTAACCCCGGTAACCCTACAGGCTGCATCCTGTCCAGAGAAGACATGAGAGTTATCGCTGACTTCGCTAAAGAACATGATCTGTGGATTCTGGCTGACGAAGTTTACAGAGAATTCGCTTATGACGGCAGAGAAATGACATCCTTCGGTCAGCTGGCTGACATCGAAGACAGAGTTATCATCATCGACTCCGTTTCCAAGAGATTCTCCGCTTGCGGCGCTCGTATCGGCTGCATGGTTTGCAAAAACAAAGAATTCATGGCACAGGTATTCAAGATTGCTATGGGCCGTCTGTGTGTTCCTACACTGGACATGGTTGGCGCAACAGCAATGTACAAACTGCCTGCTGACTTCTTCAATAGCGTAAGAGCAGAATATGAACACAGAAGAGACGTTGCTTATGATGCACTGATGAAGATCCCCGGCGTTGTTTGCCAGAAACCCGGCGGTGCTTTCTACATCACATGCAAACTGCCTGTTGAAAATACAGAAGATCTGCTGCTGTTCCTGCTGAACGAATTCAGAGAAAACAATGAAACAGTTATGTACGCTCCCGCTGAAGGCTTCTACGCAACACCCGGTCTGGGCAGAGACGAACTGCGTATCGCTTACATCCTGAAAGCTGAAGATATGGCTAGAGGTATTGAACTGCTGGGCAAAGGTATCGAAGCATACAAAGCAAAAGGCGGCAAATAATTCAAGCTACATAAATTGAGTTAAGCATTGGCTTTGCACGTTAGGACGCTCCAATCGGGGCGTCCTTTCTCTATGCCGAAAAGCAACGAAACAAATCTGTTATATCCGTTACAAATGCTTAACAGATTTACAACAGATTTATGACAAATTGCACGATTTCTTTCTTTTTTTTGGTGCTTGTGGTATGATGAAAAAAATGAGTTATGGGGTTTTTTAGGAATTTTAAGGAGGTTTTGCAAATGGAGGAAAATAGAGAATTGACAAGAGCGGAGCTTGTGGAGCAGGATGCAAAGGAATGCTTCAAGCAGGGTCTGAACTGTTCGGAATGTGTGATGACGGCATTTCTGAATCATTTTGACACAGGGCTGCCCAAGGAGGTTGTAAAGCTTGCAACCGGCTTCGGCGGCGGCATGGGGCATACAAAAAACACCTGCGGCGCAATTACGGGCGCGGTTATGGCGCTGAGTGCCATTGTGGGCAGAGAAAATCCTGCGGCAAAGGAAACGGTAGGCGAGAGAATTACCGAATTGCAGCAGGGCATTTATCCCATTGTCGGCAAAATGGTAAATGAAATCAAGGATGAATACGGCACGCTGATCTGCTCTGAGCTTTCTAATCCCTTCGGTGATTTCGCATGCAAGGAAAGAAAGAAAAACTGCATGACTATGATTATGCACTGCGCAAATCTGGCGGCGAAATATGCAGAAGAAGCGCAGAAATAAAAAGCAATTATAACGTAATATAAAAGGAATATTGTAATAACGAACATAAGATTTGGTGATTGAGATGAAAAAAGTATTTTTGGGGCTTCTGGCAGCACTGATGCTTACCGTGCCTGCCTTTGCCCATCCGTTGATTACGGTTTATGTAGATGGAGAACAGTTAAGCTTCGACCAGCCGCCCATCATTCAGGATGACCGCACACTGGTACCCATGCGGAAAATCTTCGAGGCACTGGATGCACAGGTAATCTGGGATGAAGCAGACCAGACGGTTATGGCAATGCACAATGAGGATATCATTATGCTGCAGATTGGCGAAGCAGGTCTGTATAAAAACGGCGAATTGGTTTATACCATGTCTGTCCCTGCGCAGATTATCAATGACCGCACACTGGTGCCTCTGCGCGCCGTTGCGGAAAGCCTTGGCGCATCCGTTGCGTGGGATGGCGTGAAATATGTCATTGATATCCATTCGGACGGCACCTCCAAAAAGCCTACGGGCAGTGAGCAGCAAGCACCGCAGGTTGGCGGCTATACGTCCTCTGTCCTTGCGGCGGACGGCACAGAGGTGCTGCATGTGGAGCTGAAATGTGACGAGGTTGCGGGGCAGGCGGCAGTCAATACTGCCATGGCACAGGCTACCTTCAACGAAGGCAAAGCCTTTTTGCAGACCTATAAGGCACAGGCGCTGCAGGCATACGCCAATGATCCCAACGGCTTCCAGCCCTATTACTGCGTGGGTGCGTATAACGTAACACGCAGCACAAACGGCTATGCATCCTTCTTGGGAACGGTTTCCTCCTACGCAGGCGGCACAGAGCAGGCGCAGTATACCTCTCATACCTATGCCATGAGCAGTGGCAGGGAGTGCGCCTTGAGCGAGCTGGTTTCCGATAGTCAGGCGGATTTGCAGGCACTCTGGAAGGCATCCTTTACAGCGCTGATTGAAGCGGACGAGGATGCGTTCTACAGCGATGCGGAAAGCAGATTGGCAAGAAGTCTGAATCAGGTGCAGTTCTACCTGACAGATAGCGGCATTGTTTTCTATCTCTCCCCCGGCATCATTGCCCCTGCGGCAACGGGTGCGGTGTCCTTTGAAATTGCATATCAGATTTAAGAAGAAGGCATAAAATAGAATTTTTTACGAAAAATAGAGAAATAAAAGAAAAAAGGAGGGAGTGCGGATGTGTACCGCAGTGAGCTATCATACCAAAGACCATTATTTCGGCAGAAATCTGGATTTTGAGTGTTCCTATGGGGAGAGCGTGACAATTACCCCCAGACGCTTTTTGTTCTGCCTTCCCGAAGGGGCGGAATTTCGGACAAAGTATGCCATGATTGGCATGGCGCACGTTGCCGAGGGAACGCCGTTATATTATGATGTGGTCAACGAAAAGGGGCTTGCCATGGCAGGCCTGCTGTTCGCGGGCAATGCAGTCTATCAGAAGCGGCAGGAGGGGAAGGACAACATTCCCTCGTGGGCGCTGCTGCCTTGGATTTTGGGGCAATGCGAAACCGTAGCAGAGGCAAGGGAGCTTTTGGAGCGGATTGCAGTGACAGATGAGCCGTTCAGCGAGGCCTTACAGCCCAGCCCGATGCACTGGATGCTTGCGGATGCGGCGCAATGCCTTGTGATAGAACAAATGGCAGACGGACTGCATCTTTATGATAACCCGATTGGCGTTTTGGCGAATAATCCGCCCTTTCCCTTTCACAGAGAAAATATCAGGCAATATCTGAATGTTACCGCAGAGCCGGCGCAGGATCGCTTCAGCGGACAGGAGTTGCTTTCCCCTTTCAGCCGTGGCATGGGTGGGTTTGGACTGCCGGGCGACCTTAGCTCTGCCTCTCGGTTTGTGCGGGCTGCCTTTGTGAAATTAAACTCTCGTTCCGCAGAGGGCGAAAAAGAGAGTGTCAGCCAGTTTTTCCACATTCTCGGCGCAGTGGAGCAGCAGAGAGGATGCTGCTATCTGGGCGAGGGAAAATATGAGATTACCATATACAGCTCCTGCTGCAATCTGGAGAAGGGGATTTACTATTATAAGACCTATGACAATCACAGCATTACGGCAGTGGAACTGCACAAGGAAAATCTGGACGGAGAGGAATTGATTTGTTATCCCTTGGCTTAAGCCGTTTCTCTCCTTTACGATACAATGCAAAAAGGAGGATATTATGGAACTGATATTGGCTTCGGCCTCACCGCGCAGGAAGGAATTACTGGAAAAAATCGGGCTGCCCTTTACGGTACAGCCTGCCAAAGGCGAGGAACGCATCACGCAGAAAAGCCCTGCGGCGGTTGTTATGGAATTATCCCGACAGAAGGCAGAGGAAATCGCAGCAGCGCAGACAGGGGATTGCATTATCATCGGGGCGGATACGGTGGTTGCTAAGGGCGAGAAAATCATGGGCAAGCCGAAGGACGCGGCGGATGCAAAGCAGATGCTCAGAAGCATTGCCGATGACTGCCATCAGGTCTATACGGGTGTCACGCTTATCCGCACGGGTGCGCATCCCCAAAGCGTCACCTTTCAGGAAAAAACAGACGTATTCCTCTATCCGATTTCCGATGCGGAGGCGGATGCCTATATTGCAAGCGGCGACCCGATGGATAAGGCGGGTGCGTATGGCATACAGGGCGATTTCGCGATTTATGTGAAGCGCATCGTAGGAGATTACTATAATGTGGTGGGTCTGCCGATTGGCAGAGTCTATCAGGAATTGAAGCGGATGCTTTTTGTCAAAAAATGAACGGTTTTTCACTTTTTTATGGAAAATGAAAGATTTGCCAGTCTTATTGTTGACAGACAATAAAAAATAGCTTGTTTAATGATGAAAATTTGTGCGTTTATTTGGTTGACACTAAAATATATTTTAGTTATACTTGTAGACGTTAAAAGTAATAGCTTCCATATATACAATTTACTTACCTTCCCCCCCTGAAGTACCGTTCAGGGGTATTTTTTTGCCTGCGGCTAAGTCAAAAACAGGTTTTTGACTTGGGGGACAGAGGAATAAACGAATGGGTTCCGGCGGCGGAGCCTGGAAACCCATCGTTTTCCTCGGCGGAACTAAATTCCGCCTGCGGAGTTAATTCGGGGAAGAATTCCCCGAACCCCTCTTTCCGTTCTCGCTGTTTTCTATAAAAGTTTAAAATATTAAACTTTTTGTTTATTTTCTCTTGATTTTTTTCCTATTTTCGATATAATAGTCTGGGTTTAGTAAAAATATTCTGAAAGTTTAGCAATACTAAAACAGGAAAGGAAGATGACTGCTGTGGAAATTGGCAGGAAAATTAAGCAATTACGCATACAGAAGGGGCTGACGCTGGAGGAGCTTGCCAGCCGCAGCGAGCTGACAAAGGGCTTTCTTTCTCAGCTGGAGCGAGAGCTGACCTCGCCCTCCATCGCAACCCTGAACGATATTGTAGAGGCGTTGGGCAGCTCCTTAGCGGAGTTTTTCAAGGAGGAGGAGCAGGAGCAGCTTGTCTTTCATAAAAAGGATTTTTTTGTGGATGAGCGCGAAATCTACACCATCAACTGGATTGTGCCGAATACGCAGAAAAACGCCATGGAGCCCATTCTGATAGAGCTGCCGCAGGGCGGAGATTCCTTCGTGATGGACCCCCACAGCGGCGAGGAATTCGGCTATGTCCTGGAGGGAGCGATTATCCTTATGGTCGGGGAGGAAAAGCATATCGTCCATAAGGGCGAAACCTTCTATCTTTCGGGCAAAAGCCGCCATTATCTGAAAAACGAGAAGAAAACAACCGCAAAGGTGCTTTGGGTTTCCACGCCGCCTTTGTTTTAAGTATTGAGTACAAGGAGGATATGAAATGAAGAAAAAGCTGATTCAGTTCAAAAATATCGTCAAGAGCTATGAGGACGGCAAGGTCGTTCTGAAGGGAATTGACCTTGATATTTACGAAAATGAATTTGTGACGCTCCTCGGCCCTTCCGGCTGCGGGAAAACAACGCTTTTGCGTATTTTGGGCGGCTTTTTGCAGGCAGATCAGGGCGAGGTGCTGTTTGACGGGCAGGAAATTTCCAAGCTGCCCCCCTATAAAAGAGAAATCAACACGGTATTCCAGAAATATGCCCTTTTCCCCCACATGAATGTGTATGATAACATTGCCTTCGGCTTGAAGCTGAAAAAGGAGCCGAAGGACATCATTGAGCAGAAGGTAAAGCGTATGCTCAAGCTGGTAAATCTGGAGGAATTCGCGGACAGAAGCGTCACTGCCATGTCCGGCGGGCAGCAGCAGCGAATCGCCATTGCGCGTGCGCTTGTCAATGAGCCGAGCGTGCTGCTTTTGGATGAGCCTCTGGGTGCGCTTGACTTAAAGCTCAGAAAGGAAATGCAGCAGGAGCTGAAAAAAATTCAGCAGGAGGTCGGCATCACCTTTATTTATGTGACACATGATCAGGAGGAAGCGCTGACCATGTCCGATAAAATCGTTGTCATGCGAGAGGGCGAAATTCAGCAGATTGGCAGCCCTACTGATATTTATAACGAGCCTGTCAATGAATTTGTTGCGAACTTCATCGGCGAATCCAATATCATTGAAGGTATGATGGTGGATGATTACAAGGTTGTGTTCGGCGGCAGACGCTTTGACTGCGTGGATAACGGCTTCGGTAAAAACGAGGTGGTTGATGTTGTCATCCGTCCGGAGGATTTGGATATTGTCCCCCGCGGCGAGGGCAAGCTGAAGGGCGTTGTGAAATCCGTTTTGTTTAAGGGCGTGCATTATGAAACCATGGTGGAAACAAAGGTCGGTACGGAAATCACCGTAAAAATGGCAGTTTCCAATGACAGCCCCGTTTATAATGAAGCGGCAAACGAAAAAATGTCCGCCAACGATTTCTATCTGGATATGGAGGACGTAGAGGAGCTGGACGAAGCAACCATCATTGCCCGTGCGGACGCGCAGGCATGGAATCCCGATGAGGATGAATTTATCTCCATCAAGGAGGTGGATTATGATATCAAAAAGGAAAACGGCAAATATCCCGTTACCTTCTCCACAGCCGCAGGCACCTCCGTTACGGTTAATATGATTGTAAAGGATGAAAACCGCGTGACAAGCACCGAAAACGAGGAAGAAATCTATGCCATGAATTTCTTTAAGAAGGTGGATGAAATTCAGGAAGCGGTTGCACTGGATACCGACCTGAAAACATGGGCGAATGCTTCCGCGTGGAGCCTTGAGGATGACACGGCTGTTGAAATTACGGATGTCAAATATGATTTTGACCCCGAAACCATTACCCCCGGCATTTATGATGTGACCTTTGCCACAAAGGGGTATGAATATAAGATTGACACCACGGACAAGTTCGAGGTGGGCGATGAGGTTGGGCTGACCTTCCAACCCGAAGATATCCATATCATGTCGAAGAACAATTATTAAGAAAGGGGGCGTGATAAGTGAAACAATTTCGTAATATGCTCTATCCGTATGTGGTCTGGCTGTTTATCATGGTCTTAGTCCCCATGCTGATGATTTTATTATATGCCTTCACAACCGCAGGCAATGAGGTAACAACCTTCCGCTTCACTCTGGAGAACTTCTCCCGTTTTCTGACGGATACGGTTTTTCTGGATGTACTGAAGCGCTCCCTGCTGATTGCAGTTGTGACAACGGTGGTCTGCGTGCTTTTAGGCTACCCCATCGCCTATACGATTGCCAAGGGACCTGAACGCAGCGGCTTCTTCTGGATTATGCTGATTACTCTGCCGACATGGATTAACATGCTGGTGCGTACCTATGCGTGGGTGGGTATTTTGCAGGATGATGGTCTGGTGAACCGTTTTCTGGGGATGCTCGGCATTGGCTCCTTCCACATGCTCTATACCACCTTTGCAGTTGTTCTGGGGATGGTCTATAACTTCATTCCCTTTATGATATTGCAGATTCATTCCTCCCTTGCGAAGATGGATAAAAGCCTGCTGGAGGCGGCGAGCGACCTTGGCGCAACGCCCATGCAGAGCTTTCTGAAGGTGACACTGCCCCTTTCCCTGCCCGGTGTGCTGAGCGGGATTACGCTGGTGTTCCTGCCTGCGGTGTCCAGCTTCTTTATTCCGAAGCTTCTGGGCGGCGGACAGTATGTACTGGTCGGCAATGTCATTGAAACACAGTTCTTAACCAGCGGCGACTGGAACTTCGGCTCTGCCATTTCCCTGATTATGGCAGTGATCATTATGCTTTCCATGTGGCTGACGCGCAAGGTCGATACAGACCCTGCGGCAAACGGAAAGGGGGCGTAAGGGATGCAGGATAACCGAAAAACAGGCATCGGCGGGAAAGTCCTTCTGGCATTGACCATGATTTTTTTCTATCTGCCGATTCTGTATATCATTGTATTTTCCTTCAACGGCTCCCGTTCGCTGACACATCTGGAGGGGTTCTCTCTCCGTTGGTATGAAAAGATGTTCGCGGACAGCAATATGATGGAAGCTGTTGTCTATACCATCGTGATTGCGGTGCTGGCAACGGTGATTTCTACGATTGCAGGCACTCTGGCGGCAATCGGGATGTCCCGTTCCAAAAAAATTCTGCGCAATCTGGTAGATCAGGTGAATAATCTGCCGATTCTCAACCCTGAGATTGTAACCGCTATCGGGCTGCTGATGTTTTTCAGCGCCCTTGGCGTGAAAAAGGGCTTTGTGACGTTGCTTCTGGCGCATATTATGTTCTGTATCCCCTATGTGATACTGTCTGTTATGCCGAAGCTGCGCTCCCTTGACCCGAACCTTGCGGATGCAGCCATGGACTTGGGCGCAACGCCCTTTCAGGCACTGACAAAGGTTATTGTGCCGCAGATTCTGCCGGGTATTATCTCCGGCGCATTGGTTGCCTTTACCATGAGCTTTGATGATTTCATCATTTCTTATTTCGTAACGGGCAACGGTGTCCAGAATATTTCTATTCTGGTATATACCATGTCTAAGCGTGTCAACCCGTCCATCAATGCGCTGTCCACTCTGGTGATTGTGCTGATTACCGCTGCGCTGACGGTTGTGAATGTCATTCCCGTTATCCGCGAAAAGCAGGGCAAAAGCGGCGCAGCCCTTGGCAAGCGCGGCATTGCGGTCTGCATGGCGGTTGTGGTTGCCATCACAGGTATGGGCATTGCCATGCTCAGAAAGGGCGGCGGTGCTTCTCCGCAGGATGCCATTGCAAAATACGGCTCGGATACCTTAAAGCTGTATATCCCCGGAGAATATATGAGTGAGGAGCTGATTCCAAACTTTGAAAAGGAATATGGGGTAAAGGTAATTGCGGAATTTTTCGATTCCAACGAGATGATGTATACCAAGCTGCAGGCAGGGGATTCCTATGACGTTGTCGTTCCCTCCGATTATATGATTCAGCGTATGCTTGCAGATGATGCCCTGCAGGAATTGGATAAAGACCTAATTCCCAATCTGGATAACCTGACCCCTGAGGTGAAAAATCTTCCCTATGACCCCGATAATACCTATTCTGTACCGTATTTCTGGGGCAGCGTCGGCATTATCTATAACCATAACAATGTAGACCCTGCCGAGGTGGAGGAGCAGGGCTTCGATATCCTGCGCAACCCGAAATATAAGGGGCATATCTATATGTACGATTCCGAGCGTGATGCCTTCATGGTGGCGCTCAAGGCGCTTGGCTATTCCATGAATACAAGCGACGCTGATGAAATTCAAGCGGCGTATGAGTGGCTGCTGGATATGAATAACACCATGAACCCGACCTACGTCACAGATGAGGTTATTGATGGCATGGCGAATGGCAATAAGGACATCGCGATTGTATACAGCGGCGACGCAACCTATGTCCAGTCCGAAAATGAGGACATGAGCTACTGGATGCCCAAGGAAGGCACAAACCTCTGGTATGATGCCATGGTGGTTCCCAAAAACGCACAGAATCCCCTTCTGGCGCAGGAATTCATCAATTATACACTGACCTATGAAGCGGCACTGGGGAATTCCGAATATGTCGGCTATAGCTCTCCCAATGAGGAGGTTATGCTGGAGCTGAGCGGCGAGGAGGGCATGTACGGCGCATACGAAGCCTATATTCCCCGTTCCGGCTACGAAAAGGATGAGGTATTCCAGGATAATCCCATTCTGAAAAAGAAGATTGCCGAGCTTTGGATTAAGGTAAAGGCTTCAAAGGGGTGAGAGGAATGTTTGAAAAATGCAGACTGATTTGCTTAGGCAATGACGCAGGCAAGCAGGCATGGCTTGCAGGCGGGGGAGATCCGGCACTGGTTTTCTCCGCCAATCAGCTTAGGGGGCGGCTTGCCATCGGTGAGGCTTTGCCTGAACAGCTTGTATTTGACGGCAGTCTGAAGGAATGTATCCATATTTTTTCGGAGCAGTCCATAGAGGAGGGCAGTGAGAAAATCAATGCCTATCTGGAGCAGGGCGCAGCCGAATGGACAGAGAATGGCTGGGAGCAGTTCACCTGCCGCACGGCGGTGCTTGGCTGCTGTAGTGGATTTTATCTTTCCATCGTCAATAAAAAAGACTTATAAGTCGAAATCAGGATTTCGACTTGCACGAAAAAAAGAGATGTGAGTTTCACATCTCTTTTTTCTTTAAAAAAACATATCATAAATTACTTTAATAAACAGCAGTACGATTACCACAATCAGCATCTTGCGGATGACCGCCGCGCCTTTTTTTATGGCAACCCCTGCGCCTGCATAATTGCCGCAGATATTCAGCACTGCCGCAGGAATCGCAACCTTCCAATATACCGTTCCTGCCAGAATATACACTGCCAGAGAAGCACAGTTGGACGCAAGGTTCAGAAACTTCGCATTTCCTGTTGCTGTCCGCATATCGTATTTCAGAATCAGGCAGAAGGCAATCAGTGCAAATGTGCCTGTCCCCGGCCCGAATAGACCGTCATACAGCCCAATCAAGCCGCCAATCAGCACGGAAAGGGCATATTTTTTCCGTTTGCCGAATCGGTCGGAATGGTTATCGTTACCCATGTTTTTGTTGATGAGCGTAATCACTGCCGCAACAGGCAGAATCACGAGGAGCATGGTTTTCAGCGTATGCGCATCCAGCACCAGTACGATTTTTGCCGCTATCGCGGAGCAGACAAACGCCCCTGCCGCCGCCAGCAGCCCCACGGGGATATCCACCATTTTGTTGCGGTAATACCGCAGGGTGGCGATTGCCGTGCCGCAGGAGGATGCAAATTTATTGCAGGCATAGACCATGTGAACGGGCAGGCCGCTGATGAGGTAGGCGGGAATGGTAATCAGACCGCCGCCCCCTGCAATGGCATCCAGAAAGCCTGCCAGAAAGCTTGCAAGCATCAGAAAAACGAAGCTTTGCGTTGAAATAATCAGGTGAAGCATGTTTCATTCCTCTTTTGTGATAGCTTCTGAAGCTGCTCAGGCTTCGCTTGCCTTTGTGGTAACGGTTTTTGTGGAAACGCCGTCAAGCATCCCCAGCTTGCCGGAAAGTGCGCTTGTCACACTGCCGGGGGCATCCATCACAATGCAGATGATGGAAACCTTGCGTTCTCTGTAGGGAATCCCCATGCGCCCCACGATGTAGCTGCCATATTCATGCAGAAGATCGTTCACTGCGGCCGCCTGCGCTGTGTCCTCAATGATAATGCTGATAACGGAAATGCGATTTTCCATAGTTTTTTCCTCCTTGTTTTCATAAAACGGTATCCAAAGAATACGCCGAACCCTTCGTTCGGTCACTACCTAGAAGGATAACAAATCTGCCGCCGCTTTGCAAGGAAAAACCATCCTTCCGCCGCCGTATAACAGCCATAATCAGGAAAACTTATCCTACTGATAAAAAATCCTTATCTTTTTTGGAAAATCTGCTATCATACGGCAAAAATCCTCTTTATTTTTCTCTGTTTCTATGCCGTTGTTTTGGTTGTATTACCTTTTTTTTTCGTTTAAAATAAAACTAGCGGAAAAATTCTGCGGACTACAAAATAATACGGTTTGTTTTTTATACATAAGGAGGCACATCATGGGCGGCTTTTTTGGCGTAACAAGTAAAAATGACTGCGTTCTGGATATTTTCTTTGGCGTAGATTATCACTCCCATCTAGGCACAAAAAAAGGCGGTATGGCACTTCATAGTAAGGAAAAGGGATTTCAGAGAGAAATCCATAACATTGAAAACACACCCTTCCGTACAAAATTCGAGGATGATTTGTATGAATTTGAGGGCTGCGTTTCCGGCATCGGCTGTATCAGCGATAACGACCCTCAGCCCCTGCTTGTGCGTTCCCATCTGGGCACCTACGCGATTACAACCATCGGTGCGATTAACAATGCAGAGGAACTGCTGCAGGCGGAATTTGATAAAGGGCATCAGTTTATGTCCCGTTCCACAGGCAACGTAAACGAAACGGAGCTGGTTGCAAGCCTGATTAACCAGAGGAGCGATCTCATCAGCGGCATCAAATATGCACAGGAGGCGATCGAAGGCTCTGTTACCCTTCTGATTCTGACGGAGGATGATGCAATCATTGCCGCAAGAGATAAACTGGGCAGACTCCCTGTTCTCATCGGGAAGGATGAGGAGGGCTATGCCGTTTCCTTTGAATCCTTCGCATATCAGAAGCTGGGCTATGAAAAGGATTATGAGCTTGGCCCCGGCGAAATCGTGAAAATTACCCCCGAAGGCTACAAAACCTTACAGCCTGCCGGCGAGGATATGAAAATCTGTGCCTTTCTCTGGAGCTATTACGGCTACCCTAACTCCAATTACGAGGGCGTTAATGTAGAAGTGATGCGTTATAAAAACGGTGAGATTATGGCGCGGGATGAAGCGGCAAGAGGAACACTCCCTGAGGTTGATTATGTCGCAGGTATCCCCGATTCCGGCGTGCCTCATGCCATGGGCTATGCGCAGGAAAGCGGCTACACCTATGCGCGCCCCTTCGTAAAATATACCCCGACATGGCCTCGTTCCTTCACACCTGCGAGCCAGAAAATCAGAAACCGTGTGGCGAAGATGAAACAGATTCCCGTACCCGAGCTGATTGAAGGCAAGAAGCTGCTCTTTGTGGATGACTCTATCGTTCGCGGTACGCAGCTTGGCGAAACCGTTGAATTCCTTTACAGCACCCACGCAAAGGAGGTTCACATGCGTTCTGCCTGTCCTCCCATCATGTATGGCTGCAAATATCTGAATTTCACAAGCAAGAGCAGTGAGGATGATTTGCTTGCACGCCGCATCATTCATGAACTGGAAGGCCTGCAGGGGGATGCGTATCTGGAAGAATATGCGGATGCCTCCACGGAAAGAGGGCAGTGCATGCTGAAGCGCATCTGTGAAAAGCTTGGCTTCGCTTCCCTTGGATTCCAGTCTCTGGATGGTCTTCTGGAGGCAATCGGTCTGCCTAAAGAAAAGGTATGTACCTATTGCTGGAACGGGAAAGAATAAAAATTGAAATAAAAAACAAACGAGAATATAAGAAAAGCCGAGAATCATTTGATTCTCGGCTTTTTGCGTGGGAATCAATGCACCCAAAAGGTAGCCGCATGCCATAGTGCAGGACTGCTCTGAAAAATGGATTCAGCTTGACAAAATGGAAATTATCTGAGCAGTTTATATATTTCGTAGGCAACCGGTTCACACCACTCATTCGATGCCTCTTCGCCCGGCACTTCAATTGCCAGATGAGAAAACCATTCATCCGGTGCGGCACCATGCCAGTGTTTCACTTCTGCCGGAATATTGATACAGTCACCGGGCTTCATTTCTACAGCATCTTTTCCCTCTTCCTGATAATATCCTCTTCCGGCAATACATACTAAGATCTGCCCACCTCCACTTTTTGCATGATGGATGTGCCAGTTATTTCTGCATCCGGGTTCAAATGTCACATTGAAAATTCCAACCTGAGAAGTGGAGATCGGTGCAAGAAAGCTTCTGCCGGAAAAATACTGTGCAAAGCCATCATTTGGTGCACCAATTGGGAATACCATCTTTTTTGCATGTGCCCGCATTGCTTCCTCTTCGTATGGTAAATCTCCTTCGCCTGTCTCCCACACTTCCTTTGCAAGATTGAAAACAGCCCATGCCTTTGGCCATCCTGCATAGAATGCGACATGTGTGATCACTGCAGCAATCTCTTTTTGTGTTACACCATGATTTTTTGCATTTTGAAGGTGATATTTTAAAGAAGAATCCGTAATTCCGGAAGCCATCAGGGCAACCACTGTAATGATACTTCTTGTTTTTACATCAATATCCTGGTTGTTCCAGTTTTCACCGAAAAGCACATCATCATTAAAATGTGCAAACTCCGGTGCAAATTTACCAAGTGCATTTCTTCCTGCTGTCTGTACTATTTTTTTCATATTCTGTATACCTCCATAGTACTGCTATTTATAAAGATTTTACCCACGCACTGATTTCCTGTTTTGTTCCACGATTTAACAGACTACCTTCTGTGATAATTGCATCTGGTGCGGATGGCTGCAATTCCTTTACAGTATTACCGAATCCACTTCCGCCGGATGTTGCAAAAAGCACGATCTTTTTACCACTAAAGTCATAGGCTTCCAAAAATGTATTGATGATTGTCGGAGCCACATACCACCAGATAGGGAATCCTAAAAGGATTTCGTCATAAGAACTCATATCCAACTCTTTCTTCATGATCTCCGGTCTGTATTTCTTATCACTCATTTCCACACTGCTTCGAGATTTTTTATTCATCCAGTCAAGATCAGCCTTTGTATATGGAACCTTCGGCTCAATCTCAAATAAATCCGCTTTTGCTTCCTCTGCAATCATCTCTGCTACTTTTTTTGTTGTTCCGCTTGCACTGAAAAATACGACTAGTTTTTTACTCACAATAAAAAACCCCTTTCTTTACGAATATTTCGCATAAAAATAGATGTAGAAGATTTGAATTTCTCTTATACACCTATTTTATACCTAGTTATTTTATTATGTCTAATGCTTATATTGAATTCTTTTCTATGCCTGAAAAGCATTTATTTCTTCTATCATTTTACTGACCGCCAAAGAATACGGGATGTTTCGCCTCCAGGCAATGACAGTACTTGTCATGATTTCGGGAGAAATTCTTCGCTGCACAAGAATGTCCTCTCTCCAATACTTTGCGGCACCTTCGATTGATATTGGATACCCCAATCCATTTGCCGCCATGACTCCTGCATTGGTTCCGAGATTACTCGTAAAAGCAATCTGCAGGTTCGAAAAATCTTTTCCAAACCAATTGGCAAGTTCACTTTGAATATTCATTCTTTCGGGCAGAATCAATGGTTTTCCGATGAGGTCTTCTTTTTTTATAAGCTCTTTTTCTGCCAGCGGATCATTCGGTCGCATTCCGACACACCAATGATCACAATCTGTAATCCGGATATAATCCAGCCCTTCGGTGTCCACTGGCTCCAGGAATAATGCAATATCTACAAGGCCTTTTTTCATCATCTCATACACCGTATCTGCTGTTGCGGTATGAAGTGCAATCTGAACCAGTGGGTATTTTTCTTTATACGTTTTACATATCCTTGCCAATATCTCTACTGCCGCAAATTCACCGCATCCAATGGTTATAGTGCCCTCTACAACATCTTCTTTTCCCTTCAGCTCCTCCAGTGTTTTTTCTTCAAGATTAAGAATTTCCAAGGCACGCCTTTTTAATAAAATCCCTTCATCAGTAAGGGAAATCCTTTTTCCATTTCGAAGAAACAATGTAATTCCAAGTTCATCTTCCAATGCAGCCATTTGTCTGGAAAGCGTTGGCTGTGTAATGTGTAATTGTTCTGCTGCTTTTGTAAAGCTCTGTTCTTTTGCCACTGTCAAAAAATAGCGTAATAGTCTTAATTCCATATTTTTTATTCCCACAACTCCTAATTTGCTAATTTGTTATGCTACAAATTATATCACATCGGTTTTTGAAAAACCACTTCCATACGTAAAGGCAACCCGAAGGCTGCTCGGGGCACCACGCCGATCCATCCCCAATGTGGGGCAAATAGACGCTCTATGTATATTATCTCATACAGTGAAAGAGTTTTTTCGTGCCTTTTCATATAAAAAAGCCGAAAACCCTTGAAAACAAAGGCTTTCGGCGTTATTATCTGGCGCGCCAAAAGGGATTCGAACCCCCGGCCTTCCCCTTAGGAGTAGACCCGATACGATGAAACCAGGTGCAACACAGTGCAAGAAAATCCTTGGAAATACAAGGTTTTTCACTGTTTCAAATCCTATCTGGTATCACGCTTCATAAGCGTTTTCATAGGGATTTTACACCGTCCGATTGGCTCGAAATTAGCAAGGCTTTCGATTTTTGGTGGACGTTGCAAGTGCAAGCAAATTCCTCTATGTAACC
>QWCN01000880.1_pt1 | contig 50994 bp, 30 predicted proteins | sample 1972711 | NCBI WGS metagenome assembly QWCN01 (sample SAMN09866707, study PRJNA288562) | Human gut metagenome isolate term1_stool, whole genome shotgun sequencing... | isolation source: gut | host: Homo sapiens | place: USA: California
GCCTGTTTCCTTACAGGTAGCTTCTTTTTTATTGCGGATTTCCGTATGCTGATGACCTGTTGCACTTACTTTTTCTGTTTTTTCATCACCGCAGATACTACAGGTGAATTTTTTTTCGCCTTCTTCTGTGCAGGTTGCTTCTGTTATGATCTCTCCCTGATCCCAATGATGTTCACACCTATACACATTTATCGTTGGCATATCTGCTGCTGTCAGTCCGTACAAAGATGCCGTCAATGTCGTGCTTCCTTCTGCTACTCCTGTAATTTTTCCATTGCTATAGGTGGCAATGGAAGGATCATTTACTGAAATAGCCGGCAGATCTGTCACGATCGTATCGCTTCCAAAAACAGTAAGCTTAGCCGTAAGCTTTACTTCTGTTGATTCTCCGGTTCGGAGGCTATAGGAAGTTTTGTCAAACGCTACTTTAAGACCCGTAACCTTGCTTTTCGGCACCGAAAGGCTCATGGTTTGCTCACTGTCATTTGCTGTTGTTTCCGTGGTATTAACAGAAGTTCTGTATGCAAATTCTTCTACCCAGTAATGACAGCCATCCAGGTAAACATGCCCAATTCCAACACAATTAAACTTAGGATTCAGCATATTCCTTCGATGTCCCTGTCCGTTATACGGCTCGCCATCTTCACGCCATGCCGCATTTACTGCTTCTGCTGTACGATATCCCATTGCAATGTTCTCTCCGGCTGCACGATAAGTGATACCTTCTTCCTCATAAATACTGAAAAAGCTTTCACCGTTTGGTCTTCCATGATCGAACAATAATGCAAGTTCTGCTGCACGCTTCGTTGCAATTCTCTCCAGATCATAATCGTAAGCAAGCTCGTTCAGGTTATCATATCTGGTTTTTGTTTCATTATCCTCATTCCAACACCATGCATCGAAGCTGTCTGTTCTCATCTCATTGATCATGTTAAAGATCTTTCGACCTTCTGTCTGACCATACTTTACTGAGATATTGACCGGAATGATTTCTGCTGCATTTACCTTCTTTGGAATCACCATAAGAAAACTCATGCAAAAGAAAAATAACAGTAACTTTGAGGTCGCTTTTTTCATAGATTCACCTGTCCTTCCTATAAATAATGTTGTTGAGAAAAAATAGCCTTTTCTCCACGTTACCGAGAAAAAGCTATTTTGTCAACTGTTTTTATTTTATTACTATAAATGAGCAAGTTCGTGATTTTGCATAAAAGAAAGGCACCTTAATTTCGATAATGTTGTATAATGAAAGTGACCAAACAAACAAAACCACGATTGCCTATCTGTTTAAATATTAACATTCTCCGTTCTCACTCTTTTGATATCTGTAATCACAAAACCGTTTTTATTTTTCGCTTTTTTCAGAGTTATTTTCAGTCTTCCCATATAGCGATAATAAGTATTTGTCAAAGTATCTTTCATATTCACATCATAACTAACACTGTATTTCTTACCGTTTTTGAGAATCTTAACAATCTTCCCTGTCGGAAGTCCTGTTCCCCAATTTCCACCCACATAACAAATCGCATTATCTTTGTTTACAATCAAATCGGAAGGCTGTTTCCACGTATAACCTGAGAATTTTTTCAGTTTCACTTTTTTGTTTCCGAAATAAAGTTTCATATCTGCAGCACATTTGTTTTTGGCATAATCAAGAGATTTTCCATGAATGGACAACAAATTATTATAATATACCATTGTAGTTCGCGTATAGATGTCATACTTAAATTTCATGCCCTTTCCAAAGCTGTAGCCAAAATACAGATCAAATTTCTTGAGCATTTTTGAAACTGGTTTTTTATATTGTGCTGTCACATTCTTTGATGCTGCCTGTGTTGTAATTGTCGCTGCATTGCTAAAATTCAAAGCAAATGCTATGAGCAACGTCAGTAGGATTCGTTTTTTCCATTTTTTCATTCTGTTGCTTCCTTTCCTATTTCACTTTTACCGTGCAAACTGCTTTCTTCTTACCGGAAATCACCGTAATCTTGACTTTTCCTTTCTTCTTTGCCTTAATCTTTCCTGTTTTGCTGACTGTCGCAATTTTTCTATTGGAAGTCCTGTAAACAATCTTATCCTTGCTGTCTTTCGGTGTTAAGGTAACTTTCAGTTTAAAGGTCTTGCCCTTCTTCAAGGTCAGCTTTTTACGGTTCAGTTTGATCTTTTTGGTTGTCTTTTTAACTGTCTGAGGTTTCTGATTCTGATCCTGATTCGGTTTTGTATTCGGAGTTTCTGTCTGCTGTTGATTCTTGTCCTGATCTTTTACTTCCGTTTCTTTTTGATCTTTGTCCGAATCTTTTGTTTCCGTTTCCTTCTGATCTTTGTCTGTATTGTCTTTATCTCCTGATTCATGCACACTTACTGTCGGCATATTTGCTGCTGTCAACCCGTACAATGATGCCGTTAATGTCGTTGTTCCTTCTGCAAGTCCGGAAATTTTTCCATTATTATAGGAAGCAATAGAAGCATTCGCCACCGAAATGGTCGGCGTATCTGTTACAATTCTGTCCACTTCTACCGGCCACTGACCGGAAACAGTTATTCCGGACTTTGTAATACTTGCTGCTGTTGATTCACCTGCACGAAGAGTGTACGAAGTTTTATCAAATGTTGCCTTAAAACCTGTAATCTTGCTGCTGTCTACAGAAAGAGCTGCCGGCTGTTCACTGTCATTTGCTGCTGTTTCTGTTATATTAACAGAAGTTCTGTACGCAAACTCTTCTACCCAATAGTGATATCCATTGTAATAAACATGACCGATTCCAACACAGTTAAAATCAGCACTCAACATATTTCTGCGGTGTCCCTGTCCGATATAATTCTCGTTATCTTCACGCCATCCCATATTTACTGCTTCTGCCGAAAGATATCCTGCTGCAATATTTTCTCCCAATGCACGCCAGTTCGTAATGCCTTCTTCTGAATAAATGCTGAAGCTTCTTCCGCCATTCGGTCTGGTATGACTGTAGGATAATGCAATTTCCGCTGCCCGCTTCATTGCAAGCCGTTCCAGATCATAGTCGTATGCAAGCTCACTCAGAGCATTGCACGTAGTTTTTGTGGTATCATCCTCATTCCAGTACCATGCATCGGTACTGCTCGTCCTCATCTCATTGATCATGTTAAAGATCTTCCGAGCTTCTGTCTGACCATACTTTACTGAGATGTTGACCGGAATGATTTCTGCTGCATTTGCTTTCTTAGGAATCACCATCAGAAAACTCATGCAAAAGAAAAATAACAGTAACTTTGAAGTTGCTTTTTTCATAGATTTCACCTGTCCTTCCTTATTATCGTTTATTCTTCACCATTTCCATATTGTGCTATCAATTCTTCTCTAAATACTACGCTCCTTTCTTTGAAATCCTCTGAAAAACAGAGTTTTTCATTCTGTCTTGCAAAGGATTTTCTGTTATTTTTCCTGATAATTTCGTCCCAAGAATTTCTTTTCTTTTGTAAACACGGCCACCTGATGTTCATCAATATCCATTCGAATCAGTTTTCGCTGTTCTTCATTTTCAATTTTATCTCGATTCAACGTGAGAATATATTGAAAATCCTGATACTGTTCTTCCTGACTGTAAATATAATTCAAACACCGAACCAGTGTATCCTGATCCACATCAAAAATATTGTCATGTACCAAAAACAGCGGATGTCTGTCTCTGGTATATTGATTAAATAATAATGCCATGTCATAAATAAAGACTTTTGTCCTATCCACGCTGCGGCTTCCATCATCATAAATCCGAAGTACTAATTCGACCGGTGTTTTACTCTGAGCCTTATCGATTGTCTGGATGCTGAACGAACATTCTCTATTTCCCATAATAAATTCATGAATCTGCAGAATCGTTTCCATGAAGGAATCCATCATTTCCTCATTCTGTTCTATCTCCGTTTCAATTTCCATAATCTGCTGGGTTTTCTGCAAGTTCAGTATTCTTTTCTTCTTCTCATGTTTTTCATATTGCTCAAATAAAAACTTTGTACGAGAAATGGATTCTTTCTTTGCCTCATAAATTTTCAGGCTTATTTTTAGATTCTTCAAGACTCCCTTTTTATCAATGATCTTCAGTTTCTCCGAATATTCATCATCCAGTATTCGTATCTGCTCTGCAATGCTTTTTAACTGGCTTTCCAGTTCTTTTGCTTTTTGATTCACCAGTGTCCTTTGAAAATCTTCTATTTTATTCTTAAATCCTACCACTTCATTCAATGATTTTACTACTGCATTTCCCAGTTCACTTTTAAACTGGTTATAAACCAATTCAATCTCCCTGTCATCAATCTGCTCTGGTTTTGGCATTTTTCTGATTTTTTCATAATCATGTCGTAACGCTTTTTGACGTTTTCGCAGCTGATCTAATAATTCCTCCAGCTCAATCAGATCTGCTTCCATAGAATCAAAAGTTTCATTTGTTTTAAAACTTTCAATCGCATCTTCCAATTTCTTCAGTTCATCTTCCAATGCGTTTAATTCTGCTCTTACATCCGAGATTTTCTTTTGTCCATCCTGCGTCAACTCCTTTTTTTCCTTTGAAAGAACAGTAGTAATCTTCCCAATCTCCTTGATGGTTTCTACCGTATTTTTATATGCTTCCAAAGAGAACCCCAGTAAAAATAAATGTGCAGTCAGATCATCCGGAATCTTTTTTGTTAAATCGTGACATTTGATGATATCTTTAAACTCTGAACGTTCATCACGCATTAAAATTGAAAATAAATTCCGGAAACTCGGTACTGTTTTCCCATTTAACTCTGAAAAAATAATACCTGTCAGATAATCTCTCGCATCCTGGAGTTTATCAAAAGAAACCGTTTTTCCTTCTCTGATAATCACAGGCTGATCTGCCTGCTCACGATTTCTTTTTATAATGATGGTTTCTGCTCCTATATCCAGATCCAGCATTACATTTTTTTCCAATGGAAAAACCTCTTTTGGTATTTTTACGACTCTGGACTTATCATAATCACTCAAAAAGCAAAAATCCAGAAACTCAATACACATAGATTTTCCAACACCATTTGTTTTCCGACCTTTTACAGAACTGTCATCGTACTTCTCACCTAATATAATATTAACTCCATCATGAAAAGAAATTTCTTCAAAAACATTATTTTCTGAATAAAGCCGGTTAAGGCGAATCCGCTTTATTTCTTTACCCATATATCCGCCCCCTCAAATTCAACAATGTCAACCGAATATAAAAAAGAAAGCCCCAGGATCAGTTGTCTGCTGCTTGTAATTCCTGCTTTTTTCAGTGCTTTTGATACATCATAAATAGAAATCTTTTCTGCTCCTCGCTTTCGTATCTCTTTGAGTATGAGATAGCCGATATACATTGCAGAAGATTTCAGTGCATTGCTACTTGCCAGCATCATACTCCCTCTCCTCATTTGTTGTTTTCTTTATTCTACCATACTTTTTTCTATATTTCTATTGTTTTTATACAAATTGTGTTATAAACTTCTCTTATTGTTTAATATCATCGTTGCATAATAGAACAGATATTTATTATAGTCACGAAAGATAATATTTTCTCCATAGAAAAAATCCTCTGCAAAACAGCGTTTTTCATTCTGTCTTGCAAAGGATTTTTGTTATTTTATACCTATTTCACTTTTACCGTGCAGACTGCTTTCTTCTTACCGGAAATTACCGTAATCTTTACTTTTCCTTTCTTCTTTGCTTTGATCTTTCCTGTTTTGCTGACTGTCGCAATTTTTCTATTGGAAGTCTTGTAAACAATCTTATCCTGACTGTCTGCTGGTGTTAAGGTGACTTTCAGTTTAAAAGTCTTTCCTTTTTTCAAAGTCAGTTTCTTACGGTTCAGTTTGATCTTTTTGGTTGTCTTTTTGGCCGTCTGTTGATTCTGATTTGGTTTTGTATCCGGAGTTTCTTTCTGCTGCTGATCCTTATCTGTATTGCCTTTATCCTCAGGTTTCTGTTCCGTTTCTTGATTGTCCGGCTTTTGATCTGGATCTTTATCAGGGTTCGTTACTTTTGGTATTGTCACAAATTCTGCTTTTCCACATACGCTGCAGTTTCTTACCAGTATGCCTTCCTCTGTCTCTGTTGCCTCTTTGACAATCTGATACTCACCATAAGTATGTCCTGCTGCCGGAATTTCTTCTGTATAACTTTCTCCGCATACCGTACAGCTGATCTTTTTGATTCCGGCTTCCGTACACGTTGCTTCTGTAACGATCTCTCCATCATCCCAGCTGTGTTCTGTTTGCGGGATTACTGCCTGCTCCTGAAGCACTTCGTTACATACACTGCAGTGACTTCCTTCTGTCTTTCCGGTTGCTGTACATGTTGCTTCTACTGCTTCATCCTTCACAACTGTGTGACCTGTTGGTGCTACACTTTCTGTTTTGCTTTCTCCGCATACCGTACAGCTGATCTTTTTGATTCCTGTTTCCGTACACGTTGCTTCTGTAACGATCTCTCCATCATCCCACCTATGGTCTGTTTTCGGGATTACTTCCTGTGCCTGAATCACTTCATTACATACGCTGCAGTGACTTCCTTCTGTCTTTCCGATTGCTGTACATGTCGCTTCTACTGCTTCATCTTTTACAACTGTATGACCTGTTGCTTCTACTTTTTCTGTCCTGCTTTCTCCGCATACCGTACAGCTGATCTTTTTGATTCCTGCTTCTGTACACGTTGCTTCTGTCACAATCTCTCCATCATCCCACCTATGGTCTGTTTTCGGGATTATTTCCTGTGCCTGAATTACAGTGTTACATACGCTGCAGTGACTTCCTTCTGTCTTTCCGGTTGCTGTGCATGTTGCTTCTACTGCTTCATCTTTTACAACTGTATGACCTTTTTTCGGTATCACTTTCTGTTCCTGAAGCACTTCATTACATACATCACAATGACTTCCTTCTGTCTTTCCGGTTGTTGTACATGTTGCTTCTATTGCTTCATCTTTTACAACAATATGACCTGCCGGTGCTACTTTTTCTGTTTTACTTTCTCCGCATACAGTACAGGTAATCTTCTCAATACCTTCTTCTGTACAGCTGGCTTCTTCAACAATAGTTCCTGCATCCCAGCTGTGTTCTGTTTTTGGTATGGTTTCCTGTGCCTGAATTACGGTGTTACATACGCTGCAGTGACTTCCTGCCGTTTTTCCGGTCTCTTTGCATGTAGCCGGTATCGCTTCATCTCTCACAATCGTATGAACTTTCTGCGTAATAATTTCTATCTTTGTTTCTTTACAAACGGTACAGGTAATTTTCTTTATACCGTCCTTGGTACAAGTTGCTTCCCTGATAATTTCTCCGGAATTCCAACTATGTTCTTTTTTCGGTACAAACTCCTGTTTTTTGATTACAGTATTACATACACTGCAATGGCTGCCCTCTGTTTTGCCTTCGATTTCACAAGTCGCTTCTACTGCATTATCCTTTACAATCGTATGCTCTTTTTTCGGAATTGTTTCTGTTCTTGTTTCCTCACAGATGGAACAATGATAAACTATCGTTCCTGTTTTTGCACAGGTCGCTTCTGAAATTACAGTTCCTGCATCCCAATTATGATTTGTTTCTGCCTTCCACACAGCATACAAGGTGATATTTTTTGTGATCTTAATTTCATCTCCTGCATGGTATTCTGCATTTTCTGCACTTTCCTTAAGTGCCCATCCGACAAATTCATACCCTCTACGCGTTGGTTCCACATTTGTTACTTTCGCAGTACTTCCCTGTTCATAACTCTCACTCTTTGGAGGATTCACTCCTTCATTAGCATCATATGTTAACGTATAATTTTCGATATAATCATATTCACATATAACTCCAACTACATCAGTGTTGAAAAAATCCAGTTCATTGACCAGTGTATTGCTGTTATTGATATCATTCCAATAAAAGCGTTTACCACCATTTGCCGGATTTGTTTTGTTGTAAATATGTGCACAATATTCTCTTCCAGGATAAGATATATCCGCTCCGCCATTCGTTGGCTCTCCTGCATCCCAGTGTTCATATTCACTGTTTTCGCCCGTAATCCACGCAAAATTTCTACCATATTTCTTAAATCCCAGCCAGTACTGGTTCATGGTTCCATTAGTAAGAAGTTTTTCAATAAACTCCTGCTCTCCTGCATCTGTAATTGTAACCAGATGTCCTCCTCTTAAAATGCAGGAACGTTTTGCATCTGTCCAGTTCATTCCCTGATCAAATACTTCATATCGATGTCCGTTATAATTGCCTGTTGTAAGCAATTTTTCCTCTGACAGCTCTACCTTTACCGGATCCACCTTAATAATATTCATTCCCGTTCCATGATCCGTATTATAAGAATAAATCTGTGCATTTCTTTCTCCGCTCTGTCCTCCCGGAACATCCAAAACTCTGGTAGAAGAACAGCATGGCTGAAGGTAATACAGACCATCCTTTTTGCGTATATACCATTTCTGTGCATCAGAACCATTTTCTACCCATGTCGTAACATTCCTTTTGTCTGCATCAATTCCGCCTGATACATCTAATACCAATGCTTCATTTCCTTCGCAATAGATTGTATACGGTTCATTTCTGCTGTTTCTCACAAAATGCCACATCTGCTCTCTTGTTCCATCTTTATCTGAAAAAATCGCATCTTGTGTCTGTCCATTATGAATTTTCTTTAGTGCTGTGTGTACATACGCATTTTCAACAATCGCAAAAAAGTCATCTCCAAGATCATACTCTATCTCCGGTAATTCCAGAATCTCAATCGTATCTACACGTGCTGATGAACAGTTACCATATTTATCATATGCATAGATATGGGTAGCATAAATTCCCCTGTCATTATTATGATCCGCTATATTTACAGTATATGTATAGATATCTCCGTTTCTTGTACCACTTGCTGCTGCATTTACCGGCCAGTTTGGCACGATATCATCCTGTCCATTTACTGCAGACCATGTCGGAAACTGCACTCGGTTTACTTCTGTATTATCCGTAACTCTACACGAAACCACATAACTGTTTGCTGTTATATCCATAACCTGAATGTCTGAAATAACCGGTGCTTCTTTGTCCTGACTGATCGTAACTTTCTTTGATGCCAGAAGAACAGACGGTGCACCACCTCCAACATTGATTGCATATACATCCAGCGTGTGCTCTCCTGACATACTGGCATCTACTTCTGTTTCGAAAGCATATCCATGATAATCTCCACATTTATAAACATTGTTTACATCTGGTCTGTATAAATTCGCAACCGTCGTTCCGAGAAGTTTTCCATCCATATAGATATGAATTTCCAGTGCTGTACCACAATTATCTGCATCAAATGCCCATCCTGCTGCTCCAACTTTGCTGAATCCGCCACCAGCCGAATCTACCATACCCTGTGGATTATGGCCTTGTTGAATATTATTTTGGGATTCATATGTATATGTAGTTCCTGGTAAATATAATTTTGGATTTAATGCATTCTTATATGAATCTGCTGAATTACGTACTTCATAATGTAAATGTGGTCCTGTAGAATTTCCTGTTGAACCCGACTTACCGATAATCTGTCCAGCTGTTACATGCTGACCTTCACTTACTAATATTTGATTTAAATGACAATACCTGATATAAACAATCTGACCATTTACTTTAGCTTTAATTTTTATATGTCTGCCATAAGAAGTCGTCAAATACTGAACAGAAACCACATCTCCGTCACAGCTGGAATATACATCCGTATTTAATGGCACCGGAAAATCTGTTCCGCCATGATAACTTCCACTAGCATAATTAGGCCAATCATTTTTAAAAGTATGAACATACGTTGGCCATACCCAATTATTAGATTGCGAAGCTGCTAACACATTTTTTGACATTAGAAGCAAACACATTATGCCAAAACACATCAAAATTATTTTTTTCCCTTGTTTTTTCATATATTTCATCCTTTTCCTATTTTTTCAAAACGCACTATTTAAATATTAACATTCTCTATTCTTACTCTTTTGATATCTGTAATCACAAAGCCGTTTTTGTTTTTCGCTTTCTTCAGAGTTATTTTCAGTCTTCCCATATAGCGATAATAAGTATTTGTCAAAGTATCTTTCATATTCATATCATAACTCACACTGTATTTCTTACCATTTTTGAGGATTTTAACAATCTTCCCTGTCGGAAGTCCTGTTCCCCAATCTCCACCCACATAACAAATCGCATTATCTTTGTTTACAATCAAATCGGAAGGCTGTTTCCATGTATAACCCGAGAATTTTTTCAGTTTCACTTTTTTGTTTCCAAAATAAAGTTTCATATCTGCGGCACATTTATTTTTGGCATAATCAAGCGATTTCCCATAAATGGATGATAAATTCTTATAGTACACCATCGTGGTTCGCGTATAGATGTCATACTTGAATTTCATGCCCTTCCCAAAGCTGTAGCCAAAATACAGATCAAATTTCTTGAGCATTTTTGAAACCGGTTTCTTATATTGTGCTGTCACATTCTTTGATGCCGCCTGTGTTGTAATTGTAGCTACATTGCTAAAATTCAAAGCAAATGCTATGAGCAATGTCAATATGATCCGTTTTTTCCATTTTTTCATTCCACTCGCTTCCTTTCAGCTTACTGTTCAACATTCCTTTTCTTTATATACTATTTTAATTTCCCTTTAATCGTAACAGAAGTGTGTCCATTTTCTCCCATCGGCTGATACGGTCCGAAACATACAACTACTTTATTTGCTGATTTGATGTAAAACTGAAACTCGGAACAGTCTTTCTGCATGATCGGGGAATAGCCGGCACTGGAAACTTTCTGTGAATAGGCACTTGCGATTTTCTGTTTGATGGTATAATCATCTCCGCTCACAACGTCCTGGATCTCCAGTTTCTTTCCGTCTTTCAGGCGATAAGTAAGTCCATATTCCCAGCCATTATGAACACCGCCTGCCATCCAGTCGCAGGTAAACTTAAAGCATACATATCCCTTTTTGTTATAAGTTACTTTGCATTTTGTAGTGTAAAAGTATTCTCCTGAATAATAGGAATACGGTGAATTTTTCAATGAATCAAATAAGCTCGCTTTGCTGCTGAGTGTTGCTTTGTAATTTGCTTTTAAGGATCTGTTGATCTTCTTAACCGCTGCACTTTTTCCTTTTAACTGCGGCAGCTGATACAGATACCTTGCTGTCAGTTTGTTATTTCGCTTTGTTGTCTTCTTATTTATGATTTTGTAGGATGCTTTTGATGCTGCCGATACAGTCGTATGTCCGGTTGGATTACTGAGAGCTACTGCCATTGCCAGCAGACAGAATAAAAACAGATGTTTAAAAATATTTCTTTTCTTCATGAGATCTCTTCCTTTCGTTTACCATTTTGCATTGTTTACACGTTTCTTTAACAAGTTAAACTGTTTGTTGCTCATTGCTTTTGTTCTTTTCGCTTTGGCACGTGTTTTTTTGAACGCCTGCTGTTCAATTTTCGGTGCTTTTTTGCCTGAAAATGTAACAGAAGTTAAATTACTGCACTTATAAAAGCATCTTGAACCAATATTTGTTACATAGGCTCCTATTTTGACCTTACGAAGCTTTTTGCATTTCTGGAATACCTTTTTATTGATGCCTTTTACTTTAAAGGTATATCCTTTAATTTTCACGGTACTCGGTATTGTAATCTTAGTTGCATCCTTTTTCAGATTTTCAGTAACCGTTACTGTACCGTTTGAGGCTGAGGATTTTGTTATTTTGTACTTTAATCCTTTTACTTTATGCACTGTATTCTTTACCGGAGCCTTAGAACCAGAAGTGCCCGGAACTGTTGGTTTCGAATTCGAATTGTCTGGAACCGTCGGTTTAGAATCTGAATTGTCTGGAACCGTCGGTTTTGAATCAGGCTTTTTCGTACTGGTCGCTGTAAGTTCCACATCACTTTCCGGCATTATAAATGTGATTTTTCTGGCTGTGATATCTGAAATATTCGCTTCAAATACATTTGCACTCCATCTATTGAACGTATAGTCATCCGAAGCTGTCGCATAGACGGTAACTTTTTCGCCAGGACAATACTGCTCTGATTTCTTTACCGTTTCATCATAAATATATCCGCCTGTTACTGACAGTGTATATTTCCTGGTGTTGTTGGCTGTATCTGCAACCGGTTTGATGATGTCTCCATTTTCTTCTCCGTTCAGCTGATAACTGTCTTCTTCTCCTGTTTTCATATCCTCTTGTGATGTATAAACAAGATCTTTTTCAAGTGGAACATTCACATACTTCACAGTACGTGTCGCTTTTTCTTCCTTAAACTCTTTAATATCAATATCCATTGTTCCTGCATCCGTTGCCGCGTACTTGATTTTATAGGTATTGTCTGAATCATAAAAATAAAGCATTTTCTGATCATCTACACACATCACAGTCAGATCAGCACCTTCTTTGCAGAAAACACGATTTCCGATGACCGATGCTACAAGATTATCTTTTTCATCGTAAACATAGACATCAACCGGACATTTTATCGAATACCATTTGATAATATCAAAAATTCCACCCTTGCCCTCATCTTTATATTTTTTATAAATTTTCGGATATGAAACCAGGCATTTCTCTGCCCAGTCATTAAAATTAGATTGATGCAGACTTTTATATTTTTTCCGTATCGTCTCAATTTCATCTTTTACTGCCTGACGTTCATTTCCTTTAAAAAACTGGATAATCTTTGAAATCATTGCGTCATCAACTGCCTGAACGAAATCATAACTGCACTGAGCATCCGAATCTATGTAACGATAACAAACGTCTACTGCTGCTGCAAAATTCCCCGCCGTATAATCGGTTCCTTCTTTATCCTGATTATATTTATTTGATTCACACTCAAAAACTTTTACCACCAACTTTTTAACATCGCATATCATACGCATATCAATCACTTTTTCTGCAATCTTGCTGGTGTTAAACAATGTATCACTGACTGCAATACCGGTTCCCCAGCCAACCCATACTGCTGCTGCGTACGGATTGCTTTGCATGATTATATCTTTTGCTTTACTCCATATCGTCTTCGCAACTGTTTTTGTAGCTTCTTTTCCAATAACAGCAAATCCATGAACCTCCATTTTCTTTATGAATTCTTCTTTGCTCATTTTCATAACCGATACGCAATCCCCTAACGCCCTTTTTAACTGAAGATCGGATACAGGGCAGAGATCATACATATCCTGCATAACATTTTGATAGCTTTCATTCATGTATAAAATTTGCAGGCAACTGCTGAAATATTCCAGATATTCATCTATGTCTTTTACATAGTTTATAAAGTCCAGAAAACCCGAAACTTTATCCGAAAACTGAAACAATTTACTTTTTTCTAACTGTTTTTCCGTAAGCTTTTTAATAGCTTCTATCTCTTTTGATGTCAGATCTTTAATATTTTTATTACCGCTTGCATCCAGCTGACATATTTTTTCTATATTTATTTTCACAGCATCTGCTATCTCGCCCACGGTATCTGCCACATCTGTTATTTTTTTAAGCTTGCTGTTATATGTCGCTTCTTCAAACAGTGCAAAAATAATACCCTGATAAAAATCTGATTCTGACAAAACCTTATCTGCTACGTTTGCCGGATTGTCCAGAATATCATGCAAGTCTTTCATATCTTTCCAGGCATGTGCATAATTATATGTACCGGTTTTTTCTGCTTCGCCTGACATCTGTTCAGAGGTCGTTGCATAGTATATGAATTCAGGATAGCGTTCACTGTACATATAATCCGCATAACTTTGAAGAAGGCTGCATTCTGTCTTTACCTTTCCACCGGAAGAGACCGTTCCGGCATATCGGTATTGCCCTGTCTTTGATAAATCGATCTTTACCACCGGTCTTACTGCATTCAAATTTACAATACTGATCATATCACCCCAAGCTTGTCTCTGTCCGTCATACTGCACCGTAGATCCATTTGCCGGGCGTATCCACCAGTTGTTACAGTCCATTGCTGCCTGATCCACACTGATATTCAATCCCATGATTTTTGCGTAAGTACTGCTTTTACTGCGTCTCGCCTCGTCAGCGATATCAGAGGCTTCTGCGAATCCATAATCTATGGCTGTCTGGTTTCCCCATACTTCATTTTTTGAAAGAATACTGACTTTATCTGCCACTCTCTCTTCTGCTATTATATTGATGATAGCTTCCTGTTCCTTGTTGGAAAATGCAGTATCCAGAAATCCTCTTTCTTCACTGCCCTTGCTGTTAAGCCAGCTTCTCAGATCACTTTTTTTCCAGTTGTTTGTAACAAGTTCATCTTCCGTCAGATCCCAATAGTCTGCATCATAGTATTTCTGCACATCCAAAGCTACATCCGCAAGTAAGAACGCCTCACTATGCTTGTCATCTGTGTTAAGAACTCTCCATTTAATTGGATCATATTTAAAATAGTGCCAGCAATCCTCTGTTTCCGTCCACTCCCATGAATACCAGCGATACCATGGTGTTTCGTAATCCATAACCTGCTTTGCATCGTCCTGGCTGATTCTGCGATATTTTTCTCCATCCAGAATAATTTCATTATTTGCATCCCAGTTATCTGCATTCTGCAGTTTCTGATATATTGCATCATCAACGATTGCTGAAGTATCCTTTTCATACCACATATTTTCCAAGATATACAGCCCTTGAAAAGACTCTGGAATTACTTCTCTTTGCGGATAACTTCCAAACCATACACAGTCCCAGGTTACTTCCCGTCCTGATTCCATTTGGGAGTTACTCTTTACTTTTGGATTTTCAAGTATTTTTTCTACGTCATCTGACTGCTCCGCTGCCCAGACAACATTTGTTGGAAAAATTCCAAGCAACAGTGCCAGTATCATCAGTACGCTTATGAATTGTTTTCCTTTTTTCCCCATTCCTCTTCCTCCTGTTCTTTTACTATTTTTCTGAAAAAGTAATATAACTGAACTTCGACCATTCGCTCTGTTTTAGTGCATTCCTGTCAAATGCATATTCCGTTTTTACAAAACTGATCGGATTGTCTATGTAATCGTATACATGCTTTTTACCGTCAAAGATCTGATTAACATCAACCTCCAGATCCAGTGCATCATATTTCTGTTTCATACTGCTTTTGATTACCTGCTCATCTGGCGTTCCCGGATACCATTCGCCTTCTGCAGTTCCCATTACTTCAAATTTGAGTTTTGGCTTATCATAGTATTTTGCTACCATAAACAAATTCCTTGCATGACCGTCAAAGTAGCTTCCCTGTATATTCTGCTCTGCTGCAATCATCCATTCATTATCTTTTTTATACTTGAATACTCTGCTGTCTCCTTTCCTCAAAATCTCGGTTCCATAAATGCTTCCATATTCTGTTGTACACAAGTGTAATGCTGACAGATAAACGTGTCCCGTGCCATCTACTTCGTACATCTGAAGTCTCAGAGCTGATTGACCCCATTTTGTATAAGGATCCATGTTTACAATAAGCAGTTCACTTTGACCATCTGAATCATAATCATCAATATCATACGTCAATGGCTGAAGTTCCAGCCTCAAATCTCCCAGAGCAATATTCTCTGTATCTGAGTACAAAAAATATCCATCATACATTGCCGGTGTTTTACATAAATACTGATAGTTTTTAGCAAATTCTTCCAGTGCCGAATCTTTATCAGCTGTGTCAGTATTGTCTGTTAGTCCTGTACTATCTGGATTAACGGTCACTGAAATTGTTTTCTTTATTTTTTTACCTTTTTTATCTTTTCCTTTTGTTGTCACCGTAATTTTGCTTTTGCCTGCTTCCCTTCCCAGAATGACAATTTTGTTTTCGGAAGTTCTGACCTGAATTTTTTTATTGTTTGTTTTCAAGCTTACTTTTTTGCTTGCATTCCCTTTGACTTTTATCTTGTAAGATATCTTCTTACTCTTTCCTGCTTTTATGCTGACCTTCTTTTTCCCTACTGAAAAAGAACGGACATATTTTTTCGGTGCAGCAGATGTCGTCTGCGGTTTCATTCCCAGACCCATACATATCAATACAAGCATGATAAAAATCTGTTTCATTTTTCTCTTCATGTGTTTTCCTCCTTTGCATTGTCCTGCTCCGTTTTGTTATAGACTAATTTTAGCTTATTTTCCCGTACCTGTATATACGGTCTCACATGTTACTAAAATTGTTACGCCCTCTTCCTGTTGTTTCTTTTTTTCTGAAACACTATCTGTATTTATTTTACTTTTTCTCTGGTTCTTTCCTCAAGATGTGTCAGATTTTCAGTCAAGATTTTATATACAAAATCTCACAAAACTGAACCACTTGAGCAAAAAACCCGGCTTTCACCGGGCATATTTGCTATGTCTAAAACAGATAATTTCTAAATTTCCTGCAACAATTTATTTCTCTTTTCTTCATATTCTTCTTCTGTAATAATATTCAGATCATAAATCTCTTTCAACTTTTTAAGTTTTTCAATAGCAGATTCTCCCTGTACAACATTATTAACAGCACTTGGAGTATGATTGTTTTTAAATTCCTGATATATTTCCTGAATTCTTCGAATATATTTTTCAGCCTGTGCATTATCTTTACGGAAAATAATCGAATATTCATCATCAAACGGAGCCATTTGCGAATTCGTAACAAACGTTCCAGGTTCTACTGCAACTACCATATCCTGACGAACTCCTGGCACAACAAACGTAATCCATTGCTCTGACTGTAATAAACCTTTATTCATCTTATGTGAAATCGCTGTAACACTGTCAAAATAGATTGTTGTTTGTTTAGCCACTTTCCATTTCGTATCTCTTTTAATTTCCACCCTGTCAGCAAATACTTTTACTTCAGCATGCATTTTTCCACGTGCCAGACCGCAATCACTGATAAAACTAAAAATTTCTTCCATTGTTTTTTCTCCTTTAATTTTTATATTTTTGTGCTTTACTTTGTTCTCGTATAAGTATCTTTCTCTACAATAAATAAGTCTTTTTCTAAATAATACTTACTACGATTATACCTTGCCTCTTCTGCTGTCTCCGCTTTATCATAAGTTGCATTTTCTCATTCGAATCTCCTTTCCTATTCCTCACAGGCATTTTGTTTTCTCTATCTCATTTTATCTTAGTTTCTTATGCCTGTATATACTATTCGCCGTATTACTAAAATTGTTACACCTTCTTTCTATTTTTTCTTTTTTTCAGAAACACTGCTTGTATTCATTTTACTTTTCCCTGTTTTTTCTCTCAAGATGTGTCATTTTTTCAGTCAGCTTTTCTCGATATTTTCTATTTTTTCGGCAAACAAAAAACCCGGCTCTCGCCGGGCATTTTTTCTTTTTTTCTTCTTTCCATTATTCTGCTTTCCAATCTCCAGCTTTCATCTCTTCTTCTACGATCTGCTCTGCTTCTTCGAAGCTATAGAACATTTCTTCATCGAGGTTCTCGCAAAAGTCATAAAATGCCTCCAACATTCCGGTTTCCTGGATCTGGAGGTTGACCATCTGGTCGGTTGCAAGCGGCAGCCGCAGGGTGCCTGTTTTTGGTGTGATGTAGAGATAAACGGGCGTTTCGGTGTTGCCGATGCTGTTTTTCAGGATGCGAAGTCTGGTCGCACGCTCCGGGGCGAGCAGGGCTTTGACGATCTGGATACGGTCTGAAACAGACGGGATTTCGTAGAGTCCATCCGGGATTTCCGGGATTCTGCCATTTTGGAGGAATATGAGGATGCCTTCCATACTGCAGATGTAGACCATTTTCTGTTTTGCCAGCTGTCTTGTATAATCCTGGAGCTGGACGAGGAAGATTTCTCTGCCCGGCAGGTCTTTACGGAGGTATTTTTGGAGGATTTCTTTTGTCAGAACCGGCATGAAACATGGTTCCATCTGCAGGCTGTATCCTGTGGAGCGTTCGGAGAAGGTGGCACTTAGAAATGCCATCTGTTCTGCGGCATGATTGGCAGAATCTGCAAGGCTGGCAAAACGGCTGGCATGACTATGGCAGTTTTCAAAAATTTCAGAGAGCATCTTCAGCATTTCCGGCTCTTTGGTGAGGTATCCTTTTTTTAGATCTGCGGTCAGTATACAGGCATACCCGGAGGTCAGTACCATATATGGAAACAGTGCAAACATCTGATTCTGCCCCGGTATGTAACCGTAATAGTACCAGGTCTGGTATTCGTAATTATAATGATAGAGCGGCAGAATATTTTTCAGGCAGGTCAGGTTGTAATTTTTATCTTTTCCTGTGGCTTTGTTTGTGTCATCCAGGCAGAATATATGATCCACCCGTGTCTGTATGCCACTGTTGCTGCACATGGCAAGGATACTCGCCAGAAAATCGGTCTCCGGCTGAAGCAGCATGCGGATATGTCCTTCAGACTGGTGTGTCTCATCCGCAGTCATATACATCAGGGCAGAACGGACGGCGTGACGTCCTTCTAACAGCATAAAGGTTTTGTCTTCCATTTCAAATCCCTGTTCTGCACGAATCGGCTGCAGAGCAAAATCGAGTTCTCGTCCGGCATCGACTTCTGTCAAAAATTCCAGAACCGCTTTTCGACGATAGTAGATATCGTAACCGACAATACTGATCTGATAGGCTTCGTAAAGTTTTGTTTTCTCCAGGGGTGTCAGATGCATATATCCGGCCACTTTTTCGACAAATTCTTTGCCCGGCGGATTGCGTTTGCCGTTGATGATTTTATACATATTTCCCCGGTCATAGCCGCAATACTGGGCAAGGCGATAGGTCTGTATTTTTTTCTGTTTCATATATTCGGATAACAATTGTGAAAATATACTCATAACTTTCTCCCATTCTGTCTGTTTTTCTTTCAATGTAAATCTCCATGTCTTATTATGTAAAATCCCCTTGTATTTGTCAACTATTTCAATACTTTTAACACCAATTAAATACTACGCCTATAGTATTATGAACACAAAAGGGGGATTGATATGGTGGACTTTGGCAACACTTTGAAGTCACTGCGTCTGCAGAAAAACATGACCCAGGCACAGCTGTCACAGAAGCTTGGGCTGACAAAATCCGTCATCAGTGCTTATGAAACAGGATTACGTCTGCCTTCTTATGATGTTCTGATTCACATTTCCAAAATTTTTAACGTCTCAACAGATTATCTGCTTGGCGTAGAACAAAAACAGAATGTTGATTTCTCCGGACTGACGGAAGATGAAATTTCAGCTATTTTACATTTGATCAAAGTCATGAAACGCAATCGGAGCGGTGTAACTTAATGCTACACCGCTCCGTTTTTATCGAAATGTCAGAATCTGTGATCTGTGGCATCTCTTTTTGTAATTCATTTTTGCAGGTTCTTCATCCGCTTAGAAGGATGCAACTTTTTCTGCTGCATACTGAAGGATCAGAACTGCATCGTTTGTATCCGCCACGTCGTCTCCGTTTACATCTGCGGCTGCTGCTGCATCTGCATCGAGGCTTGTAATTTCTGCACTTGCTGCCAGAAGTGCTACACTGTCGGCTGTTGTTACTTCACCATCGTTGTCTACGTCGCCCAGAAGTCTTGCATCTGCCACTTTGCGTGTCAGTGCACGAACTGCTGCGTCTACATCATCCTGAAGAGCGTCTGTGTTGTCGTATACTGTCTGTGCTTCTGCTGCCGCTGCATCCAGTCCGTCGATGGTTGCTGCTACATAAGCGTCTGCGTTTCCAAGTACTTCATTTGCTTTGTCAAGGATTGCTTTCAGAGCTGCTTTGTTAGCTTTCATCTGCAGATTCAGGATTGCATTGATCAGATCTGCATATGCGGTTCCGATCTCTGCTTCTGTTCTGTTCGGATTTGCTATAACATCTTCTGCTTTCTTGATCGCTGCTTTGAGGTCTTTCAGGGAATCGCTTGTGTAATTGCCGTCCAGAAGTTTCTTTGCGGATTCAATCAGATTAACCAGAGATTTCACATCTGCTTTGTCTGCTACTTTGTTCAGTTCTGCAAGGATTGCTTCTGCTGCTGCATCTACTGCTGTCTGATCTGCATCTTTATCTTCCAGAACTGCTTTTCCGCTTTCCAGTGCTGCTTTCAGAGCTGCAATGTCTTCATAATTTTCCGGATGTGCCAGGATCTTTTCTGCTTCTTCTACTGCAACTTCCAGATGAAGTTTCTGTACGCCATACTCTAATTTGGAGTATGCTGCTACCAGCTCTTCCATTGCTGCGTTGATCTGTGTGCGTGTTGCATTCTGATCTGCTGCTACTGCTTTGGCTGCTGCCAGTGCACTCTGTACTGCTGCCCAGCTGTCTGCTGTGTAGTCTTCTGCGTTCAGTGCGTTTACTTTTGCGATGACTTTTTCAAGTCCTCTGTTTGTTTTTGATTTTGTGGAGATCCACTGCCAGATGGTTACTTCTTCGCCGTCGATGTTTTCTTTGCACTCGTTGTTCAGAGTGTAGAGCCATGACCAGTGTCCGTTGTACTGATACGGTGTGCCGTCTGCTCTCTTGTAGAGACCTGTGGTGTCGTGTACATCGTCAAACAGTGAGAAGTGGATATCGCTTCCGCCTGCTTCTGTCAGTCTCTCGTAAGCCTTCGGTGAGTAGTTACCGTTGGATACGAAATTGCCGTCTTCATCAATGCTACCGATTTTTACGGTCGGGTCATTCTTTGCATGTGTGAACCAGATCGGCATATCTTTGATAGATTCTACCATTTCATCTGTCAGTGCATCGTTTGTGTAAGCTTCGCATACCGGATATGCTGCTGCAAAGTATTTCGGATAATGTACGATCATGTTCATGGTCATAAATCCGCCGTTTGAGCATCCGCCGATGTATACGCGGCTTGCATCGATATCAGAGTTGCTGTTTACATAAGCTTTGATCAGTTCCATCAGAGCTGCTGTGTATTTGGAGCTTCCATCGCTTGTATACTGTCCGGAACCATTATCCATCCACATCGTCGGGCACTGTGCTGCCAGAACGTATGCTCCGCCATCAAAGTACTGCTGTACAGTATCGGTTGCCAGGTTGACTACTTTGTTTCCTACCAGTGCTACACGTGGATCTGTTCCGCCTTCGCCTGCACCATGCAGCCAGATGATCAGAGCATTTTTCTTGCCGTCATTCTTAGCTGCTTCCGGTGTATAGGAAGCGTATGTCAGATTGATCTGACCAAATTTTTCATCGTTGTAGCTGAATTTACCGTCAAGATCAAAGTCATCACAGATCCGTGTGGTGTCTGCTGCAAATTTATTTGCTGCAAAATTTACGCTGCTGCCGTCTGCTGCTTTGAGTTCTTTATTTAAGGTTACTTCATATGCAGTGTCTACATACTCATTGTGGCCGCTTCCGAAGAAGTTGTAGTTGAACGGAGATCCGATGGACAGATCCGGTCCTACTTCCAGTTCCAGCGTAATGTAATTGCCCGTTGCTGCTTTGTTTCCGTTTGCATCGGATACATAAGCTGCGGTTACGTTACGTGTTCCTCTGGATGGTCCAAGAAGGAATCCGCTGAGTGCTTTTCTTGTTACGTTTACTTCAAATGCAGATGCGTCAATATTTCCGCTCATTGCTTTGCCGACATTTACAACAACCTTGGAGATTGCCGGACCCCAGTCATAACCTTCGGTGATCGTGGAGTATGTTGTGGACGGAACAACGTCATCTTTTTCATAGGAAGTGATCGTCTGCAGTGCGTCTGCATACAGTTCGTTCAGTGATTTTGCTTCCAGGTCGTTTGCGTTTGCAAATTCGATGGAATTCATAATAAAGTTACAGATGTTGATGGCTGCTTTCTGAAGGTCACCAAGAGAGATAACCTGTGTAGATTCTACGCCGTCATCCATGCTCACTTTATAAGTAACAGTTGTCACACCACGGCTGTTTGTTGTAACAGATGTGATATAACCCTGTTCTTTCAGTTCTGCAACTTTTTCGTTCAGTTCTACGCCTTTTGCTACGGTTGTGGAGATTTCCAGATTGCCGTTCAGATCCAGTTTGTATCCGCCAAAGTTCGGAACCATCTTAGAAACTGTGATCGGATTTCCGCTTGCATCAACATCCTGAATGCTTCTCTCTTCCAGTTCTACATAACCATCGCTTGTCCATGCCGGCTCATTGATAAAGCCTTTCATGATCTGAGAGTAGCCTTTGCCCGGGCAAACAAGGTCGTTGCCTGCGTGCATTTCGTACATCGGTACAGACTGTCCGCCGCCCCAATCTGTCATGATCATGCCTTTGAATCCCCATTCGTCTCTTGCAAATGCGGTACAAAGATCATAGTCATCCGCTGCCGGTCTTCCGTTATTCTGGTTGTAGGAGGTCATAATCGCCATCGGCTGTGCCTGTTTTACAACCATTTCAAAACCTTTGAGGTAGATCTCACGGATTGCTCTTTCAGAAACGGTATTATTCTCTTTGTTTCTGCTTGTTTCCTGAGAATTCAGTGCGTAGTGTTTGATGGTAACGCCAACACCTTTGCTCTTCTGTACGCCGAGTGTTGCTGCTGTGCCGGTCACACCTACGACTACCGGATCTTCAGAATAATATTCAAAGTTACGTCCGCAGAGTGCGTTTCTGTGGATATTCATACCAGGTGCCAGCCAGGAACCGATACCAAATTCTTCCATTTCTTCGCCAACGCCTTCGCCGTAAGCGTAGATCTGCCCGGTATCCCAGGTCTGTGCCAGCAGTGTACCGATCGGCCATGCAGTTGCATACTGATAATAGTCGGTATCATTCTGTTTATAGTGCTGTGTAATACGAAGACCTGCAGGTCCGTCAGACAGGTTTACAGGTACAAACCCTTTTTCATCGTTTTTCCAGGTTGCTCCTGCAACGCCCTGTACGGTCTTGTCACTGGAATGTCCGTTTACCAGGTTTGCCAACTCATAGAGGCTTAAACCGGATACGAACTGCTCAAGGCTGATCTTACCGTCGTAAACATCTTTCAGTGTATTCTTGCTGTAGTCGCCGTCAAATTTCTTAACGTGCTCCTGATAAGTCACACTGTAATCTGTGCTGTTTGCATTTCCTTTTTCTACACGGGAAACGTTTCCTGTTGCTCCGTCTTCATTCTTGGCAAACAGATATTTTTCTTCGGTTGTATCGGAAGTGTAAACCGTTACGTCTTCGTTCTCTTTGATGATCTCCGGTGCTTTGTAGCCTGTAAAATCCACTTCAATCGTCTTCGCTGCCGCGATCTCATTTGCTTCGCCATCGTATGTGATCGATGTTGCACCTTCGGTTGTCATCGGCTCCAGGGTCGGATATTTATCACTGTTTTCGATGTTGTCGTTTTCTGTTACCGGAACCATCAGGTTGCTGTACTGCTCGGTGATCGTGTCTTCTGCGACATTGAGTTTCGCTGCTACGTGTGTATTTCTGGAAGAATTACCGACACGGATAATGTAATCGCCATCTTCCATCACGTAAGCTGCTTTGTCGGTATCGTAAGATCCCATTTCTTTCGTATCAAAACTGATCGTAAGGATCTGAGACTCGCCCGGTGCCAGTTCGTCTGTCTTGGCGTAGCCGGCCAGTTCCTGATATGGCTTGTCCAGTTCACCGTCCGGAGCTGAGAAATAAACTTCTGCTACTTCTTTACCGGATACGGTACCAGTATTTTTTACCTTAACCTGTACGGTTACTTTATCTTTGTCTGCTTTTACCGATTTTGTTGACATCGCAAAACTTGTGTAAGATCCACCGTAACCAAACGGATAAGAGACATCCACACCAAACGTATCATAATAACGATATCCTACGAAAATATCATCGTTATATAATTCCTGAGCGGTGTTGCCGTCCTGGTTTGCAAATCCTTCACTCGATGGGTTGTCATCGAAATTCACCGGCCAGGTGTCGGTCAGTTTACCGGATGGATTTACGGTTCCGTTCAATACTTCTACCAACGCATCTCCGCCTGTCATACCGGCCTGAGACATCAGAAGCATGGAATCCAGACCATCAATCTTATCAAAAAACTTTGTATCAATGATTCCGCCTACGTTCAGGACAACAACAACATTTTCAAAGTTCTGTCCCAGCAGCTTTAAGTTCGCCTCTTCATCGTCGGATAAGAGGTAATCACCTTTTCCTGCGGAACGGTCAGAACCTTCACCGGAGTTACGTGCGATCACGTAAATAGCGGTGTCTGTTTTTTCTGCTGCTGCTTTGATCTGATCTACGGCACCTTCGGTCTGCTCATAAATCGGTTCATTTACCCATTTGTAGCTCCAGCCCTGGCTTGTTCCGCCGCCATTTGCCGTCCATCTTTCATGCATCTGATTTACAAAGTCAATATCAACGATATCATAGCCTGCATTTTCAAAGCCCTGCTGTACGGTAACGTTATCACGCTGGTTTACTGCACCGGAACCGGTACCTCCTTTGATGGTATTGTATACGCCCTGACCAAAAAGTGCGATCTTGGCTCCTTTTTCTTTGGAGATCGGCAGGGAATTGTTCTTGTTTTCCAGAAGGACCATACCCTGTGCTGCAATGTTTTTCGCCGCTGTTTTATGTTCGATCTCTCGGTCACTGATTTCCGGGTTCGTTGTTGCTGCCAGTGCACTTGTGCTGCCGGTAAGTACCATTGCAAGCGACACTGCGACTGCCATCACGCGTTTTGAAGTTCGCTTCATTGCCGTGCCTCCTTTTTCTATTCACTTATTTCATTTTTTGTAACTGTTCCATACGCTCCCAGTTACTGTTTCCTCTCCTTTTGACATACACAGGATAACGTGATCCTCCTTCCTTCTGTTATGCTGTGCTTCAGACAGTGTCAAATCTGCCTTTCTGTGAACGTGCCCTTATGTTTATATATTTTAAATAATTTTTTTCCAATTTTCCATGTAAAATCATACGCTTTCCTTGTAAATTTTTATTACGCATCCGCATATACAGTCAAAATAATCAAAAACAGCAGAGGTTTTTGTCTCCTCTGCTGCTTTTTTTACTCGTTATTTTCCGTTTCTGATTTCTGATCCAAGTCTGATCTTAGAATCCTGCAACTTTTTCTGCTGTGTACTGAAGAATCCGTGCTGCATCATTTGTATCTGCACTGCCGTCACCGTTTACATCTGCTGCTGCCGCTGCATCTGCATCCAGTTCTGTCAGTTCTGCACTTGCTGCCAGAAGTGCGGTACTGTCGGCTGTTGTCACTGCACCATCGTTGTCTACGTCACCTAACAGTCTTGCTTCTGCAAGTTTCAGTGTCAGTGTACGAACTGCTGCGTTTACTTCATTCTGAACTGCATCATCGTTGTCATAAACTTCCTGTGCATCTGCTTTTACATCTGCAAGTCCTTCGATGGTTGCTGCTACATAAGCATCGCTATCTTCCAGAACAGCTGCTGCTTTTTCAAGCATTGCTTTCAGAGCCGCTTTGTTGCCTTTCTTTTCCAGAGAGATCACTGCATCGATCAGATCGCTGTAAGCTTTGTTTACTTCTTCAACGGTTCTGTTTTTGTTTGCTACAACAGCTTCTGCTGCTTTGATTACTTCATCCAGTTTTGCAAGAGAATTGCTTGTGTAATTTCCATCCTGAAGTTTCTTTGCAGATTTGATCAGGCTTTCCAGTGAGGAAAGATCTGCATTTTTCACTGCTTTGCTCAGCTCGTTCAGGATTGCAGTTGCTACTGCATCTACGGTTTCCTGATCTGCATCTTCGTTTGCAAGAACGGCTTTACCGTTTGCTACTGCTTCTTCCAGATTTCCAAGGCTGCTGTATTTGTCTGCACGTACCAGCACTTTTTCAGCTTCTTTTATGGAGATTTCCAGATGTGTTTTCTCAACACCCTGTTCCAGGCTGTTCATTGCTGCCAGAAGGTCTGTCATTGCGTTTGTTGTCTCAATAACGGTTGCATCTGCTTTTGCTGCTACTGCTTTTGCTGCATTCAGAGCTTCTTCTACTGCTGCCCAGCTTGCTTTTGTATAATCAGAAGCATTCAGTTCTTCTACCATAGCGATCACTTTGTTTAAGGATTCAACGTTTGCAGAAGCTTTCTGTACGCTGTCTTTTGTTACGGTCTGATATGCTTTCAGGTTGCCAAGTGCTGTGCTGTAGTCTTTTACTTCTACACCATAACGTCTCTGCATCATGTTGGAGTTCATGATGATGTTCAGGTTGTTGATCGCACTCTTCTGTACATCGCCGAGGCAGATGATGTTGTTGTCTACATATTCACCTTTGTAAGTCAGAGTCTTGCCGTCGTTGCTTACGGTTACAACATCGGTTGTTGCCGGTACGCTGAATGTTCCAGGATTGAACCATCCCTGACGATAGTTCAGATAGATTTCTTCGCCGTTTACAAGGATTCTTCCGTCATCTGCAACGGTTGCTGTATAGCCTTCACCAAGGTTTGTGCTTACGGTCTTTGTTCCTTCTGCGGACGGTGTAAATTCATTCCATTTTGCAGAATATACTTTAACAAATCCGTACATCAGCTGAACATCGACTGCTACCTGTCCTCTTTCATCGAATACCGGTGCTGCATCCTGCATACCGTTTACAATATTCTGTGCTCTCTCTGCTCCACCCGGCATGATCATGTCATTTCCTGCATGCATGGACTTCATCGGAGTGGAGGAACCTCCGTTCCAGTCAGTCATGATCAGACCGTCAAATCCCCATTCACCGCGGGCGATGTTGGTACACAGATCGTAAGAATCTGCAGTCGGTACGCCGTTGATCAGGTTGTAGGATGTCATAATAGACATCGGACGAGATTCTTTTACTGCAATTTCAAAACCTTTCAGGTAAATTTCACGCAGAGTACGTTCGCTTACGATCGTGTCAACTGCATTACGGTTACTTTCCTGGTTATTTGCTGCGAAATGCTTCAGGCATGCACCAACACCCGGTGTTTCCTGAACGCCCAGTGTGCAGGCTGCTGCCATAACACCGGATACAACCGGATCTTCTGAATAGTACTCAAAGTTTCTTCCGCAGAGCGGATCACGGTGAATATTCTGAGAAGGTCCGAGCAGAAGTGTGATGTTCATTTCATCAACTTCTTTACCAAATGCAACACCGATACGTTTTACAAGGTCGGTATCCCAGGTCTGAGCCTGTACATAACTTACCGGCCATGCGGTACAATACTGGTACAGTGTCTGTTTTTCATCGCTTCCTTCAATGGTCGCATCAAATTTCTGTGCTACTCGTACACCGCCAGGACCGTCTGCAAGAACGATGCCCGGAATGCCATACTGATCGTAAACGGTTGTCTCACCTGCTGCACCTTTTACCGTAGAAGAGTTGCTTCCAACGATTGGAGAATTTTCATTGGCAACGCCCCATCCGCTTCCGCAGTTCAGAGCCGCCAGTTCTTCTACACTCATCTGTGCGACAAATTCGCCCATCGTAGCTTTTCCTTCAATGACATCTTTTAAAGTAGAATCTTTCTTTTCTACCACTTCTACTTTTTCGTACGGCTGTGTTGCTTCATAAGCAGCATCTGTTGTGTAAGTGGTTACTTCTTCATTTTCATATGCAGATGCATGGTCTTCTCTCTTGATTTCAGAAGCATCAACTTTGATAACCGGAGCTGCTTCTTTTTCTGCTTCCTCTGTTGGATAACTGTAGCCCTCTTCCGGTTTGCTCCATTCTACCAGATCTTCGCCCTCCGGAACTTCCATCTGGTTGGAAAGCTGTTCAGTCAGTGTGGTGTCATCCACTTCAATGGTTGCCTCAACACTGGTATTTCTGGAAGAATCACCGACACGCACATAGTATTTTCCTTTATCCAGAATATAAGCTGCCTGGTCTTCATTATAATATGCCATGTCTTTTGTATCATAAGAAATCGTCAGAATCTGCGATTCGCCCGGTGCAAGTTCATCCGTTTTTGCAAATCCGCCAAGTTCCTGATATTCTTTCTCTGCCTCTGCAGAATCCGGTGCGGAATAATAAACCTGTACGATTTCTTTTCCGCTGTAAGTGCTGCCGGTATTGGTAACTTTTACTTTTACGGTAACTTTATCGGCATCTGCTGTCACAGACTGTGTCTCAATTTTGAAATCTGTGTAGGAAAGTCCATAACCAAACTCGTATTTCGGTGTGATATTAAAGGTATCAAAATAGCGGTAGCCGACATAAATACCTTCGTTATAAACTTCTTTTTTGATGTTTCCGTCTGCATTTGCAAAGGTATCTGATGCCGGATAGTCACTGTAGTTTTCTGCCCAGGTATCTGCCAGTTTTCCGGATGGGGTCACGGCTCCGGTCAGAACATCCAGAAGTGCGTTGCCGCCTTCCTGACCTGCCTGTCCCATCAGAAGCATTGCATCCAGTCCGTTAATCTCGTTATAGAATTTTGTATCCATAATACCGCCGACATTCAGAACAACGATGGTCTTTTTAAAGGACGCTGCCACACGCTCCAGATTTTCACGTTCGAGATCCGTCAGATAATAATCACCAATATCATAAGATTCTCCGTTGTAAGTTCCCTTCGTCCCTGCCAGTGTACGGTCGGTACCTTCACCGGCATTTCGGCTGATGACATAGATTGCCGTATCGGAATCTGCAGAAGCATCTGCCAGCTCTTCATCACTGATCTCCATCTCAGGGAATTTGAAGCAGTTCATCGTACTGTTTCCTTCAATTTTGTGCTGTGCATCATAAGCATCTGCGTATGCATCGAGCATATCAGAGTTTACGATATCATAGCCGGCTTTTTTAAAGGTATTATAAATGTGGATATTATAACGTTCATTCAGATCTACATCCCAGGAACCACCTCCGGAAAGTCCTCCGTTGAACGGGTCACCGGAACCAAATCCGCCTTTGATGGTACGAACCGCACCGCTTCCGAACAGTGCCAGTTTTTTTGTCTTCAAAGGAAGTGTATGGTTTTCATTTTCCAGCAGAACCATACCCTGTCCGGCTGCCTCTCTTGCCAGTGCCGCATTGTCAATCTCCCGCTGTGTGATCTCATCACTTGTACTGGCTGCCAATGCAGAAGAACACGGTGCTGCGACCATACTCACTGCCAGTGCCGCTGCCATGGCACTTCTGATTTTTCTGTTACGTTTTTTCATTCTTTGCTCCTCCTTTTGCCCGTTTATACGTTTTGCCCTATGATTATAAATTTTATACAATTTTCTTTTGATTTTCCATGTAAAATTATACGTTTTTCTTGTAAATTTTTATTATGTATCAGAATATACAGTCAGATTAATCAAAAACAGCAGAGGTTTTTATCTCCTCTGCTGCTCTTTTTTTTAAAAATTACGGTTTAAAATTCCCTCTCGCCCATTTCTTCCAGAAATGCCAGATAGCCTTTAAATGCTTCATAGATATCTGCTTTGCTTGTCACTTCGAACGGTGCGTGCATGTTCTGCACTGCCACGCCGCAGTCAATGACCTCCATTCCGTAGTTTGCCAGGATATAAGCGATCGTTCCGCCTCCGCCCTCATCAACTTTTCCAAGCTCAGCTGTCTGGAAAGCCGCCTCATTTTCATCAAGGATCTTGCGGATTCTTGCGATGTATTCTGCATTTGCATCGTTGGAACCGGATTTTCCTCTGGAACCGGTAAATTTATTGAAGGTCAGTCCTTTGCCGAAAAAGGCACTGTTTTTCTTTTCCATGACGGCCGGATAATTCGGATCGTAAGCTGCACTGACATCAGAAGATAACATTCTGGAACTCTGAAGTGCTCTGCGTACTTTCAGTTCGCTGTAATCTCCGGCTGCATCCATGATCTCTGCCACTGCATTTTCAAAAAATCTGGAGTGCATACCGGTCGCACCGACGCTGCCGATCTCTTCTTTATCTACCAGCAGGCATACGCAGGTGTACTGCGGTTTGTCAAGCTCAAACATTGCCCGGTAGGATGGGTAGGCACACACTCTGTCATCCTGGCCATAGCCCATGATCATACTCTCATCCAGTCCATAATTTCTTGCATTTCCGGCCGGAACAGCTTCCAGTTCTGCAGAAATAAAATCGGTTTCTTCTATATTATATTTCTCTTTTAACAGCTGAAGGATCTGTTTTTTGACCGGCTCTTTTTCTTCGCCGGAAAGCGGTATACTGCCGACTAAGATATTAAGGTCTTCGCCTTCTACCACTTCATTGCCACGTTTTTCCATCTGTTTTTTGCCAAGATGCGGAAGCAGATCGGAAATGCCGATAACCGGATCGGATGGATCTTCACCCAGTGCAATCTCCACGCTTGTTCCGTCTTTTTTTGCCACAACACCATGCAGTGCCAGCGGCATTGCAACCCACTGATATTTTTTGATTCCGCCGTAGTAGTGTGTTTCCAGCATCGCCAGACCATCGCTCTCATAAAGCGGATTCTGCTTCAGGTCCAGTCTCGGAGAATCAATGTGAGCTCCTAAAATATTCATGCCCTTTTCCATAGGTTCTTTTCCGATATGGAACAGTGCCAGTGTTTTTCCCATGATGGAAACATAAACTTTATCGCCGGCCTGCAGTTTTTCGCCAGATCTGCGAACTTCTTTCAGACTCCTGTAACCTTTTGCTTCTGCTTCTTTTAAAATCTCTTTTACACATTCTCTCTCTGTCTTGCATTTTGAGAGAAACGTTCTGTATTCTTCACAGAAATCATATACTTTCTTTTTGTCTTCTTCCGTATAAGATTCCCAGACTGTTTTCTCATTCATTGCTTTTACCTCCTACATTTCCCGTCCTTTTTTGACGCAGGCTTTCATTGCTTCGATCACAGCACTTCGCATGCCCTTTTCTTCCAGAACACGCACTGCCTCAATCGTTGTGCCGCCCGGTGAGCATACCATGTCTTTGAGTTCACCGGGATGTTTGCCTGTCTCCAGCACCATCTTTGCACTGCCAAGGACTGCCTGTGCTGCGAAACGATATGCCTGTGCACGCGGCATACCATCCGCAACGGCCGCATCTGCCATCGCTTCAATAAACATAAAGACATATGCCGGTGAACTTCCGCTGACGGAAACAACCACATCGATCAGACGCTCCGGAAGCATTTCTGCTTTTCCACAGCTCTCAAGGATTTTCAGCACATCCTGCATCTCTGCGTCTGACACTTCTTCGTTGCAGCACACGCCGGTCATGCCTTCCCCGACCAGGGCCGGTGTATTCGGCATGCATCTTACCAGCTTTACTTTTTTGCCAAACTGCTCTTCCAGCCATGCCAGTGTTTTTCCCGGTGCAATGGAAATGATAATTTTCTTTTCATCCACTGCATCTTTAATCTCATGGATCACTTCTTCATAAAAAATCGGTTTTACTGCGAGCACCAGCACATCCGCACTTTTCGCTGCTTCTATATTATCTGCTGTTACCTGAATTCCATAAGTATTTCTGGCATTTTCTCTGCTCGCCTCACTCTTTGCCGTCGCGATCACATCTTCTTTTGCACAGATCTCATTTTTTAAAATGCCGCCAAGCATGGCTTTCGCCATATTTCCGCAGCCGATAAATCCAAGTTTCATCGCTTTTCGCCTCCTGTAAATCCAGAACTTCTGTTTCTGATAATGCCAAGTTGTACAAGTTACTTTGTTAGATAAAGTAATTTTCAGCTATCATGCCAGAGACAGATTTTTCCGTTTCTGACATCACATATATACTTTAGCAAATCAAAGTACCATGGTCAAGCCTCACCTGTGTTCGACTTAAAGCAGAACTTGCTTGATTTTCTCATCTTGAGTCGCTATACTAAGAATGCCGGGTTTATCGATACCCGTTACCTAATTTACAAAGGAGCAATTTTCATGCAAAAGGACGCTGCTTATATGAAACTGATCGAGGAAATCTCACTGAACGCCTGGCCGTCCCACAAGATTGAGCTTTATGACGGCTGGCTGATCCGGTTTTCTCATAATTATACTTACCGTACCAACAGTGTGGAACAGGTTGGTGACTCCTTGATTCCGATTGAGGAGAAAATTGCTTACTGCGAGGCTCAGTACCGCAATTACCACACACCGTCTAATTTCAAGATCAATCCGCTTCTGGATTCGTCTTTTGATAAGCTTCTGGAAGAAAAAGGCTATGAGATCCGCCATACTACCGAGGTTATGACGATGCCGATGACAAATTTTCATCCTTATCCGGCAGAATCGGTAGAATATGAATATTATGGAAGGAATTCAAATCTACCTTCTTCTGTTTTTTATCCGGGACATATCGCTGTCCAGCTCCGCGACCGGATCACGGACGAGTGGATTGAGTCGCTGTTTCGTCTGAACGGCACGACCAGACCGACGCTTCGCCGCATTGTACCATCGATGTTCAAAGCGATCCCGAAAGAGACGATCGTCGCCTGTATTGAAATCGAAGGCCGCATGGTTGCCTCAGGTCTTGGTATTCTCGACCGCGGACACATCGGACTGTATGCGATCTATGTCGATGCAAGCTGCCGCAGAAAGCATTTCGCACGTGCGATCTGCAGTTCGATTCTGACCGAGGCTCAGAAAAAAGGTGCGACACACGCTTACCTTCAGGTTGTAAAAGGAAATACTGCCGCTAAAAATCTGTATACATCACTGGGATTTGAGGATTTTTATACCTACTGGTTCCGTTCTAAAGAGGTCTGAAGAAGAATCAAAAAATAAACAAACACACGAAAGGACATTATTATGTGGATTGCTGAAAACTGGAAAGATTACGAAGTGCTTGACACTTCCAAAGGAGAAAAACTGGAACGCTGGGGAGATTATACTCTGGTTCGTCCGGACCCGCAGGTTATCTGGGATACTCCGAAAACACTGAGAGGCTGGAAACGCCCGAATGCACACTATCATCGCAGCAAACGCGGCGGCGGTGAGTGGGAATTTTTTGATCTCCCGGAACAGTGGAGTATTCACTATCAGAAACTGGGGCTGACCTTTCAGTTAAAACCTTTCAGTTTCAAACATACCGGTCTGTTCCCGGAACAGGCTACTAACTGGGACTGGTTCTCTGAAAAGATCAAAAAAGCCGGACGCCCGATCAAGGTTCTGAACCTCTTTGCCTACACCGGTGGAGCTACCCTGGCCGCTGCCGCTGCCGGAGCAAGCGTTACACACGTAGATGCCTCCAAAGGAATGGTTACCTGGGCAAAAGAAAATGCACGTTCTTCCGGACTTGGAGATGCACCGATCCGCTGGATCGTCGATGACTGTGTAAAATTCGTAGAGCGTGAGATCCGCCGCGGCAATCATTACGACGCCATCATCATGGACCCGCCTTCTTACGGTCGCGGACCAAAAGGAGAAATCTGGAAAATAGAAGAAGCGATTCATCCGCTCATCAAGCTCTGTGCAAAGCTTTTAAGCGACAAACCGCTTTTCTTTCTTGTAAATTCCTATACCACCGGACTGGCTCCTGCCGTCCTCACCTACATGCTGGCAACCGAACTTGCTGCTTTTCACGGTCATGTAGACTCCCAGGAAGTCGGACTTCCTGTTTCCGGCAATGGACTTGTGCTGCCTTGTGGGGCATCCGGACGCTGGGAAATCTGAGAAATCTGATATTCAAGGATATCTCCGGCATTTTGCTGCGAGGTACACATCATGTATTGCATGATATATTCTTCTGTGTACCTCTACAATCTGCTGGAGATTATAATTGCATTTCTGGCATTATTGCAACATTTTACATAGCTCATTCTTAATCTAAATTGCATCCAGTGCCTGTGCAATATCTGCGATCAGATCATTTTTATCTTCCAGTCCGCAGGAAATACGGATCAATCCCGCCGGAATACCGGCTGTGATCAGCTGCTCATCTGTCATCTGCCGGTGCGTGGACGTTGCCGGATTCAGGCAGCAGGTTCTTGCATCTGCTACGTGTGTCTCGATCGCTGCCAGTTTCAGATTTTTCATAAATTTCTCTGCTGCTTCTCTTCCGCCTTTCAGTTCAAACGAAACAACGCCGCATCCGCCGTTTGGCAGATATTTTTTTGCGATTTCATAGTACTTGTTAGATGGAAGTGTCGGATAGTTGACAAATTCTACTTTATCATGCTTTTCCAGAAATTCTGCAACTGCCTGTCCATTTTCCACATGTCTTGGCATACGCACATGCAACGATTCCAGACCAAGATTTAAAATAAAGGCACTCTGCGGTGACTGGGCACATCCAAGATCACGCATCAGCTGAGAAGTACATTTTGTGATAAATGCTCCTTCTTTTCCAAATTTCTCCGCATAAGTAATTCCATGGTAGGACTCATCCGGTGTGCAAAGGCCCGGGAATTTGTCTGCATGAGCCATCCAGTCAAAATTACCACCATCAATGATCGCTCCGCCAAGGGCTGCTCCATGTCCATCCATATATTTCGTGGTAGAATGTGTTACAATATCAGCTCCCCATTCAATCGGCCGCAGATTCACCGGCGTCGGGAACGTATTATCCACGATCAGCGGAACTCCGTGTGCATGGGCTGCTTTTGCAAACTTCTCGATATCAAGTACCGTCAGAGCCGGATTGGCAATGGACTCGCCAAATACCACCTTTGTGTTCTCCTGAAATGCTGCATTTAACTCTTCCTCCGTGCAGTCCGGATCAACAAACGTCACATCTACTCCCATCTTTTTCATTGTTACAGAAATCAGATTGTAGGTTCCTCCATAAATGGATGAAGAAGCTACGATATGACTTCCTGCTTCGCAGATATTAAACAGAGCAAAGAAATTGGCCGCCTGACCGGAAGAAGTCAGCATACCGGCTTTTCCGCCCTCCAGTGCTGTGATCTTTGCTGCTACATAATCATTTGTCGGATTCTGCAGTCTGGAATAAAAATATCCTTCTGCTTCCAGATCAAACAGTTTTCCCATATCTTCACTCGTATTGTATTTATAAGTCGTTGACTGAATGATCGGGATCTGTCTTGGTTCTCCATTCCCCGGAGTATAACCTGCCTGCACACATTTTGTATTGATTGAATAATCCATAATTTTCCTTTCACCTTCTTCTCTGATAATAATTATATGTTATACCCTTTTTGCAGCGATGTAAAGGAAAAGAACAACCGACATATCACGAAATTTCTGTAATTTCCCTTGCTTCTTTTTCCGTAAATCCCTTTTTGAGAAGTTTTCTATATACCTGCATTTTGCCTTCCAGAATTCCTTCTGCTTTTCCTTCTACTTTTCCCTCTTCTTTTCCTTCCAGTCTTCCGATCTCAATTCCTTTTACAATGCCCATTTTTTCCAATCTTTCTGCTACATCACACATACTTCGCACTCCTTTCTTTTTCTGAAATATCTTTTCATAGCGTTTATCTCCGGTCATCACATTGAGAAGTTTTAAGACTTCATCTACATATTTGATTTCTGTTGGATCATCCGGTATATAATCTTTATTTTTTCTTTTCTGGGCAAAAAAATTTGCCACAATACGAAAATCGCTTTGAAACCTTTCGATTTCTTCTTCTGTCAGCCATGCAACCTCGAAAATCTGAATTTTATAATCATTAATATACTTTTCCATTCCATCTGGAATCTTCATCAATGCTTTAATATTCTTTTTTGCATACCAGTGATGTTCTGTTCCATAATAGAGAACAATCGTCATAACCGGCAGGATTTCTTTTCTGCTTTTTTGCAACTGACTGCGATACGCTGTTCCATCATATTCCATAACTCGAAACGGCATATATTTTTCTACGCTGCTTTGATTTTCCATTCCGCAGATTGCCAGTTCTACTTCACCATCTTTCCAGTACTTTGCAATATCTCGTTCCAATTCATGTACTTTCTCATCGTCTGCTTTATACTGTGAATGAACTGCTGTATTTTCCAGTGACTCAGCCAAAATTTTCTGTTCTCCTGCAAAAACAAGACCATTTATAATATCAGCAAACACATCATTATGATCCTCCAGTATTTTCTCTGTAATGTCCTTTTCTCCCATAAGCTTCTCCTTTTTGTTTTTCTGCACATTAGAAGCAGCATGGAAATTTTGATGTAAAACTGATATCTGTAAAATACAAGTCATATCATTTATCATACCGCTTCGTGCAGGTCTTCTATTTTGTTGGATTTTCCTGCCGAATGGCATTGGATGTGAATAAAGAATAATATCGAATCTTCGTTTATCTCAAATTTTGTTTCTGTTTTGTGATTATTATAACAGTTTATGTGATGCATGTCAATCTTTTTGTTTCTTCTTTTTCCGTATCCAATCAACCGCATGAAACATATACTGTAACCGTCTTTTATGTCTTTTCCTTCTGCCCGATATTACTTTCCGGTATCATGAAAAAGAACCTGCGAAAAATAGCGAACTTTTCCATCTTTTCCCCAGCAGATCATCCCTACTGCATCTGCCATTTCCTGAGCATCCACACAATATGCTGACATACAGGAATGATGCCTGTACGGACCGGCAGTCATGATCAAAAGATCACTTTTTCCGTCTTTTTTCATCTCTTCTGCCAGAGATTCTGTCAGCCTATTGTGGACAAGTTTTGCTTTTTTATAATCCATATCATTGCTTTGCGTTGTCTGTAAGACAAGTGTTTTGTTGTAGGATAATGCTTTTTCTTTCATTTCTTCCACGCTTCCGCTTTCCGGTGGACAAGCAGGATTCCGATCATAATTTCCGCATCGATTCTCCTCGCAGAAAACGCGGTACTCCGGTTTGAAAACCAGATTTTTCGTGTCCATAACAGCTGCAGCTGAAAAACCGAGCTGTTTTGCTCTTTCTGTATAATTCATAGTTGTACATCCTTTCGCAAATTTATCCTGTAATCGTTGCTATATTCCCATGCAGCAAAAATTCTCAGCAGAATCCACTTTTCTTAACTGTCGTTCCTGGATTCTTTCCTTCTGAAATATTCACTCTCTGTTTCATACAACGGTACAGCCTTTTGGGAATTTCTGTTTTTCTGTTATCACAGTCGAAAATTATTTTTCTTCCTCCGGATAGGTAAATCCCCAGGATTTTCGAAACTCTGTCATCATATCCATAACATCTTTTGTATAATCCAGATGCATACAGGATGGATCACCGTTTATTGCTTTTTCCATATCTGCCAGCTCGTATGCAAGTGCGTCTGCATTTTCACCGGCTTTGATCAGCTCTGTTTTTCCGCTGTCGGTATAAGTGATTTTTGCCTCCCAGGCTCTTGGATATTCCATCACCTCTATGTAGCCTTTCTCGCAGGAAACCATGCCACGTTTCGGCTGTTTCGAATGAAGAGAAAGCATAACGGCTGCCATCTGACCTTCCGCATTCGTCAATAATAATCCCGCCTGCTCATCCACTTTGGTCGGTGCCTGTTTCACCTGCGACAATAACTGATCCGGTTTCGAATCCATAAACCAGCGGATAAAAGAAAGTGCATAAACACCAATATCAAGCATCGCACCGCCGGCAAGATTGCGGTTAAAAAAGCGGTTGCCCATATTGTACTCTTTAAAACTGCCGAAATTCATCGTGATCAGATTCACTTTTCCAAGTGCCCCGCTCTCCAGAATTTTTCTGAGCTTTTTATAGATCGGCATATGGAAAATCGTCATTGCCTCCCCGACGATAACATCTTTTTCTTCTGCAAGTGCCAATGCTTCATTCAGTTCGTCGCTGTTGAGCGTGATTGATTTTTCCACCAGAATATGTTTGCCGTTTTCAATGGCCTTTTTCATAAAATTAAGATGCGTATTGTGCGGTGTTGTAATATAAATCACATCAACATCCGGGTCGGTGAACATTTCATTGTAATCCGCATAGACTTTGCCGATGCCATATTTTTCAGCAAAAATAACTGCTTTTTCATGGGTTCGATTGCCGACTGCATAAATATTCTTTCCATTCTTTTTCAGAGCAACTGCCATTTCATTTGCAATAACACCTGTACCAAGTACAGCCCAGTTTATGTTCTTCATAGATACCTCCTTTATTCTACAGTTCAAACAACGGATACACGTTTACCAGATCCCCCGGTGCAATATATGGAATATGTGCCTGAATTACATAGCTTGGAAATTCAGACTGGCGGATCTGTCCTTTTTCCAGATCCGTACATATGCGGTCTACCGATTTTTCTGTATACGGCGGAAAATACTGAATCGGCGGCATAAGGAACTGAAAATCGTTGAGATCGATCAACAATGGATTAACAGATGTCAGAGCTGGATTGTCCATAATTTCATTGTCTTTTTCTCCTGAAATCTGCCTGTTCCATCACTATACTATCATACTTTTCACAAAAGAAAAACAGCCATAACATTCAGAAACTGTTTTTCTGTATGCTATGGCATGCTTTTTATACCTCCTAAAAACGAACGGTTATTTTTTTCTTGTAAGTGATCTTTACAGAAGGTGCTGCTGTTTTCATGCGTTTCTGCAATCTTTTCACCTGACTTTTTTTCATACTGCCTGTTACCTGGACACTTGTTTTTTTCTTGATTCCTTTAAATGCTGCCTTGCCAATAGTCGGTGCTTTCTTTCCTTTGAATGTGACAGAAGAAAGCTTTTTACATTTTTCAAATGCCTGTTTTCCGATTTTTTTCACATTGGATCCGATGACAACACTTTTCAGATTTTTGTCATTTCGAAAAGCTTTCTCTGCGATCGCTGTTACTTTAAAGGTAATGCCCTGAACCGTAATTGTGGACGGAATTGTTACTTTTCCTGATTTTTTCTGAATTCCGATCACTTCTGCGGTGCCGTTTTTGGCTGCCATTTTTGTGATCCGATATTTCAGGATACCTTTTGCGTCCTGACAGATACTGCCCTTTGTCAGCGTTACCGTATTTTGATCTTTGCTCGAATCCGGTTTCGGACTTGGTGTTGGATTCGGGGTCGGATCTGGAGTCGGCGTTGGAGTCGGATTTGGATCTGGAGTCGGGTCTGGGTCCGGCGTTGGAGTCGGCGTTGGATCTGGGTCTGGGTCCGGTGTTGGAGTCGGCGTTGGATCCGGGTCTGGATCTGGTTTCGGGTCTGGTTTCGGATCGGTACCCGTTTCCCGTGTGAACTGCAGCCAGTTCAGATTCATGCCGCTTTCTTCAAAGTAGATGGCAAATGAATGTTCTCCGGCTTCCAGTGTGATCTCCTGGGCATCTGTAGTTGTCCAAACCTGCCATCCGCCTGTATTGACTGCACGGTATGTTGCAATTTTCTGATTATCGACATAAATGCTGAATGCTCCTGTTCCGTCATTCGAAGCAACACGTGCCGTAACGTTATAAGTACCGGCTGTCGTTACATTGATTTTATATTCTGTTAAACTGCCCTGGTTGCAATAGCCAAGGTTCTCTCCTCCGCCTTCATCTGATGTATCTTCTGCCCTGACATCTCCGGAGGAATTTAAAATATTTTTTGCTGCATAAAATCTGGTATCATCTTCTATTACGGTTACTTTCTGCGATGTATCCGGATCTGTTCCTGTGCTTTCCCCGCCCAGGTTACGGTTCAGGAAATCGCATCTTTTCGTCATAAAATTTCTAAGATATTCAATATTATCGTTATAAGTAAGACCGGTATTTACAAAACTTTCACTGCTGTGATTCCATGGATTCTCCATCAGGTCACGCCACTGGATAAAGTTCATCGCTGCGGATGCACTTACTTCTGCTTTGTATGCATCCAGTGTTTTTATCTTTGTTGCTGTGTAGGCGGTGGACTCTCCCAGTATGTACTTGATCGCCGGCATGAATTCACTCTGCCATAATTCTTTTACTTTATTCCACACTTCTTCGTGCTGCACAGCCTGTGCCATGACATTATATTTACTGCTGTTGTCGTACATTCTGGAAATTTTTGCCCACCACTGTGTCGGGTCAGTAAAGTCTGTGCCATTGCGGGAGCTGTAATTTCCAAGTGCCACATCAAAATCCCATACCGGTGCGGCATGAAGCTTTCCATCACCGGTCAGATCAGAGTCTTTATAGAGATAAAAGCTTGTGATACCGGAATCCAGGTTCATAGAAAATTCCTGGAGCAGGTACATACGTGCCAGTGATTCGATATCAATATAATCAGAAAGAGCATGACGCTCCCCTTTGCTGTCCGTTGTATAGCCATCTTTGGAATAAAGAGCATTTTCCATATTCTGATAAAATTCACTGATGTATTTGATCTGATTTTCCGATACACATTCCGGGCATTTCATAGTGACTGCCTGTCCGCCCGTTGTCACAAAACCACTTGTTTCATCTTTGTAACGCTCTCCAAGCTCAAGTTCAAGCAGATATCCACCCGTGATATCTTCCGGATCATTTGGAATATCTACCCATTTCTGTGTGCCTGCTTTATAATCATTTGTTCCTTTCTGCTCATAGGTTCCCAGATCTGCATTATCATTTGCCTTACTTGTGGCATCTTCCAGATCCGTAATGTTGACTCTCGTTTTTCCGATTTCGATTTTTTCTGTGATAAGATAAGATCCCATATAATCGCCATTGATATAAAGATCAATGTTTCGGCTGTCCATGGTGAATGGAATCCCGGTCTCTTCTGCCAGATTGTATACGATCCGATTTCGAAGAAGAGAACGATCCGTATAATTGGCAAGCAGACACCAGCCTTTACCTTTGCCCATTCCAAGCAGATCTGACGAATTTTCCAGTTTGATATTATATGGTTTTTTCGCAAATCCCCAGGTGGAATTTCCACGACCTTTGATCTGCTTTAAGTTTCCGTCAAAATCTACGCTGCGGTCTGCTTTGACAAGTGCCATTGTACCTTTTTCTTTATTGTCTTTGCTTGCATGAACTTTATCGAGCGTACCGGATGCTGTCTGGATAAACATTGCCGGAATCTCTGCCGATTTTACAATATTTACGGTAACACTTTTGCCTCCGGCGAGTGAGATCTGCAATTTGCTTGTTCCTGAGAGATTTGTAGAATCTCCGCAGTTTATTTTTTGTCCGCCGATCATAACATAACTGTCGGCATTTTCATTTCCGTCACTGTTTTCTGTAAAATGAAGCTGTACATTGCTTAAATCTGCTCCGGAAGGCATACACAGATAATAACCCTTATCTGCATACTGCCAGTTGACTTTCTGCTGCGGCAATGTTTCGCTGCCATAAATTCCCGTTACATACAGTTTTGTGATCTCAGAAAGCTGCTGCTCTGCTGCATAAGACCGGACCGGCATCAGACAGAAAAACAGTATCAGACACAAACCTGCAAGCAATTTGCCCGGGGTTTTTGCTGCATTTTTCATAATCGTTCTTCTCCTTTAGAATATGGTATCCATCGACCTAGTTACTTTTTCATTATACGCTCTGATTTTTTGGCAGTCAAACAAAAACAGCGGGAGTTTATCAGACTCCCGCTGCTTTTTATTTGCTGTCAATATTCTGTGGTCTGCCACAGATTCCTGACTGAAAATTTTTTTCAGAATCGCTCATTGCTTTAAAAAATCAGAATCCACTGACTGCTTCGGATGCGTACTGAAGAACCAGCACTGCATCAGCGGTATCTGCCACACCATCACCGTTTACATCTGCACTTGCTGCATCTTCTGCAGAAAGTGTGGCAATCTCAGCTGCCGCACGCAGGATTTCCACGGTGTCGTTTGTTGTGATCTGACCATCACCGTCTACATCACCCAGAAGTCTTGCTTCTGCAATCTTGAAAGTGAGGCTCTTAACAGCTTCATTGACTTCACTCTGCAGTGCCTGATCGTTGTCATAAACTGCTTTTGCTGCTGCAAGTTCTTCATCCAGACCTTCGATCGTAGCCGCTACATATCTGCTGTTTTCCGCCAGAATGCTTTCTGCTTTTTTGATCATTGCTTCCAGAGCTGCCTTGTTGCCTTTCATCTTAAGTCCGACAATAGCATCCATGATCTGATTGTAAGCTTCATTGATCTCTGCATCGGATTTTCCGCCTTTACCCAGGATTTCTTCTGCATGGGCAACTGCATCCTGCAATGCTTTTGCAGTCTCATCGGTATACTTGCCGCTGTTCTTTTCCAGAAGCTCGTTTGCTGCATCTGTCAGTTCTCTTAAGGAACGGATATCTGCTCTTTCCATCAGTGCCTGCATACTGTCTGCGATTGCATTTGCTGCCGCATCTGCTTCTGCCTGTGTTGCATCCGGTTTTGCCAGAATTTCTTTTCCGGCTTTTACTGCTGCTTCCAGTGCGGAAACATCTGCATAATCTCCCGGATTTGCCAGAGTCTTTTCTGCTACTTCAATGATTGCTTCCAGATGTACCTTGTTTGTGCCGTATTCCATAGCATTGATCGCCTGTGTCATCTGAATGATGGCTGCCTGGATCTCAGAATCCGTTGCATTTTCTTTATCCAGAACTGCTTTTGCTGCTGCAAGGGCTGTTCTCATGGTTTCTGCACTTTCTGCTGTGTATTCAGAAAGATCCTGACTTGCCCATGCCTGGTACAGTTTTTCCAGATTTTCAATGTATTCAGACTGTCTTACAAAATGCAGCCAGTTCAGGTTGGAACCGCTCTCTGTGAACTCGATACGGAGTGTATGAACTCCTGCTTCCAGTTTGATCTGCTGTGCTTCCAGTGTGGTCCATTTCTGCCATCCGCCGGTGTTGACTGCCTTGAAACTTGCAATCTTTGTGCCGTCTGCCAGAATATCAAATGCTCCGCCGCCTGCATTGGATGCAGAACGTGCAGACAGGCTGTAAGTTCCGCTCTTGGCAACGTTGATCTGATACTGTGTCCATGCTCCTGCATCACAGTAACCGAGGTCTTTTCCGCCATCTTCGTCAGATGTATTTTCGCCCCTTGCCGTCTGTGACCAGAGAATATTTTCTGCTGCTTTAAAGTATGTGTCATCACCGATGTCTACTGTCACCGGATTGAGGATCTTTTCTTTAAAGATGTTCACTTTCATGATCATCTTCACAAGACGTTCTGCACAGTCTTCCAGATCAGAACGTTTCAGGATGCCTTTCTTCAGGGCCGCTTTTAAAGTTGCCGGAGAACCGCTTGGCATTTTGACATCATTTCCTGCCAGGACTTCTCTTGCATGATTGGAGTTGTTGCCCCAGTCTGTCATAAAGATTCCTTCATATCCCCATTCACCGCGGGTGATGTTTGTCAGGAGATCTTTATTTTCAGATGTTTCGATTCCGTTTAAGAAGTTATAAGAAGTCATAATGCTCCAAGGCTGTGCTTCTTTGACTGCAATTTCAAAACCTTTCAGGTAGATTTCACGCAGTGCACGTTCACTGACTCTGGAATCGCTGCTGTTTCGGTTTGTCTCTTTGTTGTTTGTTGTAAAATGCTTCAGTGTAATGGAAACGCCTTCCGACTGGCAGCCTTCTGTGATCGCAGCAGCCATTTTTCCGGTAATCAGAGGATCTTCGGAATAGTACTCAAAGTTACGTCCGCAAAGCGGATCTCTGTGGATATTCATACCAGGTGCAAGCCAGATATCAATACCATTGTTATGTGCTTCCACTGCTGCTGCTTTTCCTACCTGCTTCACCAGATCTACATCCCAGGTACTTGCAAGAAGTGTGGAGATCGGCCATGCAGTACAGGTTGTACCGATACGGATACCCTGCGGACCGTCTGCTGTCATCGCATTTGGAATACCGTATTCCATCAGATTTCCCATACCGCCGGTATTTGCAACACCGGTATTTGTCTGACCACCCATCAGTTCGCAGAGCTGGTCATCACTTAACTGTGCCAGGAAATCATCCATAAGTTCCGGATTATTATAAACATCCACCAGCATGATCTTGCCGCTGTCTGCCGGTTCCGAAGCTGGTGTATCTTCGGCTGTACGGACTTTTTTTGCTGCCGCACTCTTCAGGCTCTGTGTTGCTGTCTGTTTCTTTTCTACCAGAATATAATCGATATTCGGGTATTTATCTTTTTCGGATGCCCTCAGTGTGAGGATGCTGTGTCCTTTCGGAAGGGTTACGGTAACCGGTTCCAGATTTTCGAAATTGTACCATTCGCTCTTGCCGCTTCCGTCACCTGTCTGTTTTGCATTGATCGTTGCCGGGAATTTCGTTCCGTCTACTTCCATACCTGGATCAAAATCGAATGCCGCACGGCCATTTGCCACATTTAATATCACATTATAATCTCCGGCTTCTTCAACATTCAGATAGTAGCTCACATAGTTTCCGACATAATTCATATAAGCCAGGCAAGTCCCTGTGTAATCATCTTTTGTAAAGTTTTCGGTGCGTACTGCGTTGTTGCCTGTCGTACCGGCTGCATCGTATTTTTCTGCCTCAATCTTGTTCGCACCTTCTGCTTTGATGACTTTATTGTACAGTTCCTCCTGATCGCCAACACGTCTGAACAGTATATAATCATAGTTTGGATTATTTTTATTTGCCGTGAAACGAACCAGGTTCACGCCCTTGTCAAGATTGATGTAAAATGGTTCACATTCTTCAAAATTATACCACTCGGAAGCACCATTTCCATCACCGGTCTGCTGTGCATTAAATGAAATACCCGGCTGCTGCTGACCGTTTACTGCAACGGTAAGACAGTTTTGGATCTCTGGATAGCCATTTGCCATACACATGATCACTTCATATTTGCCGGCCTCTTCTGCGGTCAGCTCATATTCCATGTATCTGCCTGCTTCATTTAAATATGCCAGACATTTTTTCATCTGCAGATTATCATCATAAAATGTTTCCACACTCAGGTTTCCGGAAGAATTCAGGAAGTTCTCTGCTTCTACTTTTGTCGTTCCTTCTGCCGGAACCGTGTAATGCGGATTCATTTCATCTGAATTCGTCTTGAGATCTTCGTATGTGCCGTTTGCCAGAAGTCTCTTCTTCAGCTGAACCGGTGCACACTGCTGTGAAAGCTGCTCGGTAACTTCAGTATCTTCTACTTTATAGGTATAACGTACGCCATGTTCTCCGGCATCTTTGATGGAATTGCCGACGTAGATCTTGTAATCTCCGGCTTCCATAATGTATGCGGATTTCTGAACTTTTCCGGTGTCATCGTAACTTGACATATCACTGATCGCATACGTCATTGTCAGCTCCTGTGATTCGCCCGGCTGCAGCAGTTTTGTCTTTGCAAACGCTGCCAGCTCTTTTCCAGGTTTGCCCAGCTCTCCCTGCGGGGCTGAGAAATAAACCTGCACGACCTGTTTGCCGGCTACCTTTCCGGTATTCGTAACAGTCGCTGTCGTAACCATATTTTCTCCGTCTACTTTGACGTTTACATTGTCTGTTTTAAAAGTTGTGTAGGATAATCCATATCCAAAATCGTAATTCACTTTCGTATACTCTGGATCAAAAGTTTCAAAAAAACGATATCCGACAAACACATCTTCTTCATAATTTACATAAGAATTTGATTCATAAAATGTATTGGAACTTGGATAATCCTTATAATCTTTCGCAAATGTATCCACAAATTTACCCGATGGGTTTACATCTCCAACCAGCACGTCTGCTGTGGCAAGTCCACCTTCCATACCTGCCTGCCATGCCATCAGCACAGAATCGATACCCGGAATGTCTTTGATCCATTCCGTATCCAGAACGGCACCGACATTCAATACAACAACCGTCTTTTTAAATTTCGCTGCCACTCGTGTCAGAAGCTCTGTCTCTGCATCTGACAGATAGTAGTCACCTTTTGATGCACTGCGGTCGCTTCCCTCCGAAGAATAACGTCCGATCGTCACAATTGCGGTGTCTGCATTTTCTGCCGCAGCATTTAACATATCATCGGTAACCGTAATATTTGCATCGTTTTTAATGCCTTTTTCACTGACCTGTTTCGTATAAAAATCTACCAGCGGCTGATAGAGGGTGACCTTTCCTTCTTCTTCCTTGATCTGCATCCCCTGGAGAATGTTGTGCGTATAATCCACGTTCGTTGCACCGCTTCCTCCGCCGCCTCGTACATAATCAATCATTGCACGCCCAAACATGGCAACTTTTTCGCCCTGTGCCAATGGCAGTGCACCATCATTTTCCATCAGAACCATACCTTCACCTGCCACCTGTCTGGACAGATCAATATGCTCCTGCGGCGATTTCGCCTGTACATTCAGAATACCGGATGCCGGTATCGCAGCAGCAACCATTGCTGTCGAAAGAATGGCTGCCATAATCTTTCTGAATCTCATCTTCATATGATTTCTCTCCCTTCTGCCAGAATTTCGCTCCTTCTGGACTCAATCAGATTCATGCTTTCCATAGGCAATTCTTTTCTCTGCCCTCCTTCTCACTTTTGTACTCGACAGTGCCTTTCTGTCCGATTTTCTTTCTCAATGATTATACATTTTACCATTCTTATTTTGTTTTTTCTATGTAATTTTATACGATTTACCAGCAATTTTTTATTTTTTGTTTTAAATTCTTATATATTTTGCACAAAATTGTTTTCTGTTTTTTATGTTCCAAAACGTATGCGAACGCAAAAAAAAAGGGGGGGTCTCCCCCCCCCTTGACGTTTACTGATTGATGACAGACTGGATCTGTTCCATCAGCTGATCGTAATTTGCCTGATCATTGATTCCTCCCATCAGAGGCTCGCCTACGATATTTCCGTCTTTATCTACAAGAACTGTTGTAGGAAATGCCATAATGCTGCTGGCATATTTTCCAATTGCTGAATCTGAAGCAACCGTCAGGTTTTTGTAGGAAGCACCCTGTGCTTTTAAAATTTCCTGTGCTTCTTTGATTCCGTCCTCATTGTTATCTAACGTGTCTGTATTGATGCCGACAACTTCTCCGCCCATTGTCTTAAGTGTTTCATTTAATTCATTCAGTTTGGAAAGTTCTTCAACGCATGGCTTACAACCGCTGAACCAGAAGTTTACAACGGTGACCTTGTTATTCTTGAAAACGCTTTCATCGACATCCTTTCCATCCAGATCTTTTCCCGTGAAATCCTGGAATAAGCTGATAGATTCATCTGATTCTGAGGATCCACCATTGGCAGAATCCGCTTCTGCAATCTCTTTTTCAATCGCTGCAAGCTCTTCTTCAATGCCGCGGATCGTCTCAATGTCTTTGCACAGCGTATCATATTCTTCTTCCGTGAAAGAATCTTTATTAGATTCAACGGTGCCTGCAAGGACATCTGCATAGTTTTCACTCAGGCTCTCACCGGCACTGTTCTTGTTCATAAGACCAAATACCTTGTCCCAGGCATCTTTGTGGTCAGCAAAAATCTGATTTTCCTGCTGATAAAGGTCATCTCTTTTTTTGCTTTGTTCATCCATGCCTGCGGTATCTGCCGTAGAAGTGGAAGCAGATTCCTGTTTTTTATTGTCTGCTGACGGAGCCTGATTGTTGCCACAGCCTGTAAAAGCAAGAAGTACGGATACTGCAAGTGATGCAGCGATTACTTTTTTGAATTTGTTTTTCATGATTTTAAATCTCCTTTTCCATTTGATTTTTCTGATTGATCGTCAGCCTGTTTTTTCTTTGAAAATCCGTAATGATAGCATACTGCATCCACCGGACAGGCTTTCATACATTCTCCGCAGCGGATACACTCCGGATGGTTTGGTGTTTCTGTTACTTTGACGTCCATTTTGCAGGCCCGGATGCATTTCCGGCATCCTATGCATTTTTCGTGGTCCACCTGGATTTTAAGAAAGGATACTCTGTTGAACAGAGAGTAGATGGCACCAAGCGGACAGATCCATTTACAGAACGGACGGTAAAACAGAACACTCAGGACAATGAAAAGCACAAGGATCGTAAACTTGAATGTAAAAAGGTGTCCAAGTGCAGCACGGATTCCTGAATTTGCAAGGGCGAGCGGAAGTGCACCTTCAAGGACGCCCTGTGGGCATATGTACTTACAGAAAAACGGATCGCCCATGCCAAGTGAATTTGTTACAAATGCCGGAAGCAGTATAACAAAGACAACCAGGATCACGTATTTCAGATACCGCAGAGGTTTCATCTTTGCAGTGGAAAACTTTTTGCCCGGAATCTTATGCAGCAGATCCTGAAACCATCCGAACGGGCAGAGAAAACCACAGATAAACCGTCCCAGCAGAACTCCCAGCAAGATAAAAAAGCCTGTGATATAATAGGTGAACTTAAACTTTGAAGAACCGACTACAGCCTGAAAAGCTCCGATCGGACAGGCACCTGTGGCGGCCGGACAAGAGTAGCAGTTCAGTCCCGGCACACACATTGTCTTTGCTTTTCCCTGATAAATTTTCCCTTTAAACAGATTCGGGATGTGAATGTTTGTAAGCAGCACTGCAGCTGCCTGGATCCATCCGCGGAAACGGGCTGGAATGTTTTTGGCTGATTTTATTTTTTTATCCAATTCCGACACACTCCATACATATTTTTATTGCCTTACTAAGTACAACTGCAGATTCCCCGCGGAAAATTCCGGCAAGAAAAAACAGCATACCTGCTGCAAGCAAAAGAATCTGTGTTGCTTTTTCTAATTTCATCAAGACACTCCTTTCCTTATTTACAGTCCTTTTATTGACCTTTCGATGATTGCATTATACAATAACAGGTGTAAAATTCCTGTTAAGAAAAGAGAGAAAAAATTGAGATTATTAGTTGTTGAAGATGAAAAAAAATTATGTGATATGATTGCAAAAAGCCTGCATCAGGCCGGTTATGAAGTGGATACGTGCAATGACGGAGAAGAGGCACTTGAGATGATCTGTGCGGAAATGTACGATCTGATCGTACTTGACCTTAACCTTCCGGGAATGGACGGAATGGATATCCTCAGAGAACTTCGCAAAGAAAATGAAGAGACAAAGGTACTGATCCTTTCTGCAAGAAGTCAGATCGCAGATAAAGTTGAAGGGCTGGATGCCGGAGCAAATGACTATATGGAAAAACCATTTCATCTGCTGGAACTGGAAGCTCGTGTCAGAAGTCTGACCAGAAGAAAATTTGTACAGAAAAATGTCTGTCTGGAATGCGGTGCTCTTCGTTTCAACACAAGAGAACGAACAGCGTATGCAAAAGAGACCCCTGTTGCACTGACAAGAAAAGAGAATGGGATCCTGGAATATCTTCTTCTGAACCAGGGGCGGCCGGTCAGTCAGGAAGAACTGATCGAACATGTCTGGGATTCTTCTGTGGACAGTTTCAGTGGTTCGATCCGGGTCCATATGTCTTCTCTCCGGAAAAAGCTGAAGGCAGAACTTGGTTACGATCCGGTCGTAAATAAGATCGGAGAGGGTTATAAAATAGGAGGAAATGACAAAACATGAGAAAAATATCACTCCAGTGGAGACTGACGATCCTTACTACGGTGCTGATCACGGTATTGTGCGGATGTCTTACGTTTTTCCTGTATAAGAACGGAGTTTATTATTTTAACACGCTTCAGGAAACCGTGACGGATCAGAACGGGACACCCGATGCGATCTACATTGATATTCCGGATGATGAATGGGATGATTTTGCAGCACAGTTTTCCATGAAAGTCTATCATTCAAAATCCGCTTACAGAAATCAAAGCCTTTTGATCACTGCTCTTGTAGCACTGTTTGGCGGAGCCGTGACGTATTTTGTCAGCGGCCGGGCACTGAAGCCGCTTAGAGAATTCTCAGAAACCGTAGAAAAAGTTCAGGCACAGAATCTGACGGATTGTACGATCGGAGAAAATAAGATTACAGAACTGGACAGACTCCGCAGTTCTTATAATAAAATGCTTCTGCGGCTTTCGGAATCATTCGAGACGCAGCGTCAGTTCACCGGAAATGCAGCACATGAGCTGCGGACTCCTCTGGCATTAATCCAGGCACAGCTAGATCTCTATCACACAACAAGCCATCCTGAGTGTGACGCTGCAGCACAAGAGACGATCCAGATGGTAACAGAACAGAACGAGCGTCTTACCAGGCTGGTCCGGACACTTCTTGACATGAGCGAGCTGCAGAGCGTGGCACGTAATGACAAGATCGAACTTCACAGTCTGATTGAGGAAGTACTGACTGATCTGGAACCTCTGGCACAGGAAAAAAACGTTGAACTGATCCAAAAAACCCAGAACCTAAGGGATGAAAAAGCAGAAAACAAAACTGCTGATCTGATCCTGACAGGAAGTGATATCCTGATCTACCGGATGCTTTATAATCTTGTGGAGAATGCGATCAAATATAATCACACCGATGGAAACGTTACCGTATCAGCAGTCCGCATGAAGAATACCGTTGTTCTTACTGTCGCAGATACGGGAAACGGAATTGAGGAATCGTTCCGGGAACAGATCTTTGAACCCTTCTTCCGGATAGACAAATCAAGAAGCCGGCAACTTGGCGGTGTAGGTCTCGGGCTTGCACTGGTACGTGAGATTGTCCGGGTGCATGACGGAACGATCGAAGTTCATGGAAATGAGCAGGGCGGAACGACATTTGAAATAACGATGGGTTTGTAAGAAAAATAGAACAGGCAGCATGGAACAAAAGTTAAAAATGGTATGAATACGCCAAAAATATTTCATATATCTGAGGAGATAAAACATGAACGAAAGATTACAGAAACAACTGGATTTTGCACTGGAAATTGATAAGGAAAAAAATATTTTCCGACAGACACATCTGTCCGGTCACGGACGCAATGAAAACGATGCGGAACATGCATGGCATATGGCGATCATGGCATATCTGCTACGGGAATATGCAAATGAAAGGGTAAATATTGAACGGGTAATGATCATGTGCCTGATCCACGATATTGTGGAAATTGATGCAGGAGACACGTATGCGTATGATGCCGAAGGGCTCAAAACACAGAAAGCCCGGGAGGAAGCCGCAAAAGAACGGATCTTTTCTCTTCTTCCTGATGATCAGAAAAAAGAGCTTTCCGCACTGTTTGATGAATTTGAGGCAAATGAAACGCCGGAATCAAGATTTGCACATGCGATGGACAATCTGCAGCCTCTGATGCTCAATAACAGCAATGGCGGTGGCGACTGGAGAGAACACGGTGTCAGTGCCAAGCAGGTTTATGCAAGACAGAACAAAACAAAAGACGGATCCCTGGAACTTTTTGAAGTGATCGATGAAATTTTGCAGAAACATATCCGGCTTGGGAATCTCAAATAAAAATTGACCGTTGGTTTCCCGGCAGGTGTAAAGAACTGAAATGCTGCACATTTTAAAATAGTGTTTGCAAAAGAATAGTATTGCATGTGCAAATGAACGAATTCCCCGAAGGGCACGTAAAAGTGCCTTCTTGGGAATTGTTCA